>UMDX01007328.1_pt1 | contig 12370 bp, 7 predicted proteins | sample 1964601 | NCBI WGS metagenome assembly UMDX01 (sample SAMEA4836005, study PRJEB28245) | human gut metagenome | biome: gut microbiome; material: fecal sample | place: Denmark | collected 2008 | reverse complement strand
CTGACGCTCTTCACGCTATCGGACAACGTAGAGATTGCGCTGCATGTGGACGGCATCGGCATGTGCTTCTGTGTGCTGATGGCGTTCGTCTGGACGGCGGCGGGGTTCTACTCGTTTGACTACATGGCGCACGAGGGGCATGAAAAGCGCTTCTACTGCCTGTATCTGCTGACGCTGGGCGTGCTGATGGGGCTGTGCATGTCCGGGAGTCTGGTCACCTTCTACATGTTCTACGAAGCCATGACGCTGCTGACCATGCCGCTGGTGATGCACTCCGGCAGCAAGGAAGCGGTCGCGGCGGGCATTAAGTACCTGATTTACTCCGTCGTCGGTGCGTCGCTGGTGCTGCTGGGCATTTTCGCGATTGCCCCGTACGCGCAGTCGCTGTCCTTCGCGCCCGGCGGTGCGCTGAACATGGCGAAAGTCGCGGGGCACGAGGGCTTCGTGCTGGCGATTGGCGGTGTGATGCTGCTTGGCTTTGGCGCGAAGGCGGGTCTGTATCCGCTGCACGGCTGGCTGCCGACGGCGCACCCGGCCGCGCCTTCCCCGGCGTCGGCGGTGCTGTCCGGTGTCATTACGAAAGCGGGCGTGCTGGGTCTTTTGCGCGTCATCTACTGCTTCCACGGCGCACAGAACCTGCGCGGAACGTGGGTGCAGACGGTGCTGATGGCGCTCTCGCTCTTGACGGTTTTCATCGGTTCGCTGCTGGCGTACCGGGAGCATCACCTCAAAAAGCGGCTGGCATGGTCTACGGTCAGTCAGGTGAGCTACGTCGTGTTCGGGTTGAGCACGCTGCATCCGCTGGGGCTGCTCGGCGCCATGCTGCACGTCGTGTGCCACTCGCTGGTCAAGGACGTGCTGTTCATGGGTGCGGGCGCGGTCATCCTGAAAACAGGCGAAACGCAGGTGGATGCCCTCCGCGGTATCGGCAAGCGGATGCCGGTCACGATGTGGTGCTTCGCGATTGGAAGCCTTGGGCTGATTGGCATTCCGCCGTGTCTGGGCTTTTTCAGCAAGTGGGAGCTGGCGCAGGGCAGCCTTGCCATGACAGGCGTAGCTTCATGGCTGAACTGGTTCGGGCCCGTTGTGCTGCTGCTCTCCGCCCTGCTGACGGCTGGCTACCTGATGCCGATTGTTCTGCGCGGCTTCTTCCCCGGAAAAGACGCACAAGTCGGCGAAAAGTGCGAAGCGTCCGCGTCGATGCTCATTCCCATGCTGGTGCTGACGGTGCTGTCAGTGGCGCTGGGCATGTTCCCGTCGCTGCTGACCGACCTTCTTTCCCCCATTTTGACCGCACTGCTGTAAGGAGGAAGCGCATATGCTGTTATTCTTGACCATCGCGCTGCCCATGCTTGGCGGCGCGGCAATGGGACTGATGCGCTTTTCCAGCGCGAAATCCCGCGGAATCTACGTTGAAACCATCGTGCTGGCGACGAGCATCCTGACGTGGGTGCTGCTGCTCACCCGCACGGATACCACCTTTGTCCTCTGCCACATGAACAGCGAGCTGGCGCTTGCGTTCCGTGTGGACGGCATGAGCTGCATTTTCGCAGGGCTGGTATCCATCCTCTGGCCGCTGGCGTCGCTGTACGGCTTTGAGTACATGCAGCACGAGGAGCGTCCGAACACGTTCTTCAGCTACTACACGATGAGCTACGCCGTCACGCTGGCCGTCGCGTTCTCGGCAAACCTGTTCTCTCTCTACGTCTTTTATGAGTGCCTGACGCTGATTACCCTGCCGCTGGTCATCCACAAGAAGGACACCATGTCCATCCGCGCAGGGCACAAGTACCTCACCTTCTCCATCTCCGGCGCGGCGCTGGCGTTCATTGCGCTGGTGTTCATCATCTACTACGGCACGACAACGGACTTTGTCCTCGGCGGCGTGCTGGACGCGGAAAAAATCAGCGGGATGGAAGAACTGCTGAAATTCGTGTTCCTGCTGGCGTTCGTCGGCTTCGGCACGAAAGCGGCTGTTTTCCCGATGTACGCATGGCTGCCGGCGGCTTCTGTCGCCCCGACGCCCGTGACAGCGCTGCTGCACGCGGTGGCGGTCGTCAACGCGGGCGCGTATGCTGTCCTGCGCGTGATTTACTACTCCTTCGGCGCGTCGTTCCTCTACGGGACGTGGGCGCAGACGGTCGCTTTGCTGCTTAGCTGCTTCACGATTCTCTTCGGTTCGACAATGGCGGTTCGCGAACAGCACTTCAAGCGCCGTCTGGCGTACTCGACCATCTCCAACCTGTCCTACATGCTCATGGGCGCGGCGCTGATGACCCCCGACGGCATGGCGGGCAGCTTGAGCCATCTGGTGATTCACGGCGTGATTAAGATTACGCTGTTCTACTGCGCGGGCGCGATTCTCATCAAGACCGGCAAGGAGTATGTGCAGGATCTGCGCGGATACAGCAGGATTATGCCTGCGACGTGCGGCATCTTCCTGCTGGGCAGCATTGCGCTGGTCGGCACGCCGCCGCTGGCAGGCTTCGTCAGCAAGTGGAATCTGCTGACCGCCGCGTCCGCCACGGGGCTGCCAATGGGAACCGTCGCGATTGTCTGCCTCATCATCTCCGCCATCCTGACGGCAATCTACCTCTTCACTGCCGCACTGCCGATGTACTTCCGCCCGCTCAACGCGGATCAGGCGCAATTGGCGGGGCAGAAGCTCGACCCCAGCTGGATGATGCTCTTGCCAATGGGGATTTTGTGCGCGCTGATGATAGGTCTGGGGCTGTGGTCGCAGCCGCTGGTGACATTCCTGCGGAATATTTCCGCTGGTGTGATTTTCTAAGGACAGGAGGAAAGAAAGATGACATCGTGGATTCTGATTTTGCTGACCTTCCTGCCCTTCCTCGCCGCCATCATCGCCTATATGCTTGGCCGCCGGGATGAACGCGCCATGAACGGGTTCGTGAGCATCACGGGCATTGTAATTTTCGCGCTGAGCGTAGTGCTGCTGTTCCTGCCGGAGGGCGAAGTCGCCCTGCCCGGCTTCTGCGGGCTGGGGCTGTACCTGCGTGCGGACGGCTTCCGCGGGCTGTACAGCTGCGTCGCCGCCTTCATGTGGATGATGACGGGGCTGTTTGCGCCGGAATACTTCCAGCATCACGGCAACAAAGCGCGGTACAGCTTCTTCACGCTGATGACGCTCGGCGCGACGCTGGGTGTGTTCCTCTCGGACAACCTTGGCACGACGTTCCTGTTCTTTGAAATCATGTCCTTCGCCAGCTATGCGTGGGTCGCGCAGGAGGAAACGCCGGGCGCACTCCGGGCGGCGGCAACGTACCTTGCGGTGGCGGTCATCGGCGGTCTGACGACGCTGATGGGCTTGTTCCTCTTGCAGCATCAGCTTGGGACACTCGACTTTGCATCCCTGCGCGCCGCCATGGGGCAGCAGGATGTAACCGTCGCGGTGTGGCTGACGCTGGTCGGCTTTGGCGCGAAGGCTGGTCTGTTCCCGCTGCATATCTGGCTGCCGAAAGCGCACCCGGTTGCGCCCGCGCCCGCGTCGGCGCTCTTGTCGGGCATCCTGACAAAATCCGGCGTGTTCGGGCTGATTGTGCTGTGTGCAAACCTGATGCAGGGCAACGCCGCGTTCGGCAATGCGCTGATGATTTTCGCCGCGATTACGATGTTCCTCGGCGCACTGCTGGCGCTGTTCTCCACCGACCTTAAACGGACGCTCGCCTGCTCGTCGATGAGTCAAATCGGCTTTATCACGCTGGGGCTGTCGGTGATGGTGCTGCTGGGCGACGAAGGCACGCTGGCGGCGTATGGCAGCGTGATGCACATGCTGAACCACTCGCTCATCAAGCTGACGCTGTTCATCGCGGCGGGCGTGGTGTACATGAACCTGCACGCACTGAATCTTGATGATATCCGCGGCTTCGGGCGCAAAAAGCCGCTGCTGCACATTGCGTTCCTGCTGGGAGCGCTGAGCATTGCGTGCATCCCGCCGCTGGGCAGCGGGTACAACAGCAAGAGCCTGCTGCACGAAGGGCTGCTGGAGCTGATTGGCGAAATGCAGGCAGCTGGCAGCGCGTGGATGGGCTACAAGGCGATTGAGGTACTCTTCCTCATCAGCGGCGGATTGACCGTCGCGTACATGGCGAAGCTGTACATCTGCATTTTCTGGCAGAAGCACCCGACCCGTCAGGCGGAATTCGACGGCATGACGCACTACATGAACGGCACAACCGCGTTTGCGCTGCTGGGCAGTGCGGCGGCGCTCCCCTTCCTGGGCGCACTGCCGGGGCTGCTGCTCACGCCGCTCGGGGCAAAAAGCGCGTCGTTCTTCGGCGTACCCGCGCTGAAGGAAGCGATTGCGTACTTCTCGGCGGAGAATCTGCAGGGCGCGGCGATTTCCATCATCATCGGCGCGGCGGTGTATCTGCTGATTGTCCTGCCGCTCCTAACGCGCAAGGACGAAAGCGGCGTGCGCCTATACGTCAATCGTTGGAATGAGAAGCTCGACTTGGAGAACGCTGTCTACCGTCCGCTGCTGCTGACGCTGTTGCCGCAGGTGCTGACGCTGGTGTTCCGCTTCATTGCGGAGCTGCCGGAAAACCTCGTGATGGCAAGCCGCGCGACCATCTTCCGGATGCGCAAGACGCGCAAGCCCGTGCCAGTCGGCAACCGCTTCACCTACACGCTGGGGCGCGCGCTGAATGCACTGGCGCGGCTGCTTAACCGCACGATTCTGCACCGCCACCCGATGCGCACGGACTTCGAGTATGTGCTGGACGCTTCCTTCCGTGAAGTTTCCAGCGGCATCCGCAGCATGAGCGTGAGCATTTCCTTCGGGTTGCTGCTGCTGTGCATTGGGCTGTATGTAACCTGTTTGTATCTGCTGCAATAATCGGCATAATGATTTGCGGAGGCATTTCCGGGCTGCGAACCCTTGTGCAACCCGGTTTTTGCTGCTAAAACAATGGGTTTTCGCTGTTTTCGATACTTTTCGTCAGCGTTCTTTGGCGGATTTGGGCGTTTTTAGACAAATTGTCGTGGAAGCTGGCGGGAAGCATACTTGTCATTTTCCCATTTCTGTTGTATGATACACAACGGCAATGCAAACAATGATTTTGCATCGCAATCTTTGATTCCGGAGCAGGGCATTCAACGGCATTCCACGAAAGCCCTTTGCAAATAAAAGGAGGATTCCCATGCCTACGACATCTTTTGACAAGGATTCCATCAAGGCATCCATTATCGGCAAGCTGCAGCGCTATAACGGCCGCACCATTGAGGAAGCATCGAATGGGCAGATTTATCGCGCACTTGCTTCCACCGTCCGCGACCAGATCATGCAGAAATGGATGATTTCCCGCGAAGAACGCAAGACGAACAACAACAAGCGTCTATTTTACCTCTCCGTGGAATTTCTGATGGGTCGCAGCCTATACACCAACATCCTGAACCTCGTCTCGCTTGATGCCTACAAGCAAGCGCTGGACGAACTGCACATCGACGTGGACAAGGTGCTTCAGGAAGAGCCTGAACCCGCGCTGGGCAACGGCGGTCTGGGCCGTCTGGCAGCGTGCTTCATGGACTCGCTGGCGTCCCTTGACCTGCCTGCGATGGGCTGCTCCATCCGCTATGAATACGGTCTGTTCCGCCAGAAGATTGTGGACGGTCAGCAGGTCGAGCTGCCGGACTACTGGCTGGGCAACGGCAACGTGTGGGAAATGCCCGTAATGGAGGATGCCTGCGAGGTGCACTTCAACGGTCACGTTGAAATGGGCAACGAGAACGGCCGCACGGTGTTCCGTCACGTCGGCTACAACACGGTCGAGGCTGTCCCCTACGACATGCCGCTGGTGGGCTATGACACCTCCACCGTCAACAGTCTGCGCCTGTGGAGCGCCCGCGCCCCGAAGCGCATTGACCTGAGCGACTTCAACCACGGCCACTATGTGCAGGCGTCGGAGGAAAAGGAACTGGCGGAAGCTATCTCCAACATCCTCTACCCCGAAGACAACCACTACGAAGGCAAGCTGCTCCGCTTGAAGCAGCAGTATTTCTTCACCTCCGCCACTCTCCAGTACATCCTCAAGGACTTCAAGAAGCTCAACGGCACGAACTGGAGCAAGCTGCCGGAGAAGGTCGTCATCCACATCAACGACACGCATCCGGGTCTGGCGATTCCGGAACTGATGCGCCTGCTGATGGACGAAGAAGGCCTCGGCTGGGACGAAGCGCAGCAGATTGTCAGCCGCACGATGGCGTACACCAACCACACCATCATGGCGGAAGCGCTCGAAAAGTGGCCGGAAGACATGGTGAAGAGCCTGCTGCCGCGCATCTATCAGATTCTGGTGGAAATGAACAAGCGTCTCTGCGCGCGCCTGTGGAACTTCTTCCCCGGCGAAGCGGAGCGCGTGGGTCGCATGGCGATTATTGCCTACGGTTACATCCACATGGCGAACCTGTGCGTTGCCATGACGTTCTCCACCAACGGCGTGAGCAAGCTGCACGGCGATATCCTCAAGCAGGAGACGTTCCACGACTTCTACCTCGTTATGCCGGAGAAGTTCAGCGCAATTACCAACGGCATCACGCATCGCCGCTGGCTGATGGCGTGCAACCCGGAACTGACCAAGCTTATCTGCGACACCATCGGCACGGACTGGGTGAAAGATCCGGAGCTGCTGCATGACCTTGCGCCCTATGCTGACGACGCGGCGTTCCGCGAGCAGTTTGAGAAGATTAAGCACAACAACAAGGTTCGCCTGTCGAATTTCCTGAAAGAACATCAGGGCGCAATCGTTGACCCGAACTTCATCTTCGACGCACAGTCCAAGCGGCTGCACGAATACAAGCGTCAGATGCTCAACGCTTTGCACATCCTTGTGCTGTACAACCGCATCGTCAATGACCCGAACTTCACCATGCGGCCGCGTGTGTTCATCTTCGGCTCGAAGGCAGCGCCGGGCTACAACCGCGCCAAGCTGATTATCCGCTTCATCAACGGTCTGTCCGCGCTGATTGCCAAGCACCCGCGCGCCAGCAAGATGCTGCAGGTCGTCTTCCTCGAAAACTACGACGTGTCCAGCGCGCAGCTGCTGATTCCGGCAACCGAAATTTCCGAGCAGATTTCCACCGCGTCCAAGGAAGCCAGCGGCACGGGCAACATGAAGTACATGATGAACGGCGCCATCACGATCGGCACGATGGACGGCGCAAACGTCGAGATTTCCGAGCAGGTCGGCATGGATAACATCTACATCTTCGGTATGCGTTCCGACACGGTGCTGGATATGTACCGTGAGCGCAACTACAACCCGATGACCATCTTTGAGACGAATCAGGAACTGCGTCTGGCGTTGACCCAGATGATCGACGGCACCGTGCTGCCGGACGCGCCGAGCGCCCTGCAGGATTTGTATCACAGCCTGCTGATTGGCGACTGGGGCAACATGGCCGATCCGTTCTTCGTCCTGAAAGACTTCGGCTCGTACTCGATGGCGCAGCGCCGCATCGACGCGGATTATGCCGACCGCGACAAGTGGAACCGCATGGCGGTCATCAACACCGCAATGTCCGGTGTTTTCTGCTCCGACCGCACAATTCGCGAGTACAACGACACCATTTGGCATCTTGACCCGCTCAAGCGCAAGGTATAAACTGCATATTTTCGAGAGCACTGCGGAAAAATATCCATCCGCAGTGCTCCCGGTTCAAAAGTCCGGAGCATTTCGGGCTTTTTTGCCGTGTTTCCGCAATTATTGATGATTGGATGGATGGATATCATGCTGCTGCACGATTCCCACAACGAATTTTATCGCACGCCGTCCGGCCCTGCTCCGGCTGGCAGCAATGTTCTGATTCGCCTGCACTGCGACGAAGCGACGAGCGTCGTCCTGCGCACTTGGATGACGGAAGAACTTTGCTACACCATGCTGCCGACCGCTGAGCATGTCTGGGAAGTTGCCATTCCCCTGCCGACCACGCCGGGGCTTTTCTGGTATTACTTCCTGATTTACCGCAAGGACGGCCGCACCATCCGCTATGGCAACCAGCCGGACAAACTTGGCGGCGTCGGTGTCGCGTATGACCACGGCGAGCCGGAATCCTTCCAGATTACGCTCTACGACCCGGCTTACAAGACGCCGGAAGCCTTCCACGGGGCGAATATCTACCAGATTTTCCCCGACCGTTTCCGCCATGCGCCAACAAAAGCCGTTGATGACCGCAAAGACCGCTATGTCCACCAGAATTGGGATGAAGAGCTGTTGTGCGTGGGCGACCTGCGCGGCGGCAAGTATCAGGAGCTGGATTTCTACGGCGGCACGCTGACCGGCATTCAGGAGAAGCTGCCCTACCTGAAGGACATGGGCATCGACATTATCTACCTGAACCCGATTTTCCGCGCACGGTCGAATCACCGCTACGACACGGGCAACTACACGCAGGTTGACCCGCTGTGCGGCACGAACACGGAGTTCACCGAACTGTGCGGAGCGGCGAAGAAAGTCGGCATCCGCGTGATGCTCGACGGCGTATTTTCCCACACGGGCGAAGACAGCGTGTACTTCAACCACTTCGGGCATTATCCGACGCTCGGCGCCTATCAGGGGCAATCCTCCCCCTACTACGACTGGTACACCTTCAACCACTATCCGGAAGACTACAAGGCATGGTGGGGCATTCTCTCCCTGCCGGAGCTGCGCAAGGACAATCCGGAATACCAGAAGTTCATGTTCCAGCCGCACGAGGGTGTTGTGCCGCGTTGGATTGAGGCGGGCAGCTGCGGCTGGCGGCTGGATGTGGCGGACGAATTGCCGGTGGACTTCCTGCGCAAGCTGCGCGCCGCCGCAAAGGCCGCCGACCCGGAAGCCGTTGTCTTGGGCGAAGTGTGGGAGGACGCGAGCAACAAGGTTGCTTACGGCGAAACGCGCTGCTACTGCACAGGCGACACGCTCGACAGCGTGATGAACTACCCCGTGCGCGAGGCGATTCTCAACTTTGTGATGGGCAAAACGTCCGCCAGCACCTTCGTGCGCCTGATTCACCATCAGGAGGAAGTTTACCCGGCGCAGTTCCGTTACGCGCTGATGAACCTCGTCGGCAGCCACGACCGCTGCCGTGCGCTGAACATCCTTGCTGGACGCGAATGTCAGGAACTGAGCAAGGCGGATCAGCAGCATGTCCACCTGAACGTGGAAGAGTACGAGTTAGCTGTGAGGCGCTACAAGCTTTGCATCGACCTGCTGTGTGCGCTGCCAGGCTGCGCAACGGTGTACTACGGCGACGAGGTCGGACTGACCGGCTGCCACGACCCGTGGAATCGCCGTGCCTTCCCGTGGGGGCGTGAAGACAAGTCGCTGCAGAAATACGTCGCGAACAAGCTGCGCCATCGGCAGGAATCCGACCTGCTGCGCCTCGGCTACTGCGACATCGAAGCGCCCGATGACGACACGCTGCTCATTACACGCCGCATGAAGGACGGTCACGACGCGCTTGGGCAGGAAACGACCGTCACGGGCAAGGAAATCATCAAGGTGTGCCGGAAGCTGCACTAAAAGGTACAATTGCATAGCAATAGCGCCGCTTGGTCTCATTGTGAAATCAGGCGGCGCCTTTCGTTACTCAATCCCCGCCGGGCGCACAGTCGTCCGCCCTGTCGGCTCCTGCCACACGTCATAGAAGCCAATCAAGTTGCCCGGATTCGTCGTCCGATACACCTGCACGGCGCGGCGCAAATCCTCCCGCTCGATGCGGACGCTCAGCCCACACCCCATCGCCACCGCGCGCGGCGTAATCATCACCGACGCACGAACCCCGTGCTGGCGCAAATCGCGTTCAAACGCCATCACCTGTTGACGCGAACGGAACGCCGCAATGCAAAACTCCTCCCTCATCGGTTCTACCGCCTCCTTTTCGCCATTAGAATAATATGAAAAAACGCCCGCCGAGGTTCGCGGACGATGGAGGAAATGCGTCGATGATTTATCTTGACAATGCCGCGACGAGCTTCCCGAAGCCGCCGGAGGTCATTCGGGCGATGGCGGGCGTAGAGGAGAAGATGGGCGCGAATCCCGGACGTGGCGGGCATCGGCTGGCTCTGCGCGCGGGTCGGGTGGTGGAGCACTGCCGGGAGGAAGCTGCGCGTCTGCTGGGTGTGCATCATCCGGAGCGGATTCTGTTCACCGCAAACTGCACCGAAGCGCTGAATCTCGCCATTTCCGGCACGCTGCGGCGCGGCGACGAGGTCATCTGCTCCTACGCGGAACACAACGCCGTCATGCGGCTGCTCGACCGCTACGTTTCGCGCGGGGAAATCACGGTGCATATGCTTGCGCCGGATGAACGCGGTATCCTGTCCCCTGCTTCTCTACGCCGCGTCATCAGCCGCAAAACCGCACTGGTGATCATCGCCCACGCCAGCAACGTCACGGGGCTGATTCAGCCGATTGCGCAGCTGGGCGCGGTCTGCCGGGAGCGCGGCGTTCCCCTGCTGGTGGATGCGGCGCAGACGGCCGGGATGGCGGACGTTTCGCCAGACGTGCTGTGCGCAGACATGGTGGCCATGCCGGGGCACAAGGGGCTGCTGGGGCCGCAGGGCACGGGACTGCTTGTGCTGGGCTACGGCATGAACCCTGAACCGCTGCTGCTTGGCGGAACCGGCTCGATGAGCGAGAGCGTCCGTCAGCCGGACATGCTGCCCGACCGCTACGAGAGCGGCACGGTGAACCTGCCCGGCATAGCGGGGCTGTACGCGGGGCTGAAGTTCGTGCGGGCGCACCGGGCGGAAATCGAGGAATACGAGCTGTCGCTGTGCGACCGTCTGCGCGCGCGGCTGCGGGAGATTCCCGGCGTGCGCATCCTCTGCGACGATGGGCAGGCGCATATGGCGATTACGAGCATTGTCGTGCCGGGGCATGACGGCGGGGCGCTGGCGGATGCGCTGGATGCGGCGGATATTGCCGTGCGCGCGGGGCTGCACTGCGCACCGGCCGTCCACGCGTGGCTGGGAACGCTGCAAAGCGGCGCGATTCGCTTCTCGCCGGGGCTTTACAACACGGCGCAGGAGATGGACGACACGGCGCTGCTGCTGGCACGATTATTGCAAGTGTAAGAAAATCCCTGCACCGTTTGCGTGATGCAGGGATTTTTCTGAATATGCGGTGAAGCCGCTTACCAAGACAGCACTTCGTGACCCGTATCCGTCACAAGCACCATGATTTCCCACTGCGCCGACGGTTTGCCGTCCGCCGTGAAGATTTCCCAGGTGTTGCCCGGATGCGTTCCAACCTCGTCCGTACCCATATTGACCATCGGCTCGATGGTGAAAATCATGCCGGGAGCAAGCGCCATTTCCGTGCCGCGCTTCGTAACATAGCTAACCCACGGGTCTTCGTGGAATTCCAGCCCGCAGCCGTGGCCGCCGATTTCGCGCACGACGCGGTAGCCGTTCGCGCGGGCATGATCGTTGACCGCCTGCCCAACGTCGCCCAAGAAACCCCACGGCTTCACCTGCGCCAAGCCCAGTTCGACGCATTCCTTCGTCACTTGCACGAGCTTGCGATTTTCGTCGCTGACGTCGCCGATGCAGTACATGCGGGAGGAATCGGAAAAATAACCATTCAGGATGGTCGAGCAGTCCACATTGATGATGTCGCCGGATTTCAGCACAACGTGCTTCGACGGGAAGCCATGGCAGACCTGATCATTCACTGACGTGCAGACGCTGTACGGGTAGCCCTCATAGTTCAGCGGTGCGGGAATGCCGCCCATGTCGCGCGTCATGGTGGACACGATGTCGTCGATTTCTGCCGTCGTCATGCCCTCATGAATTTGCTTTCCTATTTCGTCCAGCACGGCAATATTGATTTTGCAGCTTTCCTTGATTTTTTCAATCTGCTCCGGCGTTTTAATCATCTTATGCGTCGGAACGATGTGCCCCTGTGCCGCCAGCGACGCAATCTGCTGGTCAAACGCACAGTGGCAGCTCTTGTACTTGCGGCCGCTCCCGCACCAGCAGGGGTCGTTGCGTCCCGGCAGATGTGGAAACGAGAAAGCAGGGAAATTCATACACTTTCCTTTCTACGATGGCACTCAGCGGTGGTCGCCGAGGAAGAAAATCGCCAGCGTACCGGGGCCGGAGTGGGAGCCGATGACCGGTCCGACATACGTCACCAGAACGCCCGCAATGCCGGGGATTTCCGCCTTGATGATGTCCGCCAGCGCGTTCGCCTCATCCTCGCAATCGCCGTGGCTGATGAAAATCATCTGCCCTTCCGGGTTGACGATATGCTCCTTGACGCGGTTGGCAAGGATGCGGATACTGCGGCGGCGACCCGTCACCTTCTCCACAACTGCCAAATGACCTTCCTCATCAACGTGCATAATCGGCTTGATACGCACGAGC
>UMDX01037948.1_pt1 | contig 12409 bp, 10 predicted proteins | sample 1964601 | NCBI WGS metagenome assembly UMDX01 (sample SAMEA4836005, study PRJEB28245) | human gut metagenome | biome: gut microbiome; material: fecal sample | place: Denmark | collected 2008 | reverse complement strand
GCAGATGCTCTCCCAGCTGAGCTAAGACCCCACATTCAGAACAATTCGCTTGATTTCTCTCGCAAACTGCTCTGCTATTATAATATTAAAATGTGATATCTGTCAAGCACTTTTTTAACTTTTTTCAAAACTTTTTTCACAAAATTTTAATTAGAACAAATACCTCGTCCACAACAGGAAATTCTTAATCAGCTTCATTCTGCGTTCTCTCTTAAGCGTAAGCGCTACAGGCTGCACATTATATGGATTATCGTATGTGCCGTCAGCATTAGCCTTTCTTGCACTATGCTCATACGTCAGCATGGCACCTCCAAGCTGTTCATTAATCTCCTTGCTGTCAATAACAAGCATAAGCTCTGTATCAAGATACACGCTTCTCATATCAATATTAAATGAGCCAACCACCGATATATCATCATCTATAAGAACCGACTTTCCGTGGTATGAATATCCGCCTTCATATTCCCACACTTCAAGCCCTGTGCCAAGCACCTTATCCTTATGCGCATAATAATCTGCTGAGCCAAATGGATTGCCATTATTGCCTACTGAATTAGTCATTAGTGACACATTTTCAACAGAATCGCATACCTTCTTTAATCCGTCATACATATACTCATTGCAGATAATATAAGGCGTATGTATCTTAACCTGCGAATCCGCCTGCTCCATGAGCTTAGTAAGCTGATACCACACTACCGGTTTTTTCGCGCCACATTCTATCGGATTGCTAAGAAGTGCTATATTGCTGACTTCAACTGTTTCATCTGTATAATCAGTGTCAGTCAGGTAATCTTTGTTATCTGCATAATAAATGTTGTAATTATCAAGCAGTTCTTTCCTTGCCGCCTTGACCTTTTTATTACCTGCACATTTGTTATTCTTTAAAAATGCCTTGCTCTCCTTATAGTTCCAGACACTCTCATAATAAGCAAGAACATCATTCACAGAGCTGGTTTCATCAGGGCTTTCGCAGTACACAAGCACATCTCTGTCGTAATTCTTATGTCCCGGATATGCTCCCAGAAAATAGTTAAATGTATTTCTTCCACCAAGTATATAATTAGTCCTGTCGGCTATGACATATTTGTCATGAAGCCTTCCCATTGACTGCCACGGCTTAAAAGGATTGACCTTGTTGTATATCTTGACATTAACATTGTCTGATGACGCAAGTGCCTTAAAATCAGGATTGCCCTTCATCTTGGTAAAACCGGATACCCCGTCAACTATAACATTGACCGATACACCTCTGTCTGCAGCATCAATAAGTGCTCCAAGCATCAGCTTTCCGCTGTCATCTGACCTGAAGTCAAATGTTGAGAGTATAATCTCACTCTTTGCATTGCTTATCATTCTTATACGCTCTTTAAGTGCCTCGTCATTATCCTCAATAATGCGCGCCCGCTCGGCACTTGTTCTCTCTTTCCATATGCCCTGCTCATCAAGCTGATTAATCTCATCAGCAGTAAGCTCTGGCTGTTTGTGGTAACTTATCAGGGCGCAGGCTACGATTGCGGCAATAAGCACCACAAGCAGTATCACTGCCCCAAGAATTATTCTCTTCATAAGTTTTCTCCTTTTGTAAGACTTCACGACAATACTCCTTAAATATCTGTCTATCCTCATCACTGCCCGCGCAGTAAAGGCGTGCTGTATATACATAATTATATATACAGCACGCCTCTTATGACATTAAATATTTATGAAGAATTATAAATTATCTGATATAGTTGGTCTTAATCTTATTCTCGCCTTGTGGAAGCTCAATTCCCTGCTTCTTTGCTGCGTCTATTGACTTAACAAGCCATGCAAAATTCTGACCTAAAAGTCTCATTGTCTGCATGCCTTCTTCGTCCTTAACAACCTCATCAGGTGTATTGCCATGTACAATATTCCAGTAGTTAGATGATACAACTGGCATCTGGTTAATCTGGAAATACTTATTCAACACGTCAACTGTTGATGTTGTTCCGCCACGGCGGGCAGATGCAATTGAAGAACCACATTTGTAACGAAGCTCGTTACCATATGCACCAAATAATCTGTCGAGAAACATTAATATCTCTCCTGTTGGAGAAGCATAATAAACAGGTGAACCAACAATAAGTCCGTCTGCATCAGTTATCTTAGCGCCAACTTCCTTGACAACTGCGTCAAGCTCGCCCTTAACAACTCTGCTTCCAACTGCAACTATCTCAGTATCAATTCCCTGTGCCTCTAATTCCTTAGCAACGACAGAAAGTGCTGTATATGTACAGCCTGCATCTCTTCTGCTGCCATTAACTAATACAACCTTCATGTTATAACACCTCCAAATTATTAATTAAACATTAATCTCTGCCTTCATACCAAGTTCTTCCTTGTTAGCATCAAGGATAGGCTTGATAACATCAGCAAGATATTCGTCAACCTGTTCTTTAGAACGGCCAACATACTTCATAGGGTCAAGCTTTGACTGTAACTCTTCAAGAGTAACACCGAACATTGGCTCTGCTGCAATAAGTTCAAGAAGGTTATTATCAAGACCTTCCTGCTTAACTCTCTTTCCTGCTATCATAGAAAGCTCTCTGATCTTCTCATGAAGCTCCTGTCTGTCTCCACCAGCCTTAACAGCGTCCATCATAATATTCTCAGTTGCCATGAATGGAAGCTCTGCCATCATGTGTTTGATGATAACCTTGTCATATACAACAAGTCCGTCAACAACATTTAAGTAGAGATCAAGGATTCCGTCAACAGCGAGGAAGCCTTCTGGAACTGACATTCTCTTGTTAGCTGAATCATCAAGTGTTCTCTCAAACCACTGTGTAGATGAAACAATAGCAGGGTTAAGTGCATCACTGATAACGAAATCAGCGAGTGAAGCCATACGCTCACTTCTCATAGGATTACGCTTGTAAGCCATTGCTGATGAACCAATCTGTGACTTTTCAAATGGCTCTTCAACTTCCTTGAGATGCTGTAATAATCTGATATCATTAGAGAACTTGTGTGCGCTTGCAGCAATTCCTGCAAGTACATTAAGTACTCTTGTATCAACCTTTCTTGAATATGTCTGACCTGAAACTGGAACACATGCGTCAAATCCCATCTTTTCTGCAATCTTTCCGTCAATCTGGCGGATCTTATCCTGATCTCCGTTGAAAAGTTCAAGGAATGAAGCCTGTGTACCTGTTGTACCCTTGCAGCCCAAAAGCTTCATTGTAGAAAGTACATAATCAAGGTCTTCAAGGTCCATAACTAATTCATTGAGCCATAATGTAGCTCTCTTACCAACTGTAGTTGGCTGTGCTGGCTGAAAATGTGTGAAAGCCAGTGTAGGCTGTGCCTTATATTTATCTGCGAACTTAGAAAGCTCATCAATAACATTAACAAGCTTCTTACGAACAAGCTTTAAGCCCTCTGTCATAATGATGATATCAGTATTATCACCAACATAGCATGAAGTTGCTCCAAGATGTATGATACCTTTAGCCTTAGGGCACTGAAGTCCGTAAGCATATACATGTGACATAACATCATGTCTTACTTCCTTCTCTCTTCTCTTGGCATCTTCATAATTAATATCATCCTTGTGAGCCTTTAACTCATCAATCTGCTCCTGTGTGATAGGAAGTCCAAGTTCATGCTCTGTCTCTGCTAATGCAATCCAGAGTCTTCTCCATGTCTTAAACTTCATATCTGGAGAGAAAATGTACTGCATTTCCTTGCTTGCATATCTTTCTGCAAGTGGTGTCTGATATCTGTCGTTCATCTCATATCCGCCTTTCATATATCAAAAATTCATTATTCAGCCATCGCAAGGCTATATACAATTTAAGTATATCATAGCAGACCTGCGTTTGCAATTTATGACTTTATTTTAAATTCTTTATACCGCTTGTGATTCTCTTTAATATTTCTATAAAATAAGATTCCCCCACATGTAATTCCAATTACTGCAATTATTACCCCATTAAATTGATTTCCTGTTCTGTTCCAATTTTCTGATACAAGCAACGGGGTTACTACAGATACATAGTATAAATTGCTAAATCCTATTATATACAATATGTGTGTAATTGTTAAAGCAAAGGATATTATCAGCGAATGCATATAATCAAAAATATCTGAAATCAAAACTATAATAGCTGAAATTGCAACCATTATAATATACTTCCATATCATGATTACAGCTATATATTGTCCTAACGATATTGGAATCTTTATAGCTCCAAACATAGGATAATCCTGTATTAACATTGTATAATCTTTAACGCCATACATATGAGTAACATTTACAATATCAGGTATAAATATAATTCCCCAGACTATTGCCACAACAATACATGTTGAACATGCCTTTATTAATATCCTCTTGCCACGCCCATATGCTGCAGAACGAATTAATGCTGTCACATTCTGCCTTTTATCATCAGACATAATACCATGTAATAAAAAAGCCAGACTCATAACCCCGATTAACGCATATTTGCTTTCATGATCATACAGTCTTTTTCCAAACATATCTTCAACAATATATGGTTTGACAACTGTTCCATTTATATCTTTTTTCTTAAGTTCTTCCAAATTATTAATATTTCTATGTATTTCATCAAGACCAGTCTTATATAAAACTGCCTGCTTATTTGCTTCATCAAAATCTGCTTTACTGTACTCTCCTGATTCCATGTCAAATGAATTTGAAATATCAATTAACCTGTTATCCCAGTATTCTTTTTCTTCTGCGTATTTATTTACTATGCAATATAATTCTTCCGATAATTGCATTCCTTCTGCTTCATTATAATAGTTTGTTGCAATTATCATATTCTCGTCATATATATACCCTCTTTTTATACCACTGATACTTACAATATATATAACAAATAATACAACTACTATGCCCTTTCTTACCCAGAGTATTTTATATAACTCCATAATAATAAGAGGCATTTGTGCAACGCATTTCTGCCAGATAGTATTAATTCTGGCACTTATATTATCAAATATGCTTCTTTTCCTTGATGCCTTAATAATGCAGGATTCCAATATACCAATCGCAGAAAATAAAATTATGCCAATAATACATATAACAATTATATAATATATCCGGTCTGTTATAATTCCACATAATCTAACATTTGCATAATTAGTCAGCGTATGCTCCGGTAAAATCATACTCCATATGTTAATATTCTTAAGGAACACGAATGAACTTTTACTTGAAATCTTTGTATACAGAATATATTCTGTCAAAAATCCAATTACTACAATCCCCATTCCTATAGACACATTGCTAAATATACCAGCTATAATCCAAGCCAGTAATCCTGTTAAAAAAAATGCTAACGCAGAAAGCAAAATCATATAAAAAACAAAAACAGCTTTAGTATGTGTAAAACTTATTGTTGAATATGCATGCCAGCTCTGTAAAGAATTCCCCAAAAATCCCAGTCCACCATATATGTAAAATGCAACAGAATATATACACATATATACAAACAGAGTACTCAAAATACTTATAACAGCAAGCGTAATAATTCTTTGTACTGAAAGCGCTATTCTTCCATGTCTGGATGCATATATCATATATATCAATCCGTTCTTTCTGTCATCAAAAAAACGAAATGCGCTAATCATAACAGCTATAATAATCAATATATTAATATATGAACTTGCTAATGTAACTGCTTCTATTGCAGCACTGTTATCCGGATTAACAGATACATTATATAATTTTTTTATATCATATTTCGACTTTAAAATATTAATATGTGCAAATGATGATTTATCCGAATATATGCCTGACCGGAGCATTGTATCTGCCTGCGCAATATATTTATCTAAATCTTCATAATATCCATTAACATATTCAATATTCTGATCATACAGCTTAAGAGCTGCCTTTATTTCATCAGAATTATCTAAATATTCGTCCAGTAATTTTTCCTCATTCAATTCGATAAAATAGTCATAAATTTCTGGAGCTGTTTCCCGATATCTATTTATTTTTTCTTCGTATCTCCCCGCATCATATACTTCTTTATCAGTATCTTTAAGGACTTTCCATTCCGCCATATTCAGTATCATATATACTTTTGCTTTTGCCTTAAAGCTTGCTGTTTTTTTATCCATCGTTGCACAATTATTATAATAATCTTTTAACATTTGATTATAATACATATAAATTGTTTTAGTTGAATAAGTATTGTTATCTATTACTGTTGTATTATTAAATTGATAAAATACAATAATAGAGACAACAGAAACAATCAATATAATTATAGCAAACCTTTTGTCTAACAGTCTTTTAAATTCCACCATACATAATTGCCCCATTATTGCATGAATTTTCCATTATACATTAATTCCCAACTTTTACTTTCAGAGAGTATTTCGTCCTTTCTCAACATAACCATCAAAAGACTAATTTCATTAACATCTCTTACATCTTCTCCCTTCCCCAAAAACTCATCATATGCTGTTTCAGAATCATTTGTACTCATTATTATATACCTTTCATCACATGCTGTAAGATTAGCATATCCATTATATTCTTTTTGATATATTATCTTTGCATCATTATCAAGAATACATAATTCTCCACTTTGTCCTGAAGATAACGCTCTGTTAATATATATATAATTGTCATCACATTGCAAATCATATGCCATTGTATCTGGCAGGTCATATATCTTTTCTTTTTCCCCTGTTTTTATATTGTATCTGAATAACGCGGCTTCTATATCAAGTTTATCTGAGCTAAGTTCGTCTATATAATATATATATTTTGTGTTTACAGCATAGCCTTTAATACTTGCATACTCATTTCCTTCAATTCTTTTATTGCAATCTCTTGGTGCATATGATTTCATTAGTTCTGTCAGATTCTCCCCCTGTGTACAATATATAGTATATATGAACATATCATCATTCTCATCATATGAACATGTTTTAATATACAATGTATCTTTTACTGCCTGTATATCACAATCAAAATCTTTTAAATAACTGTTCTGCGCTGCTGATTTTTCATAACTCATAATCTTTTCTGTCTTATTTGTTTTAAGATCTGTCCTATATAACACAATTTCAATTGTCTGAGATTCTATTGAAACTGTTCTTTTCCCCCAGCTATACACAGCATTTTTAAATATACACAAATCATTTGTTCCGCCCCCATATGGAACATATTCCGGATTATCATTAATTACACAATATTCCTTTTTGTCATGTCCATTTTCATCAAAGGATATCAGCTTAGTTCCAGATGTATCATCATATGAAATCATATATAGTCTATGCTTATAATAAACAAATCCACCATCATTTTCTCCTCCTGCATCAAAATATGCTTCACACTCAACATTATTATGTTTACAATCTATCTTGCTGCATAACGGCGTAACCGTCTCAGAATTAACATCATAATAATATAATATTTTTCCATAAGCATTCTCGTCTGAATTGCCTGTTTTGTCTTTCGAATCATCCTGATAATATTTAGAATTAATCATGTTATCACTCTTAACACTATAATTTCTCGCAAAATAATATCCGTCTTCCGCTACCGCCACCTTATGATTATCTTTTATGTAATACTGAAAATCATTGCTATCATATACAAAATCCGGAAATTTATTTTCATAAGTAACAGTTGTAACTTCCTCTCCAGAATAATTTTTCCCACATGCTGATAAAGCACATGCTGATAATATCATAATCGCCACCAGTGTTTTTTTCATAACTATCCTCCCATATTTAAAAACCGCAATCTGTGAAGTATTAATATTTTAACTTTCCAGATTGCGGTAAACAACATACTTTAAATGTTTAAAATAAATACAGTGACATCCCCATAATTATCAACCACAGCTCTTACCGTTACCATCGTCAATCCATAATCTGATGACAACCATACGGTAAAATCTACAACATTATTTTTAATTTTTCCTTGAACTTCAGTTGGCTTTGCATATCCAGTTCCCGTTCTAATCCCAGATAATTCTGGTTGTATATCTGATACTACATAAGACCAACTGCCTTCTTCATAAGAATACATAATATACATGTGTGCATACATAGTATCCTTTATCTGAGGTACATATAAACTTATATCTTCATCATAAGTTTCTCGATAATCTCTTCTGGTAACATTTATTTCTTCTTGTTCCAGACTATTTGTCTCCGCCATAACTGGTATTGACATTGGTATCATCATACATAATACCATTAATAATGTTAATGCTTTCTTCATTAGTTTTTCCTTTTTCATGCAAAATCCTCCAACATATAAAAATTTTAATCACACTTGGTAACTGCATTATAGATGTAAGTATTATTCCAAGAAAAATACTTAATTCTACAAACGAAATAACAGTCAACACATATAACAATATGCCACTATTTATCTTAGTTGAAATCCATTAAATAAGTGTAACTAATATAGACGAACCCACAAGACATGTCCATGCATGTCGTGCATGATATCCGCCACTGAATTTCCTTAAAAATAAAAACGGCATAACCTCAAATATTCCATCAACTGGAATCCCCATTATGCAACCTATCGTAATGGAAATTATTGCTGGTGATATAAGCAAAACTATACTCTTATGTGCATACTCATATAGTTTACGCTCACCATCTTTAATAGCTTTGCTTTTTATTAACTAGTTAATAATTAAATTTCTCCCCAATTCCATTACTTTGTTTTCTTGAATCTTTCTGGTGTCTTAGACTCATATAAGAATATACAAGATGCAGAATTAGCTTTCAATTTTAAAACTGTATCTAATATTCTCAAATTTTTGTGCCTTGTTTTTTATACCTCCTGTACTTCATTCTAATAAAACGACGCTTTATTTAATTATTTATTACCACATTTGTTTAATTAAGTCAATACTGCATGTTCGAAATGACATATTTCATGTTCGAAATGACATATTTCATGTCTGAAATGACATTATATTACAAATATATCTTATTCAACTAATATTATTATATTTACTTGTTTAACACTTCTTTTATTAATCAATATCCTAACATTCTATCTGCAACAGGACATTTTAAAGAAAAATGTAGTAATTGTAATATAAATTTTGAGGCAGATATCCGTTCAAATACTCTCGGATACCTGCCTTCTGAGGTTTATACTTCTATATTCTGTAATCTACTTGATAATGCCATTGAATCTGCAATACATTGCAATGAACCTTACATAGATTGTAATGTATCTCTCATAAGAGGCGGAAATGCTGACCTTATAAGCATTGCTAATTCCTGTGACACCTCTCCGTTAGGCTCTGATGGCAGACTCCACTCTGGAAAGCATAATAACCACCTTCATGGTTATGGTCTTAAAAGTGTAAAACGAATTGCTGATAAATATAATGGTCTGCTCAATTATACTTATTCAGAGGAAAAGCATGAAATCCGCATAGTTGTTATGCTTGAACACCCACAATGAATATTAAAGAGGTTTAATCCTCTTTAATATTCCCCTTCTCAACATTAGGTTTTATAAGCTTCTCATAAGAATATTTCCACAGCTCTTCAGAACCTTCCGCAGTTCTTGCATTTCTCTTTAATATTTGGCTAAGATGCACCCCCTTTTCTGCCCAGCTTTTTCCTTTTGAAGCATCATTTAAGATTACAGGCTGGAAGTTATCCATAGTTCTTGCAAACTTTGCCTCCGGTGTTTCCTGTGCCTCGAATTCCTCCCACAATTCACGCATGTATTTTCCCTGATCCTCTGGTAAAATACTGAATATTCTGTCAGCACATTTTAACTCACGCTCACGCTGGGTTTTCTTGGCTTCTTCATCATAAGCATATGTATCCCCTGCGTCTATCTCAACAAGGTCATGTATAAGAAGCATCGTCATTGTGCGGAGCACATCTATCTTTTCATTGGCATATTCTGACAGAAGCACCGTCATTATCGCCATATGCCATGCATGCTCTGCGTCATCTTCCTTTCTTGAAGCGTCTGCCAGATACGTCTGTCTTCCTATGCTTTTTTCCTTATCAATCTCTCTTATAAATTCTATCTGTCTGTCAAGTCTGTCTTTATCCATGTTAACCTCTATTCCTGCGCCGCTTTTCAACGCATCTTCAGTTTGTGTACTAGTCTGTCAATTCCAGTGACGCAACCTCTCCAACAACTATAATAGCTGGTGATGGGAAGTCTGCTGTCTTTACTTTTTCTGCAATATCAGAAAGTGTTCCTACAAGCTTCACATATGTGCCATCGGAATTATTCCCATGAATTACGGCAACTGCAGTATCTTCCGGCTTTCCGTATCTCATAAGCTTTCCGGTTATCATATCTATGCTCTTTAAACCCATAAGAAATACAAATGTTTCATCAAGCTTTGCATATGATTTCCACCTGATTTCCTCAACCTCCGGTGACAGATTATCTGCCGTATGTCCGGTAATCACATGAAATCCACGGCTTGCACCCCTGTGTGTCACCGGAATTCCTGCCATTCCACACAGACCAATACCTGATGTAACCCCCGGAACTTCATGCACTGGTATTCCATGTTCTTTAAGTGCAAGTGCTTCCTCGCCGCCCCTGCCAAACACATACGGGTCTCCGCCTTTCAGTCTCACAATATATTTACCCTCAAGTGCTTTAGCAACAAGCAGTTCATTAATCTCTTCCTGTGCCTTAGAATGTCTGCCGCTTCTCTTACCTGCGTATATCAGCTCACAGCTCTCCTGTGCAAATTCCAGCAGATGCTCATCAATCAAATCATCATACACTATAACCTCTGCCCTTCTTATCTCTGACAGACCTTTGAGTGTAATTAATTCATATGAGCCGCAGCCTGCACCAACAAGTGCCGTTCCCGGCAGTATCTTCCCGCTTCCATTATCAAGATATTTCTGTAAAAATGCATTTTCTTCCTTGCTGCTGCACACTCTGTCTGCTTTCATGCAGAATTCAGAAACTTCTCTTATAAATGCTGCTCTTTTTCTGTCATCATCTATCTTTTCTTTGGCAAGTGTCCTGACCTCTGAAAGATAATCTAATATGCTCTCTATATTATCAGATACATTTGCTTCAAAATCCCTTCTTAACTTAGCTGCAACATGCGGACTCTTCCCACCTGTAACAAAGCCTGCAACCATATCACCCTTCTGCACAAGTGAAGGAAATATAAAATCACACAGCTCCTGGTTATCCACAACATTTACAGGAATACCCTTTTCTTTGCACAATCTTGCAGCTTCTTTATCCACTTCTTCCCCAGCCGCCGCGATAACAAAGTCCACATTTTCAATATCTTGTGGTGTGAATATTCTTCTTTCAACACTTATATTATCGCAAGCCTGCACCACTGCCTCTATGTCAGAAACTATAGACGGTGCAACAACTTTAATCTTCACGCCAAAGCCCTTCAGCCTGCTTATCTTTCTTGCTGCCACCTTACCGCCACCGATAACAAGGCATTTCTCCCCTTCTATTTCTCTAAAAAACGGAAAATAACTCATCCTGTTCCCCTTTTTCTTGTAATTATTGTCATGATACCTATAAATAGTCGCATATTCAGCAATTTAGTAGGTAAATTTCGTTTGTGACTATTATAATAGTGCTATATTTTTACTAAAAATGCCTACTAAATAACATATTCCATGCTTTTAGTAGGCATCTTGTGTCGTATATTCTATTATTCTGCTTAAAAATGCCTACCAAATCAGCCCATCTCGCCACGGATATCAATCTTAGGCGGCTCAATTGGATAATTGCCTGTAAAACATGCGTCACAGTAACCTGTCTGTCCACATATCATCTCGCTTAACTTGTCAACCTCAAGATAGCCTAATGAATCTGCTCCGATAATTTCACAGATTTCATCTACAGAATGACCTGATGCGATAAGCTGGTCTTCTGAAGGAATATCTGTTCCAAAATAACATGGGTGAAGGAAAGCTGGTGAACTTATTCTTACATGAACTTCCTTAGCACCTGCTGCCTTAAGAAGACTTACAATTCTCGCACTTGTTGTTCCTCGTACAATTGAGTCGTCAATCATGACAACTCTCTTGCCTGCAACTGCTTCCTTAAGTACATTCAGCTTAACCTTAACGCTTGACTCTCTCTGTTCCTGCTTAGGCTTGATGAATGTTCGTCCAACATAATTATTCTTGATAAATGCATTACCATAAGGAATTCCTGATTCCATTGAGAAACCAAGTGCTGCCGGATTACCAGATTCTGGAACACCTACAACAATATCAGCTTCTACAGGATGAGTCTTTGCTAAGATTCTACCTGCATTAATTCTTGACTCATATACGCCCATTCCGTCAATCTTGCTGTCTGGTCTTGCAAAATATATGTATTCAAATATACATCTTGCTGTATTTTTCTGACATAATGAAGTATCTGACTTGATACCATCCTTTGTGA
>UMDX01023743.1_pt1 | contig 12626 bp, 1 predicted proteins | sample 1964601 | NCBI WGS metagenome assembly UMDX01 (sample SAMEA4836005, study PRJEB28245) | human gut metagenome | biome: gut microbiome; material: fecal sample | place: Denmark | collected 2008 | reverse complement strand
CCAGTAAAGAAAGTAGCAACAAGTAGCAGTATAACTGTTGAATTCAAGCAAACAGATTCACACAGTCAAATAGATAATAATACTATTTATTATGGAAAAAGATTAAAAGGTACAAATGATTGGACATGGGAGAAAGATGCAAATTTGACACATAAGTTTAAAGGACTTGTAAAGGAAACAACATATGAAATATGCACAAAGGCATCAGATAATGCAGGAAATGGAGAACAAATATCAAACATAGTAGAAATAACAACAGAAAAAATTGATAAACCAACAATTACTACAGACCCAAATGCACCAACAAATAAAAAAGTAAAAGTAACAGTAACATACCCAGAAATAGATGGTGGAAAATACAAATATAGTGAAGATGGAATAAATTATATAGAAGTTAGTTTAAATGATGGTGAATATGTAACATATATAGAAGAAAATAAAACAATATATGCATTAGTAGAAGATGAAAATGAACAAACATCAGAAGTTGCAACATTAGAAATAACATTTATAGATACTAAAAAACCAACAGTAACAATAACTCCTAATGGAGGAACTTATGAACTAAATCCAGGACAAACAAATGTAAAAGAAAATGTTACAATTACAGCAAAAGACACAGGAACATCAGGTTTAAATGAAACATTACAATATGCAATAACAAGTAGCAATACTCAAAAACCAACAACAGGATGGACTAATTTTGAAAATGGATCTACAAATGAAATTACACTAAATGGAGGAAACAATTATATATGGTTTAATATTACAGATAATGCTGGAAACGAAGTAGAAAATAATGTATCTAATGTATTTAAAGTAAGCTATAAAATTATATATAATGCAAATGGTGGACAAAATGCTCCAAATGCACAAACTAAAGAAAAAGATGTTAATTTAACACTTTCAAGTGATGAGCCAACATGGGATGGATATACATTTAAAGGATGGTCAACATCTAAAGAAGCAGTAGAAGCAGAATATAAAAAAGGTGCAACATATAGTAAAAATGAAGCTACAAACTTATATGCTGTATGGGATGCAAAAAGTTATGTAGTAACATTTAACCCACAAGGAGGAGAGGTAACTCCTACATCAAAAGATGTTGTATATAATAAAGAATATGGGCAATTACCAACACCAACAAAGCAAGGATATAGATTTGGTGGATGGTACTTAGAAAACACATATGAAAACAAAGTAGAAGAAAAAACAATTGTATCAAAATCAGAAAATCATACACTATATGCAAAATGGACAAGTGCAGAAAATATACCATATACAATTTACCACTATGTAGAAAATGCAAATGATAATGGTTATACATTATATAAAACAGAAGGAAAAGAAGGAAAAACAAATTCAGTAAAAACATTATTAGATGAAAAAATGGTAATAGATAATTGTACATATAAATATGCAAGCTTAGAAGAAGGCGGAAGTGAAGAAACAAGTTTAACAATTAATGCAGACGGAACATCAAAAGCTTATTTATACTATACAAGAAATAAATTTACATTAACATTATCAAAAAATGAACATGTTGCAAGAGTTACAGGAGATGGAAGTTATAAATGGGGACAAGATGTTTTAATAGATGCAAGTTTAAATCAAGAAGATGGTTATACATATACATGGGTTAACTGGACAGAAAATGGTGTAGAAAAAACAAAAGATCAAAAAGCAACAATAAAAATGAGTGCACAAAATATGACATTGGTTGCTAATGCAACAAGAAGTGCAAAAAAATATATAGTAACATATAACTCTATAGTAAATGGAGGAACAACTGAAACTATAGAAGAAGAGTGTACATACACACAAAATGTAGACCTAAGCAAAACAGCTGCAAAAACAGGTTATACATTTATTGGATGGAATACTAACAAAGATGCTACAAGTGCATTATCTACATTAGTAATGCCAAATAAAAATATAACTATATATGCAATATTTAAAAAAGATATAAAAGCAACATATATAGATTATAGTGCTACAACAAAACAAATAAGAACACAAGATATAACAATATACAATAATCAAACAGCAACAATAACAGTTCCAGAACAAAATGAATACAATGGATGGACAAAAAATGGATGGACTAAAGATACTTCAAATTCTGCCGATAAAGAAATAGAGGCACGGAGGCGGAGAAGTTTTAAAAATCACAACAAATGTTACATATTATGGATTATATACTAAAAATGTAAGTGTAACTTATAACTTAAATGGTGGAGTAGGTACAACTCCAAGCAAACAAACAGTAGAAAGAAAAGTAAATAGTTACTCAATTATAAATATATTTGATCCAGAAGTACAAATTTCTGATTTACAAGCAAGTAAAACAGGTTATACATTTAATAGTTGGAATACTAACGAAAATGGAACAGGAACAAAATATTTAGTTGGAAACAAAACTAAACTTAGTGAAGATTTAAATTTGTATGCTATATGGACACAAAATAAATACCAAGTTACATTTAATACAAATGGTGGAAGCAGTGTAGAAAATAAAGAAGTAACATATGATTTAGCATACGGAAATTTACCTTCTACAACAAAAACTGGTTATACATTTTCAGGATGGTATTTAGATAATGAAACATTTAAAAATAAAATAGAAGAAACAACTAAAGTTTCAACACCAAATAACCATACATTATATGCAAAATGGGATATTATAACATATAAAATCACATATAATTTAAATGGTGGAACATTAGAAAATGCAAATAAAGAAAGTTATACAATAGAAACACCAAGCTTTACATTAAATAATCCACAAAAAGAAGGATATACATTTATAGGATGGACAGGAAGTAATGGAAATGAAGCAAGTAAAACTGTAACAATTGAAAAAGGAAGCACAAGTGATAAACAATATACTGCAAATTGGGAAGCAAACAAATATACAGTTTCATTTAATTCAAATGGAGGAAATGATATAGCTTCTAAAGAAGTTACATTTGGACAAAACTATGGTGATTTAGAAAAACCTAAAAAACAAGGATTTACATTTGCAGGATGGTATTTAGACAATGAAACATTTAAAAATAAAATAGAAACAACTACAAAAGTTAAAATAGCAAACAATCATACATTATATGCAAAATGGACAGAAGGTGAATCTGAATATATTGTAGAACATTATAAACAAAATATAGAAGATGACCAATATGGTGAGCCAGAAGTAGAAACTTTAACAGCAGTAACTGGAAGTGAGGTAACACCTGCAACAAAAGATTATGGAAAAGGATTTGAAACACCTAACTTAAAATCAGCTGTAGTTAAGGCAGATGGAAGTACAATAATAAAATATTATTACAACAGAAAACTATTTACAGTTACATTTAACACAAATGGTGGAAATTCTGTGGAAAACATAACTGCAAAATATGAAAAAGAAGTAACATTACCAACTACTAGCAAAACTGGTTATACATTTAAAGGATGGTTAAACCAAGAATTAGAAGTTACATCACCATATAAAGTAGAAGATAATGTAACATTAAGTGCAAAATGGAATGCAATAACATACAATATTACATATTCATTAAATGGTGGAAACCTAGCAGAAGGAATAACAAATCCTAAAAATTACACAATAGAAACAGCAAGTTTTACACTAAATAATCCACAAAAAGATGGTTACACATTTACAGGATGGATAGGAAGTAATGGAACAACACCAAACACAACAGTAACAATTTCAAAAGGAACAACAGGAGATAAGGAATTTATTGCAAATTGGAAAGCAAATGAATATATAGTAACATTTAATCCAGATGAAGGAACAGTAAATCCATCTTCTAAAACAGTAACATATAATGAAAGTTATGGACAATTGCCAACACCAATAAAGACAGGTTATAAATTTAACGGATGGTATACTGGGCTAAATGGAGCTGGAACAAAAATTACAGACCAAAGTATAGTTACTATAACTGCAAATCAAACATTGTATGCAAGTTGGAGTGTTAATAGTTATACAATTACATATAATGCAAATGGAGGAAGCGGAGCACCAGGAAGCCAAACTAAAAAATATAATGAATCTTTAACTTTAAGTGCTACTAAGCCAACAAGGACAGGCTATACATTTAAAGGTTGGGGATTAAATGGATCAGCAACAGAGGTTAAATATAATCCAGCAGATACGATTGGAGCAAATACAATTTCTAATGATTTAGTATTATATGCAATATGGGAAATAAATAAATATACAATTACATATAATGCAAATGGTGGAAACAGTACTCCTGAACCAACAACTGCAAATTACAATGAAACAATACAAATGCCAAGTGCATCAAGAAAATATACAGTTACATTTAATACAAATGGAGGAACAGCACTTGATAATCAAACATCAACATATCAATTTACAGGTTGGTATACAGATGCAACAAATGGAACAAAGAAAGAATATAAAACAATGCCAGCATATAATGAAACATTATATGCACATTGGGACGATACAAAATCAAGTATAACAATTGGAACAACAACAAAAGAAGGTTATACATTTGCAGGATGGTATATAGATGAAGATTTAAAAACACAGTTAACAACAAATGAGAATGGAACATATTTACCAACAAAAGATATTACAATTTATGCAAAATGGAATGCAAATAAATATGTGGTAACATTTGATCCAGGTGAAGGTACAGTTAATCCAACTACAAAAGAAGTAACATATGATTCAACATATGGAGAACTTCCAGTAGCTAAGCTTGCAGGCTATGGATTTGGAGGATGGTATACAAAACAAGATGGACAAGGAGAGGAAATAACATCATCAACAATTGTAAAAATTACATCAAATCAAACATTATATGCAAGATGGGCACAAGGACAATATGTTGTAAAACACTATAAACAAAATATAGATGGAACATATTCAAGTGTTCCAACAGATGTAGAAAATAAATCAGCAGTGCCAGGAAATAAAGTAACACCACCTACAAAAGATACTACACAAGGAAGCTACTTAGGATTTAGTGCACCACAAACACAAACAAAAGAAATAACAGAGGATGGAAATACAGAATTTATTTATAAGTATGAAAGAAAATCATATGATTTAAATATTAATCCAAATGGAGGAAAATATGAAGGTTCTCAATCAACAGTAACAGTTACACAAAAATTTGAATCAACATATACAGTTTCTAATAAAATAGAAGCACCCGCTGGATATGTGGTTACATTTAAAAACTTTGGAGGACAAGATGATTACACTAAAAAAACTTCAACAAAAACATTTACAAATTGGACAAAAACAGGACAAGGAACATTAAATGGAAATGTTTATACATATGGTGCAGGAATTGGAACAATAGTTGCAAATTATAAAAATGATAGTATAGAAATGCCAGACGATCCAACACATGAAGGCTATACATTTACAGGATGGTATTTAGATGAGCAATGTACAAATAAAGTAAGTTTAAATACAGATAAAACATATACACCAAGCCAAAATATTACATTATATTCTGGATGGAGCATTAATAAATATACATTAACAATTTCAAGATTAAGTGGAAATACAACAAAAGAACAAAATTACAACACACAATTAGACTTAAGTACTTATAATAGTAGTGGATATAAAGTAACATTAAATCCAAATTATGACGGTGGAGCAAATACAGTATTAACACAAACACATAAATCTTGGAGTAAAGATGGTTTTGGTACATTAAGTGGAAACATTTATACATATGGTGCAGGTAATGGAAAAGTAACAGAAAACTATAATGATGTTACATTAACTACTCCGACACAAGTAGGTTATACATTTGTTGGATGGTATACAGATTCAGAACTAAAAAATGAAGTAAAATTAAATGCAGACAATACATATACACCAACAGCTAATATAACATTATATGCAAAATGGACCGCAAATACTAATACAAAATATACTGTAAAACATTATAAACAAAATATAGACGGAACATACCCAAGTGTTCCATCAGAAGAAGAAGTAAAATATGGAACAACAAAAGAAACAACAAATGCTGGTCCAAAAACATACAAAGGATTTACAACACCAGCAAAACAAAATAAAGAAATATTAGCAAATGGAACAACAATAATAGAATATAAATATGTAAGAGATTTATCAACATTAACAATTAACCCAAATGGAGGAACATATAGCAAAGATCTAAATATAGAACATGCATATGAGTCAACATATGTAGTAGATAATGCAAATATAACACCACCTAAAGGATTTACTGTAACATATAATGCAAATGGAGGAACAACAGAAGTTGGAAGTGAAGTTTCAACTAAAACATTTGAAAGTTGGTTATTAACAGGCGGTGGAAAATTTGTAGGAAATACATATACATTTGGAACAAAAGATGAAGATGGAACATTAACTGCAAATTATAAAAATAACAGCATAAATTTAACAACAGCTAAAAAAGTTGGCTATACATTTACAGGATGGTATTTAGACAGTAATTGTACACAAGCTTTAGTATTAAATGCTGATGGAACATATACACCACAAAAAGATATAACAATATATGCTGGTTGGTCTGCTAACCAAGTAACATATAAAGTATACCGTTATTTAGAAAATGCAAATAATGAAAACTACACATTATATGGAGATGTTATAGAAGGAAAAGCAGCAGCTGGTTCAACACTTACACTTTTAACAGAAGCAAATAAAAATCAAATTGCAAATACTAAATATGTAGGAGCAAATTTAACAGGTGGAACTTTGGGAGTTGGAACATCTATTACAACAACAACTGTAGCACCAGATGGAACAACAAATATATATTTATATTATGATAGAAATGAATATACATTAACATTAGAAAAAAATGAATATATAGAAACTGTAACAGGTGCAGGAACATACAAATGGGGCGCAACAGTAGCTATTAATGCAACTGTAAAAACAAATATTACAGGTTATAATGCTTCTGTATGGGATAAATGGACATTGACTGAAGGAAATGGAGTAACAGTACCAACGACAATTAAAGGAAACATTGTTATGACAGCAGGAAATATTACAATAGTTGCAAATGCTGTTAAAGGAACACCAATTACTTATAGTGTTGTATATAATGGAAATGGAGCAACAGGAGGAACAACAGCAAGTTCAACACATACATATGATAAAGCACAAAATTTAACAGCAAATGGTTATAAAAAAGAATATACAGTAACATTTAATTATAATTATTCTGGAAGTACAAATACAGTAGCTGCATATAAATATGATTTTGTAAATTGGAAAGATTCAAACAATAATACATATTTAGATAAAGCAAGTGTAATAAACTTAGCAAAAACTAGTGGAGCTATAGTAACACTTAATGCTAACTGGCAAGAAGGAGAAAATGATCCATTGCCAAGTGCAAAAAGAACAGGATATGGTTTAGCTGGATGGTATACTGACAAAGAATGTACAGATGCAAATAAAGTAGGTGACCCAGGAGCAAGTTACAAAGTAAATGCAAATACAACTTTATACGCAAAATGGGAAGAAGGTCAAGTTGAATATACAGTTAAATATTATATTCAAAATATTGAAGGAACAGGTTATGATTTAAAAGATACTGAAATTAAAGCAGGTAAAACAGGAACAACAACAAATGCAACACCAAAAACATATGTAGGATTTACAACACCAGAAGAAAAAACAGCAACAATTGCAGCAGACAGTTCAACAGTAATTGAATATTACTACACAAGAAATTCATATACATTAACACTTACAAAAAATGAACATGTAAAAGAAGTATCAGCAACAGGGGAAGTAAGTGGAATAACAAATACAAGCAAGTCTTATAAATATGGAGAAAACATAGATTTAAGTGCAACATTAAATGATATTGCAGGATATACATATAGTTTTGTAAATTGGGTATCAAACAATACAAGCTTAGTTGCAAACACAACACAAAAAGATGCTAAAATTACAATGCCAGCAGGAAATGTAACATTAACAGCAAATGGTTCAAGAACTATACAAAATTATACAATTACATATAATTTAAATGGAGGAGCACTTGTAGCAGGAAAAACAAATCCAACATCTTACAATGTAGAAAGTCAAAATATAACTTTAAATAATCCACAAAAAACAGGATATACATTTACAGGATGGACTGGAAGTAATGGAACAACACCAAGTACAACTGTAACAATTGCAAAAGGAAGTACAGGAAATAAAAATTACACTGCAAATTACAATGTTAACCAATATGAAGTAACATATATAGATGTAGTAGGAAGCACAACAGGAAAAGTATTAGGAACAAGTAAAGAAAATGTAAACTTTGGAACACAAGTAACAGGAGCAAGCAAAGGAACAGATGTAACTGTTGGAAAATACTATGCAGGCTATGTATATAGTAGTGCAACAACAGCAACAGTAACAACAAGTGGAGCAACAGTATATAGAATATTTACAGCATATGATAAAACAAAATATACAGTAGAGCACTATGTAATGAAAACAGATGGAACATATGAGGAAGAAGCAACAAAAACAGATAGTACAAAAACAGGAACAACAGACAGCAAAGTTACAATAGCAAACCTAAAAGATAGCACACTATTAGTTACAAATGGAATATATTATAGTTATGGACAAGTAGATGGAAAAACAGTAACAAGTACAACAATAAAAGGTGATGGAACAAGAGTAATAAAATTATATTATGCACGTACAAGTGGAACATTAAAGACAGTAGCAGGAGAAAATATAGAAAGTGTTACAGTACAAAATAGTGTAAAATATTACTATGGGGCAACAGTACCAAGTTTAACAGCAAAAACAATGACAATAGAAGGACATACAGTAACATTTAGTAAATGGACAAGTAATAATGAAACATATGTAAAAAGTAGTACAGTTAATCCATATGGATCATTTACATGGCCAGCAATACCAGATGGAACAGCAATAACATTAACAGCAAGTGCAAGTAAAACACCAAATAAATATGAAGTAACATATAAAGATGTAGTAGGAAGTACAACAGGAAAAGTATTAGGAACAAGTAAGGAAAGTGTAAACTTTGGAACACAAGTAACAGGTGCAAGCAAAGGAACGGATACAACAGAAGGAGCATATTATAAAGGCTACTTATATGACAGTTCAACAACAGCAACAGTAACAACAAGTGGAGCAACAGTATACAGAATATTTAAACCAAGTACTAATACAAAATATACAGTAAGTCGTTATTTAGAAAATGCAAATGACAATACATATACTTTATATGATACAACTACAAAAACAGGAACAACAGATAGTACACTTACACTAAGTACAGAAGCTAAAAGCTTAGAAATAGCAAATACAACATTTGCTGGAGGAAACTTAGTAGGAGGAACATCAGGTGTTGGAACAGTTATTACAAGCACAACTGTAAAACCAGATGGTAGTACAAAAATTTGCTTATATTACACAAGAAATAAATTTACTTTAGAATTAAGTAAAAATGACTATATTTCAAGTGTAACAGGAGCTGGAAGTTATAAATGGGGACAAAATGTAACTATAAAAGCAAATGTAAAAGCAAATGATATTTATTATATATATGGCTTTGCAAATTGGACAAAAGACGGTGTGCAATATGAAACAGAAAGCACAAAACAATTTTCAATGGGAACACAAAATCTATCATTGGTTGCAAATGGTAAAATATTACAAGGTCAAGAATATACAGTAACATTTGAACCAAAAGGTGGAACAATTACAACAAATACTAAAAAGGTAAATTACTCATCTACATATGGAAATTTACCAGCAGTAAATGGACAAGAAGGCTTAACTGCAAAAACATACACATTAACATATAATTATAAATATACAGGAAAGGCAAATTCTAGTAAACAATATGCATGTAGCTTAAATGGTTGGTATAAAGAAGAAGCATATACAAATATTGTAACTAGTGCATCAAAAGTAACAACAGCAAGTAATCATACATTATATGCAAAATGGAATAATCCAAGTGTGACATTGGAAACACCTGTAAGGGCTGGATATACATTTGATGGATGGTATACAGATGAAAGCTTAAAAACAAAAGCAGGAAATGGTGGAGCAAGTTACAGTATTGGAGCAAATACAACATTATATGCAAAATGGATTGCAAATACAGATACAAAATATACAGTCGTACACAAAAAGATGAATTTAGATGGAACATATCCAGAAGGAAATTCACCAATAGCTGGAAAAGTAGAAGTTGTAGAAAAAGCAGGAACAACAGATAGTAATGTAACACCAGAAACTAATACATATACTGGATTTACAGCACCTGAAAAACAAACAGTAACAATAAAAGGTGATGGAACAACAGTAGTTGTGTATGAATATTCTAGAAATAAATATACATTTACATTAGGATCTTTGACAGGTGTAAGTAATGCTGGAAGTACAGCTACTGGAAGTTATTATTATGAAACTGTAATTACATTAAAAGCAACAGTAAATACAGGTTATACATGGAGCAAATGGGAAAGCAGTAATACAAGTATGCAAGCTAATATAACTGGACAATCAGGAAGCTTTACAATGCCAGCAGGAAATATTACAATGACACCAAAGGTTACTGCAAATACATATACAGTAAACTATAATGGAAATGGAGCAACAGGAGGAACGACTGCAAGTTCAACACATACATATGACAAAGCACAAAACTTAACATTAAATGGTTATGTAAGACAGTATACAGTAACATTTAATGGAAATTATGAAGGAAGCACAAGCCAAACAGCAAAATCAACATATGCATTTAAAGATTGGAATTTAAAAAATGATGGAACAGGAAATGCATATACAAATGGACAAAGTGTAACAAACTTAACAAGTACTAACAATGGAACTGTGACATTATATGCTATGTGGGATAATACTGTAAGCAGTGCTAAATTAACATTACCAACACTTACAAGAGCAAATTATGTATTTGAAGGTTGGTATAAAGAACAAGCGACTACAACACTTGTTGGAACAGCTGGAAACACATATACTCCAAGTGGAAATATAACATTATATGCAAAATGGTCTTTAGCAAATTATAGTGTAACAACCAAAAATGGTTCATATTACTTTAAAACTCTTGCAGAAGCTGTAGCAAAAGCAGATAGTGATGGATCAACAATAACAATATTACAAACAAATACAGATATATCTACTGTAATAATTGATAAAAATGTAACGATAAATACTAATGGAAAAACAGTTACAAGAAATGCAACAATTACCGTAAATAATGCAAAAACAGTAACAATTAATGGTACAGGAGGATTTACAACATCTGCTACTAATACATTTACATTAAATGGAGGAAATTTAACAGTAAATGATGGAACAATTTATTCAAGTGGAGCTGTAGCAATAGGGCAAACAGGTGCTGGAACAATTAATATATTAGGAGGAACAATAAAAGGTAAAACAGCGGCAATTAGTAGTTTGCAAGCTGCAACTGTAAATATAGGAAATAACAGTAACTCTATAGTAAGTGCTGAAGCTCCTGTAATAGAGGCAACAGCAGGCTATGGTATAAATTTAACAGGAACAAACTCAAAACTAAACTTTAATTGCGGAGTTATAAAAGGTACATCAAAGACTACATATAATGGAATAGATGTTGCATTTAATGTAGCAGGGTCAAAAACATATAGAAGCGGTTATGGAGCAAAAACAACTTTAGCAAATTCAGTTTATAGTACAATATTAGTAAAGGCAACAATTGCAGTAAATCCAACGCAAGTATATTTAAATACTACAACAAATAAAACAAAAGTTTTAACAATAACAGGAGCTTCTTTAGGAACATTAAGCTATTCAACTAATGATGCAAATATTGCAACAATAAGTAATGGAACAATAACTGCATTAAAACAAGGTAAATGTACAATAACAGTAAAAGAAGCAAATGCAGGATTAACAGCAACATGTAAAGTAATAGTAGATGATATACTTCCTGTTTGGACAATAGAGGTTGAGTCTGTAGAATAAAATAAAAAATCAGAATTTAAGATTATAATTAAATTCTGATTTTTTTATTTTTTATACAAAAAAGTCGAAAAAAGCTTACGCAAATAAGAAATTTGCGGATTATGTCAAAAATTACGTAATAAAAATGTAAACAAAACTTAATATATGACATCAAAACACGGCAAATAAGCATCCCTAGTATGATAAAAGGCGGTTTTAAATACAATAAAATACCTATATTGATTTTAGTAAATTAAGAACTTAAAATATATGTAGAAAATACTATTTTTAAATGTTGCGAAGGGAAGGTATTTATAATGCTAAGCAAATTAAAAAATTTAAAATTAAGCAAAATTACAATTATTAGTATATCTATATTGATAAGCCTAGCCTTATGTTTTGGCTTTTTTTATGCAGCACTTATAAACCAAGAAAAGCAAAAAATGGAAGTAAGTGTATTAGAAATAAGTCCATATACGGAAGAAGTATCAATTTCTGGAAAAGAAATTACACAAAACTATGCAGTTACAACAATTAATGGCAAGAAGTATATTAATAATTTAAACACAGTAAAATTATTGTTAAAAGGAACCGACGAAAACTATAGTGGGAATAGCTT
>UMDX01017164.1_pt1 | contig 12653 bp, 10 predicted proteins | sample 1964601 | NCBI WGS metagenome assembly UMDX01 (sample SAMEA4836005, study PRJEB28245) | human gut metagenome | biome: gut microbiome; material: fecal sample | place: Denmark | collected 2008 | reverse complement strand
GCTTTCCGATCGCCCCCTCGACCCCTTCGGCGCCGCCACTTTTGGGGCTATCTGCGGCTTTGCTGTTCTTGTTGCATGGGGAATCGCCTCTGCGGAGGCGAACCCCCCATCCCTGCTGAGGAGGAACAGCATGAAAAAGTATGTGCTCAAGCGACTGCTGTCGCTCATCCCGACCATCTTCATTGTGTCGGTGGTCATTTTCCTGCTGGTGCATCTCACCCCCGGCGATCCAGCGACCGCTATGCTGGGTGAGGACGCAACGGCGGCGGAAATTGCGGCGCTCCATACGCAGCTGGGGCTGGATGACCCGCTCGTTGTGCAGTATTTCCGCTGGGTGAGCAATTGTCTGCGGCTCGACTTCGGCACGTCAACCGCCGTCGTCAATAAGCCTGTCAGCGAAATGATTGCCAGCCACTTCCAGCCGACCATCCTGCTCGCCATCTATTCGCAGCTCATCACCATCCTGATTGCGATTCCGTGCGGGATGCTGGCGGCGAAGAAGCGCGGCACGATTGCTGACTATTTCGTGTCGGTGCTGTCGATGCTGGGCATTTCGCTGCCGAGCTTCCTGATGGGTCTGGGCATGGTGCTGCTCTTCGCGGTGAATCTTCGCGTGCTGCCCGCGGCGGGCTATAAGAACCCGTTCACGGACGGATTTTTGCCCTTCCTGCGCTATATGACGCTGCCGGCGGTGTCACTGGGCTTCATCCACGCGGGGTACATGATGCGCATGACGAAGGCATCCATGCTGGAGGTCTTGGGCAGCGATTACATCAAGATGGCGCGCTCCAAGGGCGTCCGCGAATGGAAGATTGTTACGAAGCACACCTTCCGCAACGCGCTGCTGACCGTCATCACCGTCGTCGGGCAGGGCTTCATCAGTGCGCTGGCGGGCGCGGCGGTTGTCGAGCGCCTGTTCAACATTCCCGGCATGGGGTCGCTGATGGTGGATTCCATCGAGAAGCGCGACTATCAGGTGATTCAGGCAATTACGCTGCTGATAGCCATGCTCAACGTGTTCATCAACCTGATTATCGACCTGATTTATGGCTTGGCTGACCCGCGCATCCGGCTGGACTGACGAAAGGAGCGAACTGCATGATGAAAACCGAATCCATCTCCGCGCAGAATCGCGAATCCCTGCGCCAGCTTCGCCGCCGCCTCGTCCGTGAGCAGCGCGCTGTTTCCATCCGCAAATTTTTCCGCAACAAACTCTCCGTCGTCGGCATGGTGCTGGTGCTGCTGATGCTGATTTGTGCTGTCTTCGCCCCGCTGATTACGGGCTTGCTGGGCGTTGACCCGTACACCGCGACGATGCAGGAGCGCTTTCAGGCGCCGTCTGTCGCGCACCTCTTCGGCACGGACAATCTGGGGCGCGATATCTTCGCCCGTGTCCTTTACGGCGCGCAGATTTCCATGACGGTCGGCTTTACCGTCGGGCTTCTGTCCGCGCTGATTGGCACGGCGCTGGGGCTGTACGCCTCCGTCAACAAGGTGCTGGACAATGTGCTGATGCGCCTGTGCGACGGCTTGAAGGCGATTCCGAACATTCTGCTGGCGATTACGCTGATGGCGGTCTTGGGCGCGAACATGAAGAATGTCATCATTTCCTTGACCATCGTTAGTATTCCCGGTGTGGCGCGCATTGCCCGTTCACAGGCGCTGCTGGCGCGCGAACAGACGTATGCCGAGGCGATGACGGCGGTGGGCGCAAGCCGCACGCGCATTCTCTGGCGGCACATCCTGCCCAACATCCTTTCGCCCATCATCGTGCAGATGACGTTCACCTTCGCTACGGCGATTATCTCCGAAGCGTCCCTGAGCTTCCTTGGCGCGGGTATTCCGTCGCCCTATCCGAGCTGGGGTGGGATGCTCAACGAGGCGCGCGGCTATGTCTACATGGGCTGGTGGATGATTGTATTTCCGGCGATTTTTACGGCGCTGTCCGTGCTGGGCTTCAACTTGTTCGGTGACGGTCTGCGCGACCTGATTGACCCGTTGAGCGGACGATGAGGGAAAAAAAGATGAGCGAAAAAATTCTGGAAGTCCGTCAGCTGGCGACCAGCTTCCACACCGAGCGCGGCTGGCAGCAGGCGATTGATGGCGTTTCTTTTGACGTGTATCAGGGCGAAATCCTGTGCATCGTGGGCGAAAGCGGCTGCGGCAAGAGCGTCACGAGCCAGTCCATCATGCGCCTGTATGATGAACGGCGGCTGGTGCGTTACAGCGGCACGGTCAAGCTGGAAGGGCAGTCGCTGCTGGACATTCCATTCCACAAGATGCAGGACATCCGCGGTTCGCGTGTGTCGATGATTTTTCAGGACGCATTGAGTTCCCTGAACCCTGTGCTGACCATCTGCGACCAAATCAGCGAGCCGCTGCGCATTCATCAGCATTTGTCCAAGAAGGCGGCGCGTGAGAAGGCGCTGGAGATGCTGCGTCTGGTGGGGATTCCCGCGCCGGAAAAGCGCCTCGACCAGTACCCGCACGAGCTGTCCGGCGGTATGCGGCAGCGCGTGATGATTGCCATTGCGCTGGCGTGCCGCCCGCACCTGCTGATTGCCGATGAACCTACGACCGCGCTGGATGTGACGATTCAGGCGCAGATTATGGAGCTGATTGTCCGCCTGAATGAGCAGCTGAACATGGGCGTGATGCTGATTACGCACGACCTCGCTGTCGTTGCGCAGACGTGCAGCCGCGTTATCGTCATGTATCTGGGGCAAATTGTCGAGGAAGCGGATGTGCTGACGCTGTTTGACCATCCGTGCCACCCCTACACCGAGGGGCTGATGCGCTCCATCCCCCGCATGGAAGGCGACCGCACGAAACCACTGTACATGATTCCCGGCACGGTGCCGCTGCTCAGCCAGATTCCGACGGGCTGCCGGTTCGCGCCGCGCTGCGCGTACGCGACGGAGCGCTGCCGTCAGGAAACGCCGCAATTGACGCCCGTCAGCGACAAGCAGAGCGTCCGCTGCTTCCGGGCAGCGGAATTGGCGCAGAAGGAGGCGACCGCGCAGTGAGCGAGGAGAAAATCATCCTGAAAGCGGAGGACGTTCGCACCTACTTCCCGGTCAAAGGGGCGCTGGGGCAGACGGTCAAGGAAGTCAAGGCAGTAGACGGCGTGAGCCTTGCGCTGCGGCAGGGCGAAACGTACGGCCTGGTGGGTGAAAGCGGCTGCGGCAAAAGCACGCTGGGGCGCACGCTCATCCGCCTGCTGGAGCCGACGAGCGGGAAAATCACGCTATTCGATCAGGACATCACCCACCTGAGCAAGAAGGAAATGCTGCCCTTCCGCCGGGATGTGCAGATTGTGTTCCAAGACCCGTACACGTCGCTGAATCCGCGGCAGCGCGTTGGCGACATGCTGATGGAAGTGCTGGCGATTCACCATATCGGCGACAAGAACGAGCGGATGGCGCGGGCGCTGGACATCATGGCACAGGTCGGCTTGCGTCCGGAGCATTTCTACCGTTATCCGCACGAGTTTTCCGGTGGTCAGCGGCAGCGAATCGGGCTGGCGCGCGCGCTGATCCTTGATCCGAAGATTGTCGTGTGCGACGAGCCGGTGTCGGCGCTGGATGTGTCGATTCAATCGCAGATTATCAACCTGCTGAAGGAGTTGCAGCGCAAGCGCGGGCTGACGTACCTGTTTGTGGCGCATGACATGAGCGTCATTCGGTACATTTCCGACCGCGTGGGCGTGATGTATCTGGGTCACTTGGTGGAAGAGGGCGACACGGACGAGGTGTTCGACCATCCGCAGCACCCGTATACGCGGACGCTGATGTCTGCCGTGCCGTCGATTGACCCGCGTGACAATCGCCAGCGCATTCTGCTGGAAGGCGATTTGCCCTCGCCGATTGACCCGCCGAGCGGGTGCGTATTCCACACGCGTTGTCCGTGGGCGACGGAAGCGTGCAAAACGGCGAGCTGCGAATTGCGCGAGGTGCGCGCGGGGCACTATGCGGCGTGTTCGAGAGGGAAGCAGGAATAAAAGGATTCCTGCTGAACTCCTTCTACGGCTTCTGTGTTGCTTGATTTTTCTTGTTGCAGGGGCGAAGCCTTTGCAACAAAGCAGCCTATTCCATTAGAAAATCAAAAAATCGCACAACAAAAATCACCGACCAGTACACGCGGTTCTGGTCGGTGATTTTGTTTTTTAGGCGCGATGATGCTTGCACTTGGGGGCTTTTTCCGCCAGCAGAGCCAGCAGATGCTCTTTTTCGCTTTCGGTCAGCTGGCTCGTGAATACCGGAATCAGGGCGTTCGCGCGGGTCAGCAGCGCCATCGAGTCCTCGCCCTCAATCACGTCGGTCAGGTTGTCGTAGGGGAGAACGGTCAGGTCGCCCGTGGTCTGGTTCAGCTGATGAAGACCGTCGCTGCCAAAGGCGATGGACATTTCCGCCATGCCTTCGGGGTACCGCTCTTCCAGCGCGCGGCTGAGGGCGTTCAGCATCCGCGTACGGTTGCGCATCATCATCATGTATAGCACCGCGATGAACACAACACCCGCGGGGATGACGTACCAGCTGCGGGAGAAGATGGAAATCAGCGCGACGGCGATTGCCATGACGAGCATCGCGACGTAGAGGTTGAGGTCTTGGGTGCGATAGAGCAGCCATTTCTTGTAGGTGGCATAAAACGTGGTATCCAGCACACCGCTGGTCATGAATTGTAAAGAAGGGTCTGTGGCCTGCAAATCAGTATCCATGATGAATTACCTGTCTTCGTTTCCTTTCCCATTGTCGGTCTGCGAGTCGTTATCGTCGCGGCTGCGCAGGCGGTCAAGCAGCGTTTCCGGGTGGTCGTCGGCGTGGTCGTCCTCGGTCGCCAGCTTCGTGACGAGCGCGGTCTCCACGCGGTGATCCTCCAGCTTCTCCACATGAATGTGCAGACCGAAGCAGTCCAAATCGGGGGTGCTGCCGTCCTGCGGGATGGTGGTGAACTGGCTGAAAATCAAGCCGCCCAGCGTATCGTAATCCTCGTCCTCAGGGAGCGAGAGGTCGAGCGCGTCGTTGACATCTTTGAGCGGCGTGCTGCCGCTGATGCGCCAAGTGTTGTCGCCCGCACGGACGATTTCCGCTTCGGTCTGCTTGTCAAACTCGTCGTAGATATTGCCGACGATTTCTTCCAGCAAGTCCTCCATCGTGACGATGCCGCTCATGCCGCCGTACTCATCCACGACAATTGCCATGTGGATTTTTTTCACCTGCATGTTGCGGAAGAGCTGGTCAGCCTGCACTGTTTCCGGCACGAAGTATGCCTCGCGCAGCAGCGCGCGCAGGGATTTCGGGTTGTCGGACTGGGCGTTGAGCAGGAAGTCGCGTGTGTTGAGGATGCCGATGATGTCGTCCATGTTTTCGTTGTAGACGGGGAAACGGCTCAGACCGGAATCGCAGATGGTGCGGAGGATTTCGTCCTCCGTATCATCCACCCAGATGCTGGTAACGTCGGTACGGTGGGTCATGACCTCTTCGGCAGTGGAATTGTTGAACTCGAAGATGTTTTCGATCATTTCCTTTTCCGCTTCCTCAATCGCGCCGTTTTCGCCGCCGATGTCCACCATCATGCGGATGTCGTCCTCGGTCACTTCGTCCTCGGCGGCGTTGGGGTCAATGCCGCAAAGGCGGAGGATGCCGTGCGTGGCGGCGTTCAGCAGCATCACGAACGGGCGGAAAATCACCGCGCTGACCTCCAGCAGGAGCAGCGAACGGCGCGCAATCGCTTCGGGATTCTTCATCGCGAGGCGCTTGGGTACGAGTGTTCCCAGACAGAGCGTCAGGTAGGAAAGAAGGAACGTAATCAGGATGACGCAGAGGACGTTCAGCACGTCCGCGTCGATGCCAGCCCCGGCAGAAAGAATCGCTCCAGCCAGTCGCGGTGCAAACTGCGTCGCCGCCAGCGCTGATCCCAGAAAACCAAACAGCGTTATGCACACCTGAATGGTGGAGAGAGTGCGCGCAGGAGCATCCGTGATGCGGAGCAGCTTGGCGGCTGTGGGGTCGCCTTCCTCCGCGTCGTGGTGCAGTTTTGTCGCGTTGAGCGAGAGCAGCGCCACCTCAGCGGCGGCATAGCAGGCGCTCAGAAAAATCAGGACCAGCTGAAGCAGCAAAGGGCCAGCCCATGGGTCACCGGACACAAAAAAACCTCCTCATTTTCGGAACAAGTTCCGTCCGCATATCAGGCAGTCGCCGCGTATTCTGCCGGACGGCACAGAATACGCATTATGCAACATACCATCTTACAGTATACCATACATTCCCTGAAAATGCAAGGAACATGCGATTCTGCACGCAAAAAATCGGCTGCCAGCCCCGGAAAAGTCGGGGGACAGCCGGTGTTGTCAGCCTTTCAGCTTCTTCTGCAATTCCGCCACAACATCCCGCAGGCGCAGTCCGTCGCAGTCCTGCACAATGTCGGCGTACTGCTCATACAGCGGGCAGCGCTCGTTGTACAAATCCCGGAGCGTCCAGCCGGGCTTAATCGTCACGCCGCGGGCATGAAGGTCGCCCAGCCGCTCGGTGATGTTCTCGCACGTCAGACGGAGGTAGACGACCGTGCCGATGCATTTGAGGTGCGCCATGGCTTCCGCGCCGTAGACGACGCTGCCGCCCGTGGCGATGATGCTGTTCTGCACGTCGATGCTGGCGTTGACGCGGTTCTCAATGTCGCGGAAGCCGTCGTCGCCGTGCTGCTCAATGAGCTGGGCGAGGGTTGCGCCCATGGTGGACTGGATGACGAGGTCGGAATCGACAAAATCCATGCCGAGGGCCTTGGCGAGGACGACCCCGACGGTGGATTTGCCGCAGCCGGGCATCCCGATGAGGACGATGTTGCGCATGAGAAACTCCTTCCTACATCAGCCTTACAAAAGAAGCGACCATCAGGCGCAATGGTCGCTTGGTGAGAATTACTTTATTTTTTCATCAATTGAGTATTCCGCGTACCGAACTGGCTCAATAAACGTGCCTCCCATTTGCACTGTTGAAGCGGGAAAAGTCCGGGTAGCAGTACAAGTCCATGTACCAATATCACCGTAATAGGCAACATAGAAAGAACGTGAATTATACTCGGAATCCTCTGAAGGCCCCTTGAAGGTGCGTTCAGTTGAAATAGTACAGCTTACAGAGGCTGAAAGATTCAACCCTAAAGTATACGCTGAAGGAACAGGCGCACTTTTATCGTCACCAGAGGTGACACTGCCAGAGGCGGAAGTAGATACAGAAGCAGAGTAGGTTGACGAAAGTTTAGTTTCCGCGCCACGTGCAACGGAAATGATGAAATCTGTTCGCCAGCGACCGTTAAACACACGATAATTTTTCGCTATATTACTATATCTATAAACAGAAAGACCTGAACAGGTTGAAATCGCATCAAGTGGCGTGGCCGTTTCGACTTTATTGATGTGAATAACGCCCGCGTTTGGATGCTCGGTAATAATGTCGTCGATGATATAATTAGGAACATTTTTTACAGATGGGTCAACAATTACTTCAGGAGTATTTTCAGCAAGGGCGGGTACGAAGCAAACCAACAAGAGAATAAGCATGATGATGATTTTTTTCATATTTTAATCCCCCTTTTTATCTTAAATAATCGAGACAGCCATAGAAGAAAGGTACTTCGCTGCCTGAATGATGGCAGATTTCGCAATGCAGGCAATGATGATGAACGTGATGCAGAGTATAACAACGCAAATGAGCTTCTCATACTTTTTTATCATGAAACCATCGCTCCTATCTTTATGCATTTATTCAAAAACCGACGCAAAGGCGCCTCTCTGCGTCGGCTTTTGTCAACTGTAAATCAGAAACCGTAGTTTTCGCGGATGTCGATATCCTTGTAGCGGTGCATCCCCGTACCGGCGGGAATCATCTTGCCCAGAATGACGTTCTCCTTGAGGCCAATCAGCGGGTCGATCTTGCCCTTGATGGCGGCTTCGGTCAGCACGCGGTTCGTCTCCTGGAAGGACGCGGCGGACAGGAAGGAATCGGTCGCCAGAGAAGCGCGGGTGATACCCAGCAGCACACGCTTGACGCTCGCGGGCTTGAGGTCGCGGGCAATCGCGGGAGAGCCGCCGGAAACGCGGATGCGCTGGTTGATTTCCTCCAGCTCGTCCGCCTCGACAAGGCTGCCAATCGCCAGCCCCGTGTCGCCGCCGTCTTCCACGCGCAGCTTGGTGGATTCCAGCACCTTCATGTTGGCTTCCTCCAAGTGGCTGCGGTCAACCAGCGAGCCGGGCAGCAGCTCGGTGTCGCCGTTGTCCTCGACGCGCACCTTGCGCAGCATCTGGCGGACGATGATTTCGATGTGCTTGTCCGCCACGGCTACGCCCTGCAAACGGTAGACGGACAGAACTTCCTTCAGCAGATAGTCCTGCACCGCGCTCTGCCCCAGAATGCGCAGCAGGTCGTGCGGGTTGATGGAGCCTTCGATGAGGATATCGCCCGCTTCCACATGGTCGCCCTCCTGCACGCGCAGGCGGCTGCCGTAGGTGACGGGGTAGGTCTTCTGCTCGAATTCCGCAACGCTGGAGGTGACCTCGACCTCGACGACGCCCACGCCCTTGGTGTTAATCATCGTGACCGTGCCCGCCAGCGTGGACTTGATGTCCGTTGTCTTGGTGGACTTGGTGCCGTCCTTGGCGACCTTCGCCTTCGTCGCGCCGGAAATCAGCACATCGCCCTGACGCACCACCTGACCGACCTGCACGGCAACCGTGCCGGAAGCAGCCTTGTGGGTGTGACGCGCGTAGTTGCCCGCGTCGGCGGTGATGACCAGCTCGTTCTTGTTGCGGTTGGTCTGGTGGATGGACACCGTGCCGCTGATGTCGGACAGGACAGCTTCACGCTTGGGCTTGCGCGCCTCGAACAGCTCTTCGACGCGGGGAAGACCCTGCGTAATATCCTCGCCCGATGCGATACCGCCCGTATGGAAGGTACGCATGGTCAGCTGTGTGCCGGGTTCGCCGATGGCCTGTGCCGCGATAACGCCGACCGCCTCGCCGACATCCACCTTGCCGCCGTGCGCCATGTTCTGGCCATAGCAGCGGGCGCAGACGCCGTTGCGCGTGCAGCAGGTCAGCACGGAGCGCACAAACACGCTCTTGATGCCCGCGTCGCAAATTGTCTTCGCCTTGGCGTGGTCAATCAGCTCATTCTGGTGGACAAGCACTTCGCCGGTCGCCGGGTCGGTAATGTCGGCAGCAGCCGTACGGCCGCGCAGACGCTCCTCCAGCGATTCGATGGACTGCTTGCCGCTGAGCAGCTCGGTAACATGCACGCCGCGAATCGGCAGACCGCGCTGCAGGAAGCAGTCTTCCTCGCGGACGATAACTTCCTGCGAAATATCGACCAGACGGCGGGTCAGATAGCCAGAGTCAGCGGTTTTCATAGCCGTGTCGGACAGAGCCTTACGGGAACCGTGAGAAGACAGGAAGAACTCCTGCACGTTCAGACCCTCGCGGAAGTTTGCACGAATGGGCAATTCCACGGTCTTGCCAGTCGGAGACGCCATCAGGCCGCGCATACCAGCCAGCTGCGATACCTGCGCGGCAGAACCGCGGGCGCCGGAGTCGGTGAACATGCGAATCGGGTTGAAAGGATCGAGGTTCGGCAGAATCTGGTCACGCAGGGTGTTCGTGCAGGTGTTCCACAGATTGATGACGCGGCTGTAACGCTCGTCCTCGCTCAGCAGACCTTCCGCGAACATCTCGTTCACATGGGCGACCTTCTTGTCCGTTTCGTCGAGCAGCTGCTGCTTCATCGGCGGAATCTTAATGTCCGCAACGGAAACGGTCAGCGAACCGACGGTGGCGTACTTGTAGCCCAGCGCCTTAATCGCGTCCAGCACCAGTGCGCACTTGTGCTCGCCCTGAGAGCGGAAGCACATATCGACGATGTTGGACAGCTGCTTCTTGCCGACCAGCTGATCGACTTCCAGCGCGAACATGTCATCAAGGCATTCACGCTTCTTGAAGCCAAGGTTCTGCGGCAGCGCATCGTTGAAAATCAGGCGGCCAAGCGTGGTATCGATGATTTTGCTGCCCTTTTCGCCGTTGAATTCGCGCTCAATGCGCACTTTAATCGGGCTTTGCAGGGTAATCTGCTCCAAGGCATACGCCATATGCGCTTCGTCCGGATTGCGGAAGACGCGGCCGGCGCCCTTGCCGTTGGGGTTTTCAATCGTCAGGTAGTAGCAGCCGATAACCATGTCCTGAGAAGGAGAAATAACCGGCTTGCCGTCCTGCGGCTTCAGGATGTTGTTGTGCGCCAGCATCAGGAAACGGGCTTCCGCCTGTGCTTCCAGAGACAGCGGGACGTGAACAGCCATCTGGTCGCCGTCGAAGTCGGCGTTGAAAGCGGTACAAGCCAGCGGGTGCAGCTTAATCGCCTTGCCGTCAACCAGAATCGGCTCGAATGCCTGAATGCCCAGACGGTGCAGCGTCGGCGCGCGGTTGAGCAGCACGGGGTGATCCTTGATGACATCTTCGAGGATGTCCCACACCTCCGGCTTCATCTTTTCCACGGCGCGCTTGGCGCTCTTGACGTTCATGCCCTTGTTGCGCAGCTGCAGCTGCTGCATGACGAAGGGCTTGAACAGCTCCAGCGCCATTTCCTTGGGCAGACCGCACTGATGCAGCTTCATTTCCGGGCCAACGACGATAACGGAACGACCGGAATAGTCAACGCGCTTGCCCAGCAGGTTCTGACGGAAACGGCCCTGCTTGCCGCTCAGCGTGTGCGACAGGCTGCGCAGCGCGCGTCCGCCGGGGCCAGTGACTGCACGACCGCGGCGACCGTTGTCAATCAGCGCGTCCACGGATTCCTGCAGCATACGCTTCTCGTTGCGGACGATGATTTCCGGCGCGCCCAGTTCCAGCAGGCGCTTCAGGCGGTTGTTGCGGTTGATAACGCGGCGGTAGAGGTCATTCAGGTCAGACGCGGCGAAACGGCCGCCGTCCAGCTGCACCATCGGGCGCAGATCCGGCGGGATAACCGGCAGGACGGTCAGCACCATCCATTCGGGCTTGTTGCCGCTGGCGCGGAATGATTCGACAACTTCCAGACGCTTCACGGCGTGCGCACGCTTCTGCCCTTCGGTGTCGCGGTTGCGCTCCTTGCTCGTCAGGGTTTCGATTTCCGCCTTCAGTTCGGCGCTCAGCTTGTCCAAATCCAGCTCGCGCAGCATCGTCTGCACGGCTTCGGCGCCCATCATCGCCTTGAAGCTGCCGCGGTCGGGCTTCTCCATGATGGCGCGGTACTGGTCGTCGTTAATCAGGTCATGCAGGGCGACGTTGGTCACGGCGGTGTTGCCGGGATCAAGGACGATAAAATTCGCGAAATACAGCACCTTGTCCAGCACACGGGGGGACAGCTCCAGCAGCATACCCATACGGCTGGGGATTCCCTTGTAGTACCAGATATGGCTCACGGGCGCAGCAAGTTCGATATGACCCATGCGCTCGCGGCGAACCTTGGCGCGCGTGACGGACACGCCGCACTTGTCGCACACGAGGTTCTTGTCCTTCGGACGGATGCGCTTGTGCTTGCCGCAGGCGCACTCCCAGTCCTTCGTCGGGCCGAAGATGCGCTCGCAGTACAGGCCGTCTTTTTCGGGCTTCAGGGTACGATAGTTGATGGTTTCGGGCTTGGTGACTTCACCATGAGACCACTGCCGAATCTGCTCAGGAGAGGCCATGCCGATCTGGATGGCGTCAAGATTGGTCAGCTCAAACAAAAGGGTTCACACTCCCTTCATTGTAACACCGGTGTATGTCCTGTACGGGAAAGCCATCAGCCGGAAGGGGATTCCTGTCCGGCTGATAGGCTCATGTGTCAATTACTGATCGTCGTCATCCAGATTCATGTCGTCAAAGCCCAAATCGTCCAGACGCATGGTGTCCAGATCGTCGTTTTCCTCGTCGTCATCGAAGGAGAGCGGAATCGACAGATCGTCGTCCTCGCTGTCGGAATCCAAATCGTTCAGCGGGAAGTCGTTGTCCGGGAAGTCGTTGCTGATGGCATCGGCGTCCTCGTCCTCCGGCAGCAGCGTCGTGAGCGATTCCTGTTTGTCCTGTTCGGACGCATTGTTCTTGCTCGGCGGCGCCATGTCCTCCGGGTCAAGTTCGGGAATCTCAATCACGTTGCGGTCGCGGTCAAGCACCTTGATATCAAGGCACAGCGCCTGCAGTTCCTTAATCAGCACCTTGAAGGATTCCGGCACGCCCGGGGCGGGGATGTTCTCGCCCTTGATGATGGCTTCGTAGGTCTTGACGCGGCCCACGGTATCGTCGGACTTCACGGTCAGGATTTCCTGCAGGGTGTTCGCCGCGCCGTAGGCTTCCAGCGCCCAGACTTCCATTTCGCCGAAGCGCTGACCGCCGAACTGCGCCTTGCCGCCCAGCGGCTGCTGGGTGACCAGAGAGTACGGACCGACGGAGCGGGCGTGCATCTTGTCGTCAACCAAGTGGTGCAGCTTCAGGAAGTACATGACACCGACAGTAACAGGGTTTTCGAACCAGTTGCCGGTACGGCCGTCGCGCAGGCGAATCTTGCCGTCCAGGAACAGGCGGCGACCTTCTTCATCCAGATTCAGGCGGAGCGGACGACCATTGTGGAAGTAGCTCTGCATCATCCGCGGGTTGC
>UMDX01054772.1_pt1 | contig 12710 bp, 8 predicted proteins | sample 1964601 | NCBI WGS metagenome assembly UMDX01 (sample SAMEA4836005, study PRJEB28245) | human gut metagenome | biome: gut microbiome; material: fecal sample | place: Denmark | collected 2008 | reverse complement strand
AAAGATAGTGTGGATCAAATGATTTTATCTTACATACAAGCTGGTGATTTGTTGATTAGTCAAGATTATGGATTAGCAAGTCTTGCTTTATTAAAAGAAGCTCTTGTATTACATGTTTCAGGTAAAAGAATTAGTGAAGATAATATCAATAATCTATTGATGTCTCGTTATTTAGGACATATTTCAAGAAAACAAAATAACCATGTTAAAGGACCAAAAAAAAGAAATCAAAAAACATCATATTATTTTTTAAGAGAACTCGAAAAAATATTTATAGAATATAAAAATGGGATTAGTCAAGAAGACTAATCCATTCTTTTTATTTTCCAGAATCTCCATAGTTTTTTAGAACACGGGCACTTGGATCATCCACATCACAGTTTTCCCATCCTTTATTTGGCATCCAAAAATCTTTGATCCATTTTCCTTGTTGTGGGAAGAATGATTCAAAAATATCACGGTACATTAATGATTCTTTTGTAAATGGTGTACAGTATGAGTATTTTTCTTTTGCCTTTAAAACATCTTCATCATTGTATTTTTCATCGGCTAAATCCTTTAGGTAATCAACCATTGAATGACCTACGGCATCTGAGAAGGCAGCTTTTTCTCTAAAGAGAATATCGTGTGGCAAATAATCTGTTTCTTCAAAAGCATGACGTAATAAGTATTTACCTTTATTGTAAACATTCATTTTTTTTGCAGGGTCAATAGACATAGAATAATCAACAAAGTCTACATCTGCAAAAGGAACGCGTCCTTCTAAAGCGTGGGCAGAGATACAACGATCTGCTCTTAAAACATCATACATATAAAGTTCCTTAATTCTTTTTCTTGCTTCTTCTTGAAATGCTTTTGGATTTGGTGCAAAGTCTGTATATTTATATCCGAAAAGTTCATCAGAAACTTCGCCAGTCATGATAACTTTAATATCTGTATTTTGATGAATATATTTACATAAAATATACATAGCCATACTTGCACGAATGGTTGTGATATCAAATGTTTCAAGATGGTAAATAACTTCTTTTAAATGTTGATATAAATCTTCTTTGTTCATAATGACTTCAGTATGTTCAGTTCCTAAATAATCAGCAACTTGTTTAGCATATTTTAAATCAATTGGATCGCTTTCCATTCCAATAGCGAAAGTACGGATTGGTTGGTTAGATAATCTTTGTCCAATGGCACAAACAAGAGAAGAGTCAAGGCCACCACTTAATAAATAACCAATTGGAGCATCTGACATAAATCTTTTTTCAACGGCTTTTTCAAGTTTTGTTTTTAAGTTTTTCGCAATTGTTTCTAAATCATCATCAACAATTGTTTTAGGATCACTTAAATCGTTATAACAAATAAATTGTCCATCTAAATAATAATGTCCTGGTGGAAAAGGCATAATATCATCACATAGATCAAATAAAGCTTTTGCTTCTGAAGCAAAACAAATTTGATGTTCTTTTTTACTATAACCATAGAACATTGGACGAATTCCCATTGGATCTCTTGCGGCTATAAGCTGTTTTGTTTTGGTATCATAAAGAACCATCGCAAATTCTGCATCTAAATATTTACATAAGATTTCAATTCCATATTGATCATAAAGAGGAATTAAAACTTCGCAGTCACTTCCTGATTTAAAAGTGTACTCTTTTGATAATTTATTTTTTAATTCTGGATAGTTATATATTTCTCCATTACATACTAAAGTACAATCTTTGTAAACAAAAGGTTGATTTCCATTTGTTGATAAATCCATAATTGACAAACGGTTAAATCCCCAAGTAATCCCGTTACTTACAGAGATATGTTGATGATCAGGACCACGATAAGCGGCTTTATCTAAAGCATCATTAAATTCCTGTAATTTAAATTCTTCACTTCCTACGACTAAAAAACCACACATTTTTAATATCCCCCTTATAATTAAAAAATCGCACAGAATGTGCGAGTATCGTGTAACATATAAATCCAAAAGATATACATGGTACGGAAAATACTTCTAAGAGTACTCGATACCCGCTAGTTGTAACATAACTAGAAACGTTCTAGCCTACTTGCTTTTGCTTTCGGTAGACAGCTCAAAGGTGTTCTTCATATTTTTGTTCACTACTAGACTCACACCATCTTCTAGCTCGCTTAAGTTTCGTAAAAATACTACTCTCCTTGTCATTGCTTTTGACTTGGTTACAGTATAGTATAATTTATAAATAAAATCAATAATAAATATTTAATATGATAAAAAATAATCGACTTCATACAATAAAAAAGAGGAAAATGAAACAAATTTGAGACAAAAAAAGAAATAAAATGATGTATAATGGTAACATCTAAAAGTAGACGAAGTACAAGGAGTGGAAAAATGACAAAAGATATTCATATGTTAGTAAGTATGATCAATATGAAATTAAGAGACGATGACATGAAATTAGTACATGCTCTTTCTATTTATGATTTAAAAGAAGATGAATTCTTAAAAAGATTAGATGAAAATGATTATTTTTATGATGAAATGACAAACCAAATTAAAACAAAATAATTGTTTTATCGAAGATAAATGATATAATGGGAATACTAATACGGAGGGAATTTAAAATGTTAAAATTAGAAGATTTTCAAGCGGCTAAAAAAAGAGTTGATGAAGTCATCTTACCAACTCATTTAATACATAGTGAAGCATTTTCTGAAGAAAGCGGTAATGATGTATATATCAAACCTGAAAACTTACAAAAAACAGGAGCATTCAAAATTAGAGGTGCCTACAATAAAATTATGAAATTAGATGATGAAGCAAAGAAAAAAGGGTTGATTGCTTCTTCGGCTGGAAATCATGCACAAGGTGTAGCTTATGCAGCAAAAAAATTAGGGGTCAAAGCAACAATTTGTATGCCAGCACATACACCTTTAATTAAAGTGGATGCAACAAAAGCACATGGAGCTGATGTTGTTTTATATGGTGAAGCTTATGATGAAGCTTATGAAAAAGCAGTAGAATTACAAAAATCTGAAGGTTATACTTTTGTTCATCCTTTTGATGATGAAGATGTTATGGAAGGACAAGGAACAATTGCTTTAGAAATTATGGAAGAACTTCCAGATGTTGATTATATTCTTGTACCTATTGGTGGTGGAGGATTGATTTCTGGTATTGCTTGTGCAGCAAAACAAATTAATCCATCTGTTAAAATTGTAGGGGTTGAACCAGAAGGAGCTGCAAGTGCGTTAGCGGCAGTTGAAGATGATCAACTTGTTAAGTTAAGTGAAGTAAGTACAATTGCTGATGGGACAGCGGTTAAACAAATTGGAGAAACACCATTTGAGTATATTAAAAAATATGTTGATGAAATTGTTACGGTAAGTGATTATGAACTAATGGAAGCGTTCTTGATACTTGTTGAAAAACATAAATTAATTGCTGAAGGATCTGGTATTTTATCACTTGCAGCATTAAAGAAATTACATTGTAAACGTAAAAAAGTTGTATCACTTATTTCTGGTGGAAATATGGATGTAATGACAATTTCTTCAATGATCAATAAAGGACTTATTTCAAGGGGTAGAATCTTAACATTCTCTGTACAATTACCTGATATTCCAGGACAATTAGAAATTGTATCTCGATTATTAAATGAATGTAATGCAAATGTTATTGGTGTTGAACATAACCAATTTAAAAACTTTGCACGTTTTTCAGAAGTAGAATTAAGGGTTACTTGTGAAACAAATGGTGAAGCGCATATTCAAATGATTGTTGATAAATTCAAAGAAAATGGATATACAATTGTAAAAATTAACTAAGCAGTCGAAAGATTGCTTTTTTTGTATACTCTAAAACCCCTAGATAGTCTAGGGGTTCCGTGAAGCTTTAGCGATGAATAAAGAAATTCCTTGTATTATAATAAGATTGCGGCCTGACAAACTGCAAAAAAATTTAATACAAGGAGAAAAGGAAATGAATCAAATAAATGATAACAATTCCATACATACTTTATCACATACGACATGGAATTGTAAGTACCACATTGTTTTCGCACCAAAGTATAGAAGACAAGTGTTTTATGGAGAAAAAAGGCAAGAGATAGGAAAAATACTAAGACAGTTGTGTGAATGGAAAGGAGTAAAGCTTTTGAATGCAGAAGCGTGTCCAGATCATGTGCACATGTTAGTAGAGATACCACCGAACAAGCTTCATGGGATTTCTAAAAGGAAAGAGTAGCGTCATAATATATCAAAAATGGGGTAATATGAAATATCAGTATAGAAGCAGATCATTTTGGTGTAGAGGATACTATGTAGATACAGTAGGAAAAAATACAAAAAAGATCAATGAGTATATAACGAATCAAATACAAGAAGATAGGATGTCTGAACAAATGCGAATGGAATTTAATGACCCTTTTAAGGGTAGATAAGCAACAGTAAGCAAGTGTCAGGCCAGCAGAGGCCTAGGGGGCTTAAGCGAGATGCTGAGCCCTATGGGCGATGAAAGCAAAACCACCAGATTTTCTGGTGGATTACTTTATATCTATTCATTATTTAAAATGAAGAGGATTACATTTTGAAAAGAAAAATAGAAGAATTTTTCAAGCGGTTTATAGTTTTAAAAACAAGAAAAAAATTAAGAATTATTATAGTGGTTGGTTTGGTTGTAGGAGCTGTAAAGCTAATATTTTGTGATTTTCAACAAAGTAAATTAATACTTAAATTTGATACAATCAATGTTGAATTGGGGTAAACTGTATCGGCTAATATAGATAGCTATTTAGATAAAAATAAGCTAAGTAATAAAGTTGTTAAAAAAATCATTAAAGAAACTGAGGAAAAGGATAATTTAAAGTATGTGAAGGTTATCAATAAAGATGAAAATGGAAATAAGAAAATTGTTATCACTAAAAAATCTAACAATCAAGTTTCTAAAACTGATGCAATAGCGTCTACATCACCTGTATCTAATACAGGAACTGTTAAGAGTGATACGGCTAACACAAAACCAACAACAAACACTGGAAGTAGTACACTTGCTCCTAGCAACAATTCATCTGGATCAAGCAATTAAATTCTATCAATAGTGGAAACAGTTCAAGCAATACGAACACCTCTAATACAAATAGCGATTCAAACAATACAGCTAAAGCATCAACACCAGCCCATGATGAAACGGTTACTACAGGCTATAAATGTTCTTGTGGTGCAATGAAATAAATTTTTTAAACAATCAAAACAATTTATATTGGCATTATTTAAACTATTTGAATTCTGACAATATTAGGATTATCCCCAGATATTTCATCAGAATTGTCTTTTACGGTTTGATTTTTAACAAAAGATAACAAATATTTAATTATGAAAATCCTAATCAAAAAAGATGGAATATGGCTGCACTTTCATCTTTTTCTTATGAAAATAGTTCTAATAGAATTACACAAAAAAGTCAATAGATTTTAAAAATAGACGTGTTAAAATGATAGTATAGAATTGTAGTTGAGAGGTGGAACTTGTTCCATCATTACAGCTAAGGAATATAATTCAGGTGTTAATTGGTGTCATTAAAAAATACTCCCTTCCGATAGAAAGATGATAGAATTGTATCTGATTATGTAAGTCCTGATTAAAAAACATAGGCACTAATCAATATGGAATGTTATTGTCGATATTAAGTTTATTATCCTTCAGGACAAATATTTAAAACAGTAGCATTTATAATTTTCCTACATATAGATTATGTAAGTCCTATTCATTTAGAAAAGAGCGATGGAACTAGTTCCATCTTAGAAATAGATTAAAAATTCAAAGGAGTGGAAATATGGAAACAAAAAAACAAAATTTAATTGAAAAATATTTAGATACAAACCAGAAAAAAATAGTAGCTGGTTGTTTAGCAGGTGTTTTAGTTATTGGAGCTGCTGGTGCAGTCATTCTAAATAACAACGGTTCTAAAAATCTAGTCTTAACATCAAATGAAGTGGATGCTGAACTTGGTCAAAAAGTTTCAACTAATGTTGCTGATTATTTGGATGCAAATAAAATTGATAATCTAGATAAGATCATTAAAGATACAAAAGAAAAAGACAATCTTAAGTACGTTACTGTAACAAATAAGGATGAACAAGGAAATGTCGTATCCAAAGAAGAAAAAGACTATCCAAAAGTTGGTAACTATGAAATTAACTTTACCTATGGCAAAGAAAAAGCTACTGTAAAAGTAACTGTAAAAGATACAAAAGCACCTGAAATAACAGCACCTGACAGTATTGATGTCATTCAATATACTGATCTTTCTGCTTTTAATTTCAGTGAGCTTTTAAAAGCTACCGATTACAGTGATGTCAAAGACTGGAAGATTGATACATCTAAAGTTGATGTCAACACGATTGGAACTTATGATCTAAAAGTATCAATTCTAGACAAATATAAAAATAAAGCTTCAAAGAAATTAAAAGTCAATGTTGTTGAAGCCCCTGCTGTTTCCGATGGCGAAGTTGCTGTTACTGAAGTAGTAACTGATGAAAATGGGAATAAGAAGACTGTTGTTACAAAAAAAGCAAGTGATCAAGTTTCCAAAACTGATGCAGTAGCATCTACATCACCTGTTTCAAATAAAGGAACGGTCAAGAATGATGCGACAAATACAAAACCAGCATCAAACAGTGGAACAAGCACACCTGCTTCATCAAGCAGTTCTAGTGGTTCATCTAATTCTAATACCAATACATCAAACAACGGTGGAAACAGTTCAAACAATACATCTAAACCATCAGCTCATACGCATAACTACATTATTCCTATCACAAAGACAGTTCGTCATGACGCTGAAACAAAGACGGTACATCATGATGCTGTTGTAGAAAATAAACCTGTTTACGAAGAACATATTGTATGTAAAGTATGCGGGAAAGACTTTGGAAAATATGGTGGAGAAAGTGCAGATATTCATAGTTCAGAGTTTGGACATTCTTATGAATCTAAAGATGTCTTCGTTGGGACTAAACAAGTTACTGTTAGGGAAGCCTACGATGAAACTGTTGTAGTCAGACAAGCTTATGATGAAACGGTCACTACGGGATATAAATGCTCATGCGGTGCAGTCAAATAAAAAATGAATAAAGACAAGGATAATCGGATGATTGCCCTTTTTACATAGATGGAACATGTTCCATCTTTTATTTTTGAAGGGAGAAAGTTCAATGATAAAAGTTCATATTTATAAATGGGTATTCTACCCATAAGACAATCGAAAGATTGTCTTTTTTAATGTTCAAAGGTCGATTGCTTTATCAATCATAAAAACCTGCTTAGAGAAGTAACACTGATATTGAAACTTGTATCAGTAAAATATCGATATTTTTATCGTATCTAGCCATACACTCCTTCAGTGTGGCAGATACGATAAGATGTAAATTTATTTATGAAGGAGGAAACTATTCTGATGAATAGAAGAAGAGTATTTAATAAACTTGGAAAAATATTCATGGTTATGACAATGATCCTTTCTATGTGTTTTTCTGCAGGAAACACAAAGGTCAATGCTTGGGATGGAAATGTCCCCCATGAATTTACAAGAGTAAAAAATATTAAGTATCCTAAATGGTGGGGGCGTAAAATAGCATCATTAAAACAGTGGTCTACTTATTCATGCAAGTATAACGGTCAGTGGTCGTACTGTCTTGAATCTTCTAAAAAAACACCATCGGCAGGAAACTATACGGCTTCAGTTATTGAAAATAATTCAATGGTTAGAAAGCTGTTATATTATGGATTTGGAGGACCAGCCGCATGGGATGTTTTTGGGCCAGATCATGATTTGAAAACTGCTGTATGTCCAGATGACAGCTATCTTTCAAATGATGATGTCAAATATCTGTTGACACATATCTTTTTAAGCGGTGCCTACAGTGGTGACTGGAACGGCTTCAGCGAAGAATTATTCAATCAAACATTTGGTGGAAGCTATGGTACAAATCTCATGAATATATATCGAGGCATTGAACAGTTGCCTGATCCATCAAACGGTGCCAATTTCTCTACAGGAAATACGGCAAAATTTACAGCAACTTATGACAAGGCAAACAGCCTACAAAAGACAAATACTGTAAAATTCAATGCAAGTTCCAGTGAATCTGTACAGCTTCCATTACAAAACAATGTAACGATTCATATTGCGGGAACATCCAATACAAAGACAGGTGGAACGGCTACCGTATATGGAGGTCAATCATTCTATTTGACAACTCCTGCAACGAATCCGTTAAGCAACTATCAAAGTGGCAATCTTACTTCATCTGCCAAAGGAAAATTCTGTGCCCTAGCAATCAGTGATGGAAACGGTGCGAGTCAGACACATGGTTCATGGTATCAGGAAACAGCTGATACATTAAAATATTCTGTTGAATGGATGGGATTTGGCTATATTGATTTAAAGAAAACGTCTGCCAATCCTGATATGACAAACAACAGCAGACTTTATTCTTTGGAAGGTGCCAAGTATGGAATCTATGAAGGTGACAGTCTTGTTCAAGAATTGACTACAGATGTCAATGGCTATGCAAAATCATCACTTCTTTTAGAAGGTAAATATACTGTAAAAGAAATCTCTGCCAGTAAGGGGTATGATGTGGATCAGACTTCTCATGGTGTAACTGTCACAAGAGGTCAGACTGTAACGACAAACGTAACAGAAAAGCCAAAGAATGACCCTGTTGCACTAACAATTGTAAAAAATGATGCAGAAACGCTTGATCCTCAGGGAGGTGCCAACCTTGCAGGTGCAGAATTTACTGTAAAGTATTATGATGGATTCTATACAAAGGACAATCTTCCATCAAAGGCAACGCGTACTTGGGTATTGCAGACAAAACAAGTGACTTATTCAAATGGTAAAAAAGTTTATGTGGCAGGATTTAATATTACAGGAAGTTATATTAAAGATAGAAGCGATGCATTATATACAAATACAAATGGTGTGGCTACTTTACCTCTAGGAACTATTTCCATTGAAGAAACAAAAGCACCTGAAGGATATTTCTTAAAGGGTGCCAAATTAAATGTTACAGATACAGCTTCAGGTACGACTTCATCTGTAATTGATGGAAAATATGTTGCACAGATCAATGAACAGTATCAGGGAGCTAAATTACAGTTTGGAAATGATGCCAATCAGATGATCGTTCAAGAAAAGATCAAAAAACAACGTATTCAATTGTTTAAAAGTGGTGAAAGAGAAGGAATCTCTGGAGTCGTTAAAGGATTACAGGGTGCAGAGTTTACTTGGAAGCTTAAAACAGAAGTAGACAATGTTGGCTGGGATAACGCTAAAACCTATGCTGTCATTACGACAAATGAAAACGGTCGAGCTGTTACAGATTATCTTCCTTATGGAAAATATCTCGTAAGAGAAACAAAGACACCTAAGGATTATATGACAGCACCTGATTTTACTGTTTCAGTTACTAAGGATTCTTCAGAGTACAATGAACTCGAACAAGTCAAACTTGTAAGTGTCAACAATAAACCTTTTGCATCCTATGTCAAGCTTGTAAAGGTAGATGAAGATACTGGAAAGAAAGTAACTCTTAATAGTGCTTCTTTTAAAATCAAAGATGCTCAAGGAAACTATGTCGTTCAGAAAGTATCGGGTACGAAGGTAGATACCTTTACCACAAATTCAGATAATGAAATCATTCCTGTTGTTGAAAAAGGAACAGTAACTCTTCCATTGATGCTCAATGCAGGAACATATACGATTGAAGAAATCAAGACACCAAAAGGTTTTCTTGATCTTGAAAAACCAGTTGAATTCGTTATATCAAGTACCTATGACTATGATGTGGATGAAGACGCTGATCCAATCGTTGAAGTAAAGATCAGAAACAGACAGCCTAAAGGAGAAATCAAACTTAATAAAACGGTCATGGATTTAGATACAGATACAGATTTGGTAGATCGTTCGGATCTGTCTAAAATCCAATTTGTATTGAAGGCAAAAGAAGATATTTATAGTTCGATTGACGGCTCTTTGATGTTTGAAAAGGATTCTGTCATTACAACTGAAAACTCAGGAGCTATTGTCAATACAGGAAGTGAAGTTGGAAATGGTATCTATGCCCTTTCTTTAGATGGACATTTAGATATTTCTAATCTGCCAATGAGTACGAAGGGAGCTTCATATTATCTTCAGGAAGTTAAAACTTTAGATGGTTGCGTATTAGATACAGCTCAATATGATGCCGTATTCAAACAATCTGATTTCACTACAAAAAATTACATTAAGTCATTTGATGTAGAAAACAAAACAACTGACTTTGAATTCAACAAAACTGATGTTACTGGAGACAAAGAAGTTGAAGGTGCTCAATTGACTATTACTGATGAAGATGGAAATGTAGTAGATCAATGGACTTCTGATGGTAAAGTACATTCAATCGAAGGTCTTGTTGTTGGTAAGACTTATACATTATCTGAAACTGTTACAGCTAAAGATTATGTAAAAGCAACAGATATTAAATTCACTGTTAAAAATTCTAGTGAACTTGAAACAGTTACTATGAAAGACAAACAGGTATTTGTTTCAAAAACTACTGTTGGCGGTGAAGAAGTCACTGGTGCTCATATGCAAATTATTGATGAAGACGGAAACATCATTGATGAATGGTACAGTGAAGGAAAATCTCATATTGCTAACGGATTAGAAGAAGGTAAAACTTATACATTGCACGAAGATTTATCTCCTTTAGGATTCAATCTTGCAAATGATTTCACTTTTGAAGTTACAAAAGAAAAAGAAAATCAAACAGTAGAAATGATTGATACTGTTACAGAAGTAAATAAAACAGATGTTGATGGTAAAGCTGTAAAAGAAGCAACTTTATCTATCGTATCAGAAAAAACTAAAGATATCGTTGATCAATGGGTAACTGGAAAACATATCCTAGACATTGATAAAGATATCAAATCTCAATTAGAAAAAAATGGTAAAGCTGAAGGAACATACATGGATGAAGAAGATTCTATGGTTATGTTCAGTATTGCTAAAAATAAAGATCGTGATGACTATACTTTTATGCAAGTTAAAGATGGTATTACTACTTATTCTAATATTGATCTTGATGGTAATGAAACAACTCACAGAGTTCAAGGACTTGTTGCTGGTGAAAAATATATCTTAAGAGAAACAAAAACTCCTGAAGAATATGTTCAAGCAAAAGAGATTGAATTTACTGCTGTTGAAGATGAGAATCAAACATTAGTAATGCAAGATAAACAGGTAATAATTTCAAAACTTACTGCTGGTGGTAATGAGGTTACGGGTGCTTTAATGCAAATCAAAGACGAAGACGGAAACATCATTGATGAATGGACTTCTGAAGGTAAAGTACATTATGCTACTGGATTAGTTGAAGGTAAGAAATATACTTTACATGAAGATCTTGCTCCTACAGGATTAAATCTTGCTAATGATATTGAATTTGAAGTTTCATATGCTAAAGAAAATCAAAAAGTAGAAATGATTGATACAATCAATGAAGTTTCAAAAGTTGATGAAAAAGGTAACTTATTAAAAGGTGCTGAAATGACAGTCACTTCTAATAAGACTAAAAACATTATTGACAAATGGATTTCAGGACAACATATCTTTGATGTTACTGATGAAATGAAATCTCAATTAAAAGAAACTGGTAAAGCTGAAGGAATGTATGTTGATGATGAAGATTCAACAGTTCAATATAGCATTGTTAAAAACAAAGGTAAAGATGATTATACTGTCATGTTTGTAGAAGATGGTATTACTACTTACACAAACATTGATCTTGATGGTAATGAAACAAGACACATGATTCAAGGTCTTGAAGCTGGTGAAGAATATGTATTGAAGGAAACAAAAACACCTGATGGCTATGCAACTTTCAAAACACAAACATTCACAGCAGAAGAAGGCAAAGATACATCCTTATCAATGGTGGATGAAGATACAAAAGTAGAAGTATCTAAACAAGATATTACTACTAAAAAAGAACTTGAAGGTGCTAAACTTAAAGTTACCGACAAAGATGGTAAAGTCATTGATGAATGGACTTCAGGAAAACAACCTCATATGATCAAAAACTTAACTGCTGGAGAAACTTACACATTAACTGAAGTTATTGCGCCCAAAAATTACAAAATAGCTGAATCATTAAGGTTCACAGTTAAAGATACAGGAAAAATTCAAAGAGTTATTATGTATGATCGACCTGTTAATAATTATGTAGAAACAGGCGATGAAAATAATTATTATTTTATATTAATGCTTATATGCATGATATTTATTGGGCGCTTGCTAAAAAGCTACTTAAATAATTTCATCGATTAAACCATATTCTATGGCGTCTTTTGGATCCAAATAATAGTCGCGTTCGCAATCTTGAATTATTTTTTCAATGGATTGATGTGAGTTTTGAGAGAGTATTTCTGCTAATTTCTTTTTTTGCTTTTCGATTCTCTTAGCATTGATTGAAATATCGGTTGCTTGACCTTCTAGAGAGGCAAGGGGTTGATGAATCATGATTTCACAATTTTTTAAAGCACAGCGTTTTCCTTTTTTTCCTGCACTTAGCAAAATAGCAGCCATGCTGGCGGCAATACCACAACAAATAGTACTAATATCACATGAAACAAAATTCATAGTGTCAAAAATTGCTAAACCGGCAGATACACTTCCTCCAGGTGAATTAATA
>UMDX01032830.1_pt1 | contig 12954 bp, 9 predicted proteins | sample 1964601 | NCBI WGS metagenome assembly UMDX01 (sample SAMEA4836005, study PRJEB28245) | human gut metagenome | biome: gut microbiome; material: fecal sample | place: Denmark | collected 2008 | reverse complement strand
GGATCAGGCGGTAGCTGGTAATCTGAAGATTCGGGTCTTTCCCAAGCATTTTGGAAGTAGCCCAGACGGATAATTTTGTTCCCAGTTTACGGATCAGATTATGCTTCCGGCCTTCATAACTTGCAATGATCACATCCACATCATCCCGTTCATTCATGACATTGATCATCTTCGGAAGCTCTTCCGGCTGATGCTGAAGGTCATCATCCATCGTTACGATGAACTCCCCTTTTGCATGGGCAAATCCGCACAGAAGTGCCGGATGCTGGCCGAAATTTCTTGCCATCTGGATGATCTTCACACGGGAATCCTTCTCCCGGAGTTCTTTCATTACTTCAAAAGAACGGTCTTTCGATCCGTCATCTACCAGGATCAGTTCAAATTCTTCTTTTATTGTTTCCCGGAAAACTTTTTCCAGGCGAGTGTACAGTTCCTGCAGCGTATGTTCTGAATTGTATACAGGAACAACCACTGAATATAGACACATAGTTTTTTTCCTCTCTTTTGTATCAGTTGACACTTATCGTTTAATATTATCATTTTCGATTCCTGTTGTAAACCCGTTGTTGCTGTGCACTTTTCACAGAAACATTCTCTTGCATAAAACGAACAGATGCGATATATTGATTATCAGTTTACAATCACATTTATATGGAGGAAACATGACAAAACTCAAAGATTATATTCAGCTTCATCTGAATATCCTGCTGTTTTCTCTCACCAGCGTTTTTTCCAAGCTTGCGTCCGTTTATTATAATAAAGAGGGGCTTAATAGCCCGTTTCTCTATTTATTTCTTTTTCTTATGATCGCAAACTGTGGAATTTACGCCATCGCGTGGCAGCAGGTAATCAAAAAATTTTCCCTTTCCACGGCCTACGCCAACAAGAGTGTCTATCTTCTGTGGTCACAGGTATGGGCTGTAATTATTTTTCATGAAAATCTGTCGATTCAGAACATCATCGGTATCATGGTCGTTCTGGTCGGAGTCTGGATGGTGCAGAGATATGAATAGAACATTTATGCTGATCATGCTGGCAGGAACTTTTTTTTCAGCAATTTCGCAGGTTCTGCTGAAACAGAGCGCCAATATCACATACAAAAATCCTCTCAGGGAATATCTGAACTGGAGAGTAATTCTGGCTTATGGCATCTTTTTCGGAGTTTTGCTCCTCAATACCTGGTGTTATACAAGAGTCGATATGAAATTTGGTCCTGTAATCGATACCGCTGCCTATGTTTTTGTACTGATCTTTTCCTGGCGTATCCTGAAAGAAAAGATCACCCGTGGAAAAATCATTGGTAATCTGATCATTATTCTGGGTATTCTGATCTATACTTTATAATTACAACAAAAAAACGGCAATTGCCTGCTGTATCCGAAAACTCTTATGCTTTTCAGTACAGCCGGTAACTGCCGTTTTTTATTTATTTACGTTTATTTGCTGCAGCCGCTGTTATGTATACACCGTTTGCATCAAAAGTATAACTCTTTCCATTGATCTTGATCGTACAGTTTTTGTACATGATCGCAGTCTCCGGATCAAAATAATATTTCTTTCCGTCATGTCTCAGCCAGGATCTGCATGCTCTTCCACTTGCAGTAAAATAATAGGTATGGCTTTCGTTATTTCCGCTCCATGTATAGAATACGCTCTTTACCATGATTCCATCGCCGCCAAAGTAATAGAGATCGTCCTTACTGTCCATGTATCTCACATGTTTCATCATATAGCCATATTTCGTCTGGAAATAATAATAATTCTGCCCTACTTTCTTTCTTCCCTTTAAGGCATGTCCATATTGATCAAAATAATACTTCTTGCCGCTGACAGTTATCCACCGATTCTTTACGAGAACTCCATTTCTGTCCACATAACGGACCACATTCTTGGAGTCTCTGAGCAGCTTGCTCTTATACATTCCAAGTGTTTTGTCGATGTAGTACTTTTTGCCGCCGACTTCGATCCAGCCGGTTTTCTTAACACCATTTACATAATAAAATTTCTTTCCATTTTCAGTAACCCAGCCGGTTTTTCCATTGGAGGTGTCTGGTTTGGTGGATGCTTTATAGCTGGTTACGGCTCTCCACCTTGGTGTAATGATCTTTGTATAATCTACATAGCCGAAATCAATGTCTACTGTAGAATATGACGGAATTCCGGAAACCAGTCCTTTCGTACTCTTCAGATATCCGCCACCATCACCATCTGTAGCCTGCCAGATCGTATATTTATAGTTCTTTTTGTTCGGTGCAAGGATCGTGTCACCATATCGTGCCAGCCAGACATCGTAGCCGGTCATTTTACTCCAGTCCAGCTTATTGTCATACCAGTCTGTATTACAGTAGATCATCGGATAATATCCTGCTTTTTTAACCTCATTGCAGAAAGCCTTGGCAAGGTTTGCGATCTGTGTGGAAGAAAGGCTTCTCATCTTCTCATACTCAATGTCATATACCACGGGATAGGAAACCTTATAACCATTCATTTTTTTGATAGCAAGCTGTGCTTCTTTCATCGCCTGCTGTGTTGTTGTGGCAAGGCTGTATATATAAGTTCCAACAGGCATTCCTACCTTTTCGGCCTGTTTCATATTGTAATCATATTTCATATCTATATGATTCAGTCCGTAGGAAATTCTTACAAACGCAAAATCTACATTGGACTTCTTAACCTTGCTCCAGTCGATAGTATCCTGCCACTCTGAAACATCAATTCCTCTTGTAATAGCCCCTTCCAGCTTCTGTCCGCTTCCGTTATAGCAGACTCCGTTGAGCTTCTTCCATGCCTTTGAGCTTGCTGTTGAGCTGGTTGCCCTGGCCCCCGGCACTTTCTCTTCTTCTGCAACAGCCTTACTGCGGTCGACTCCACCGCCGCCCATGGCCATTACTGTAGTCCCCATTGTTCCTATTCCCAGCAACGCCGCCATACAGCCGGCTGCTAGCCATCTTTTCCAGTTTTTCATTTTTCTCCCTTTCCCCATATTGTTGTCCATGTTTATTTTTGCCTGAATTTTATTATACTAACTGTTAAATGGAAAGTAAACCCATATTTGGAAAAAGACCGGTGCCAGCCTTATTGGCTGACACCAGTCTTTCATTTGTACTTTCTGTTAATAATATTCTCTTCTGTTTCCAGATCACGGAACTTCCGGGTCTGTCGGATCAAAACTTCCATTGCCACGGAATGTAGCCAGTGGTCTGCGGCCTAACGGTCCCTTGAAGGACTCAGTATTGCTGTATTTACCACTGCTGTAAATATGGATCGTTGCTCCATTGCAGTTCTCATATACCCATTTTGCATCCGCTACACAGGTACGGATACATCCGTGAGATGCCGGATTACCAAGTTTCAGGTATTCCCATGACGGAAGGTTGTATACGCTTTTTGTGGAACCGGCTACAGAGTGAATGAAAATTCCTCCCTGTCCGCAGCCATCAACATGTGTTCCATACTGTCCCCAGGATGGTCCCATCAGAGGCTGCCATCTTAAGCTGCGGGACAGTCTGTATGTACCATCCCATGTAGGTGTTTCAGGAAGACCTACAGAAACACGGATCGTCTTAACCGGAATCGTTTTATTGGAACTTGTATAAACAGTCATAACACCATTGGTCTTATCCACTTCCAGATAATATGGTCCTCTGTAGATGGAAGTAAGGTCATTGCGGCGGAATCCGTTCTTATCAAAGTAATACAGTTTACCGTCAATCCAGCGTCTTGTATTGGTCAGATATTTGGAACCACTGTCCGGATCGATATATCTTACCTGATCATAATAGTCACTGTAGATCACCCAGCCTGTTGAAAAACGTCCCTGGCTGTCCAGATAACCGTTTACAGAACCTCGTTTTATGTTTTTATTGGTTACAACTGTGTAATTCTGCAGATAATACCAGTATTTACCTACTTTCTTCCAGCCGCTTTTTTTCAGGACACCATTGGAAGCTGCATAATACCACCGATTCTGATAACGAATCAGAGTGTTCTTATACATCCAGCCTCTGTGTGTACTGGAATTGGACGTAGCAAAGAAGTAATAGTTATTACCGATCTTTGTTTTACCACTTGCAAGCTTTCCCTTGCTGTTAAAATAATAACTTCTTCCGGAGCTCTTTACTGTCAGCATTTTATTCTGATAGTGATTTCCGTTGCTGTCAAAGTAAAACCATCCATAAAACTGCTTCTTTGCGTTGAGAACTTTCTGCCAGCCTTTTTTCTCAACAACTTTTCCCGGGGTGCTTCCAAAATAATAGATTCTGTTTGATGCTCCCGCACAGTTACGCCAGCAATTTGTCCATGTAGCTCTTCTTCCGTTGCCGCCAAAATAATATCTGGCGCCTTTATATCTGACAAGTTTATTTTTCAATACACGACCATGGCTGTCTGTGACATAATAGGCATTGTCCTGATTCTTAGCCTTCGCCATTGTACTCTTCATTACATAGCCACTGGAATTCAGCATGTACAGATATTTCTTGGACATTACCATAGATACATAAACACCATGTTTCATGATCTGTCCACGTGTAGCTGTCTTCGGGCTGCAGTAAATGAAACGTTTCTCACCTTTACTGTTCACCACATAAGTCCATCCACCATAGAAAAGTTTTCCAGGAATATCGCCTTCCTTGGAAGCCGGCTGAAAATAATATTCATAGGTAGTAGAACCTGCTTTCAGCTTTATTGTACCTTTACGTGGTGCGCCATTACTTGCCAGTGTATAGTAATCATTTCCGATCTTTTTGATCTTTCCATAGAGATTCAGATCAGTTACAGATTTATAGCTTCCCTCTGCATCATAAAAACGGAAAGTTTTTCCTGTCCACAGCCAGTAGTTCTTCTGCTGCTGACCAAGGTTGGAAGTCCATGGGGTGATCGTAGCATTCTCATATCCGGAATACAGAGTTGCTTTATCCTTTTCGAGGAAATACCATTCCACCTTCTGTGTTCCTGCATATCCCGGTGTTCCAGGTTCCCGTGACATTCTTCCTGTCACCAGATATCCATCCTCATTAAACAGATAATATCCTGTATGACCATTGGTCTTGATTTTCAGAAGACCATCCTGTGCTGTAAAATAGCTATATTTAGCAGTTGTTCCTGCGGCATCTTCTGTACTGGAGGCTTCTGCTGCGTCTTCATTCTCCAGGTCCAGATCACCGGAAGCGCTGTCTGTGTTCTCATCTGCTGATGCAGGTTCTGCCACTTCTGTTTCTGTATTCTGAGCCTCATCCTGCTGTTCTGTACTCTGCGTATCTGCTGTATCTTCAGATACCTCCGGTGTTTCGACAGTATCTGCTGTATCTTCAGTTATCTCTCCTGCATTATCCCCGGAATCACTGCTGTCTGTCTGGATTTCAGATGGATTCTCAGCTGCCTTTGCCTCGGATGCAGTGCTCTCCGGTGCTGTCTTCTTACGGAGTTTATAGAAATCCCCCTCTCTGACCCAGTCGTTTTCCTCGGCAACGACTACACCGTTTACGATCTCTGCTCCGGTTGCAGTTGCAGATGCCGCATCTGCACTACCTGCATCCACTGTATTTTTCTGCGCATCCGCACTGTTCACAGATGGATCTTCCAGCTCAGCCACATCTCCCGCATTAAAGTCATCTGCCGGATCTTCCGCCGGTGCTTCAGTAACATCCGGTGTCTCGGTAATATCCGGTGTCTCAGTAATGTCCGGTGTCTCGGTGATATCCGGTGTCTCAGTCGGATTCTCCGGCACTACCACTTCATCTGTACTGTCGTTGTCTTCATCCGTCTGCGATTGCTGCTCATCTCCGACTTCATCACTGAAGCTGTCTTCTGAGCCAGTGCCTGCCTCTGCTGTCTGCACATCCGGGCTGCTCAAAGCCGTCGCTCCGGCTTCCAGAGTACCACCCATGCACAGTGTAAGGCTGAGCATGATTGCCACAACTCTTCTCTTCATAATAATCCCTCCTGCTCATGCTGCTGTGTTAATGAATTAATATATTTGTACGGTATCACTCGCCCAATCCACTTTCGATAAGTGATGCAAGCGCATCTATTGCCGCCTGTTCATCCTCACCATCGCAGATCAGTGTGATCTCATCTCCGCTTTTTACACAGGCCCCCAGTACACTTAATACGCTTTTGGCATTTGCTGTGCCTCCATCGTACTGAAATGTAACAGAAGATTTATATTTGATCGCTTCGCCACATAAAAGTCCTGCGGGACGGAGATGAAGCCCTGACGGGTTCCTGACCGTTACCTTATAACTTAACATTCCTATGTCTCCCTTACATGCTTTTACTCATATGTTACTGGCTGTTTCCACTGTCAACATTAGAAACTTTGGAAATTTTGATCTCAGCAGTCACATCCTCCAGAAGCTTATAACCATCCGGAAGACTGATCTTGATCGGCACTTCATAGCTGCCTTCTTCCCAGTCATCCATGGAAAGAGTCGCACTTATCGATTTCAGATTAAAGCCCGAGAGATCGCCATCCTCTGCCTGTACTTTTAATTCTACATCCGCAACCTCAAACGCCAGCTGCAGATTATCAGGCAGGCCTTTTACCTTAATATCCTCCGTCGGGAAATTGTATATTTTACTGCCTTCAGGCAGGATATTAACCGTAATCCAAAGATCCGTACTGGATCCTGTTGTCAGCTTCAGACCATCCGGAAGAAGCTCTGCAAGATTTACTTTCTTCTCCACATCATTGCTCTTACCTGAAATATCTACATTCTCGTTATCAAGATATATGGTATTTCCCTGAAGTTTCAAACTGTTCAATGCTTCCTCACTGCCGGCAACACTGAACGTTTCCGGCACTGTTGTAACACTGTCTACAACGTAGCCTTCCGCCGGTTCTCCAGTGTATCCTGCACTGATACGTATATCGGAACGTACTTTCCAGAGTTTTGCCGTAACATTTACTTTTCCGTTATTATCAAACTTCAGATAACTCATGGAATTCGATGAAAGGGTATCCTGATTCTTGTCGGTGATCGTCAGTTCCGCTCCGGTGATCGTTGTGTCCTGATCGATCCCGTCAATCTTGGAACTTACGTCCACACTCACACTGTCTATTTTACCAACCAGTGATTCCGGCCCTGTAACTCTGACTTTCTCCGGATTGGCAGTAAGTGATGCAATCTCCAGGCCCTGTGCCGGCTTACTGTCACCGCAGCTTACATTAATGGCAAATTCTTTGGTAACCTTTTTCTCAAGGTGTACGCTGAGATTCTGCGGAGATACCCGGATATTCTCCGGAAGTACTCCTGCACAGGTGGCCGTAATTGGAATCATGACCGGATCCGTGTCTGTAGACTGCGCCTGCTGCAGATCTGCTACTGCCTTAATATCACTTGAGGTGAGACGGTTGACTGTCTTCCGCTCACCTGTAATATAAACACGCACTGTATTTTCACTGTCATCCTGCATGACCATCTGTCCAAGCTGATCCACATAAGCCTCATTAATGATCTGCACATCGGAGATCACAAACCCCTTTGTAATGATAGGATCGTCAACATTTACCACGATCAGCCATACCAGAATACCTACGATCACGGACATGATCTTTAAAGGGATGTTCTTAGTCAGATTTTTCTTCATGTTTCACTCTCCCTTTCAGCAGATTTCTCAGTTTGCTGTTGTCAACTACCTTTTTATTCTGTGCTGCTACAAGTATTTCCCGAAGCTGCTTGCTGTTAAGGCCTCTGGAAAGTTCTCCTCCCTGAGCAACCGATACCTGCCCCGTTTCCTCGGAAACAATGATGGTAACAGAATCCGTCGCTTCACTGATTCCCACGCCTGCACGATGTCTGGTTCCCAGCTGTTTGCTCAGTTCCATATTATCAGAAAGCGGAAGATAACAGGTTGCCGCAACGACTCGATTGCCACGCACGATCACTGCTCCGTCATGGAGCGGTGTATTATGCTCAAAAATATTGATCAGGAGCTGACTGGTGAGAATTCCGTCAATATTAATACCGGTACGTATATACTCATCCAGACGGATTTCTTCTTCGATAACGATCAGTGCACCGGTTTTAACCTCACCCATATCAAAACATGCCTTAACCAGTTCATTGATCGTCTTGTCGTTAAAGCGTTCCTTGACTTCCTTTCCACTGTCAAATGGAATGATGGTTGATACGATTTTTTTCTGTCCCAGCTGTTCCAGCGCTCTTCTCAATTCCGGCTGAAAAATTACGATCACACCGATCACCAGCACATTGGCCAGATTGCGGAAGATCCACAGGATCGTATTCATCTTGAATATATAAGCGATCAGAATGAAACCGAGAACTACCAGAATACCCTTCAGCAATGTATATGCTCTTGTAAATTTGATCCAGGCCATAAACTGATATACAAAGAAAGAAATCAGTCCAATCTCAATAATATCAATAACCCCAAGTCCCGGGAGGGAAATCTTCCCCAGATATCCGGTCAGAACTGTCAGTATATTCTGCATAAGTCTCCTCCTTTCTTTCCGCTCATCCTGAGTAAAATACCATCAGCAAAAATATGTCAAGCGGATATTCGCGATCCGCTTCGCTACGTAGCTCTACACCAAATAACTGCTCCGCAGTTTGGTTAAATCAAAGATCTTTCAATGATTCTTCCAGCTGTTTTTCAAAGTCAATCTCATCAATTTTCTGTGGTGTCTCATTCACCGGACTTCCAAAATCCGGTTTCTGTGTAACAGGTGTTTCTTTTCTTTCCGGAAAATTTTCTTCACGGAAAACTACTTTATCTTCTTTCTTTTTTTCTTCACGTACAGGTTCCGCATTGATCTTTTTGATACTTCTCTCTGAAGTTGCCACTGATGCTTTCGGAACCGCTTTTACATAGTAGTAATATTCATCATCTTCATACTCCAACCGTTCTGTCCTGCTGTAATCTCCGCCATAGACAAAGAATTCCAGTACAAACCCGATCAGAACTGAAACTACTGTAGATATGATCATCGGAACCATTGATACCGTCACATCCAGGCAAAAATCTCCCGCAAGAATAACCAGAATATAGGCCACACCACCTGCAATGATCGCAATTCTCCACGCGTAGTCAAAAGAGCGTGTTCTGAGAAGATTCACCAGTAATACAACAACCACAAAAGCAATCACTGTGATCCACATAGCCCAGTTCTGGACCAGTCCGTCCGAAAGCAGTTTCAGCTTCTCGGCAATTTCTGTTCCCTGATCGCTGAGTGCCGCGGACTGTGCATGTACAAAACGGATAAAATAATAGATCACCACACCACATCCTGCCGGAAGTGCTGAAACCGCACTGCCAAGTAAACCTGCTCCCAGTGGAAGGAGTGTAGGAACACTGAATCCAAAAGAAAGAGGTGTCAGGATCAATGTAAGATTCTGAGATCCGCTGAACCGAAGAAACAGGATCATCATAAACAGGATCAGTACCAGCATAAATCCGGCCACTTCCGGTCCCACCGCATAACAATGACCGATCATCATGGCAAATCCGATGAACATCATCACGGATACAGGTAAAATAGCACACACCAGTGCCAGTACAAGAATTACAAATATATTATCCAGCTGCTTCATATATCCCATTTTACTGTTGATCCAGAGGAAATAGACAAATGCCAGAGCGAACTTCAGAACCGGCAGTATATATACTTCATATTCTCCATAAAACCTCTTGATATTCTGTTTAATCTCAAGTAAAGCTGTCATTTTCTATGTCCTCCCGATTTTCTCCGGACCGGTGTTCTCTTTTCTCCCCGTCCGTAGATTTTTTCCAGTCTGGTAAGATCCTGATAATATTCCTTCACACTCTTCTTGGCGCGGTGATATTTCACAGAATACTGAATATAAGTCAGCACAGAATACACGATCAGCATGCCCAGATATCCGACTATGATATAAATCCCCACTGCGACCAGGTTGATCTTATTCACATTATCCATAAGATATTCACTGAAATACGCAGCAATTCCGGCAAGCAGAAGCACATAGCCAATGGTTACCAGAAAGAAATTTTTGATCAGTGCAAGGCCGATATAATCGCTCCGGTAATATCTGCTCACCGGAAGATATTTCCTGCCTTCTCCATGTTCATACATGGCAAGGCGGTTCATGACCTTCACCTTTTCTTCATTTACCATAAATAACTCCTCATAAGCTTTCTTATCAGGAAACTCCTGATATATAGTTCGTATTTCGCACTTTATGCAGCTATACTGTTTAACTGCAATCAAATTTATTGTAGCATAGTTCCCTACCTATGAAAAGTGTTTTTTCAGGGCTTTCACGCCCTTCCGGCGCATACTGTAAGGAAATAAACTTCCTTTGCACCTGCCTCCAGAAGGCACTGTGCCATGGCATCCATGGTACTGCCCGTTGTATAGACATCGTCCACCACCAGCACCGATAATCCAGTTATATCTGCAGTTACCTGATATGCATTTTTAAGATTTTGCCGCCGTTTTGCGGCATTGAGTTTCTTTTGCGATCTTGTATTTCGTACTTTTCGTACCACATCCTCCCTCCAGGGTATCCCGCAGAAACCACTGAGCCGTTCTGCCAGATACGCTGCCTGGTTAAATCCTCTGTTTCTTTTCTTTCTGGGGTGGAGCGGAACAGGAACGATAAGCTGCGGTCTCCAGCGTTCCAGATATTTCTTTCCATAAATACTCATGGCTTTTGCGTAGAAATCTCCGTATTCCCGACACCCGTAATATTTGAACCGTACCAGAGACTGCCGCCACATCTCTCCGTATGAAAATATACTTCTGCCTTCCGAAAAATAATGCTGTTCCCTACGGCAGTCCTGACAATATTCCTCTTCTGTTTTTACGGGACGGCCACACTTTTTGCACAATGGTTCCACATTTGGCCGGATCTTTCCGGCGCACCCGGAACAGATCAGGCTGTTCTTCTGTTTCAGGATCTGATGACACATGGGACATTTTTTCGGATAGAGCATATTCAGAAAAATTTCAGCTGTTTTTTTCAAGAAAGTCCTTTCTCCCCGATAGCACTCTCCTTATAGTACAGCCAAGCGGATATTCGCTGTACTAGTAGCTATACTAGTTGATCTCAGCTTCATCCAGTTCCCGTATTCTCCTGTCCAGTGAACTGTATCTCTGCTGCTGTTTCTCATTACGGATCATTTCCGCAAAGGTATTTTCACTTCCTACTACTGTGACACATTTACGTGCCCTTGTCACAGCTGTATACAAAAGATTTCGGTTCATCAGCATTCTTGGACCTGAAAGAATCGGTAAAATAACCGCAGGATATTCCGAGCCCTGTGATTTATGTATGGTCACTGCATAGGCAAGTTCCAGTTCTTCCAGCTGTTTAAAGGAGTATTGCGCCTGACGTCCATCCTCAAATTCCACTGTAGCGGTCTCCGCAAATTCATTGATCTCCGTCATGATACCTGTATCGCCGTTAAATACCCCGACTCCTTTATCTACCGGAATCTTATATCTTCCGAGGATTTCCCACTCCAGCTGATAATTGTTTTTCACCTGCATCACCTTATCTCCCTCACGGAAAAGGCGCTGCCCGATTTCTTTTTCTTTTTTCTTCTCATCTGGCGGATTCAGATAGCGCTGAAGGATCTGATTCAGTCTTTCCACGCCAAGAAGCCCCTTACGCATGGGAGTCAAAACCTGGATTTCATAAGGCTTCGCATCAACATAACGTGGAAGTTTCTCCTGGATCAGCGCGATCACAACCCGAATGATGATATCTGCATCGTATCTCTTCAGGAAAAAGAAATCCCGGCTTTTATTGTTGATCGTAACCTGTTCTCCGCGGTTGATCTTATGTGCATTTACTACAATATCACTCTCGGAAGCCTGCCGGAAGATCTTCTTCAGCTCCACTACTGAAAAACAGCCACTGCGGATAATATCCCTCAGAACATTTCCTGGTCCTACACTTGGAAGTTGGTTTTCATCTCCCACCAGGATCAGTCTGGTTCCTGCAGTTATCGCCAGAAGAAGAGAATGCATCAGCGCAATATCTACCATAGACATCTCATCAATAATGATCACATCTGCTTCCAGAGGATTTTCGAAATTTCTGTCAAAATGAACAGCTCTGCCTTCCTGCTCTCCCTCCGGCATACCATTCAGTTCCAGAAGACGATGGATCGTCTGTGCTTCATATCCGGTAGCTTCTGTCATTCTCTTGGCAGCACGGCCCGTAGGAGCTGCAAGGCGAAGTTCTGCTCCTTCTTCCTCAAAATAGCGGATAATTGCGTTAATGGTAGTTGTTTTTCCTGTTCCCGGGCCTCCCGTCAGAATAAACAGGCCGTGCTGGGCAGCAGATATCACTGCCTGTTTCTGCATTTCATCCAGCTTGGTTCCTGTCTCTTTCTCAATTCTTTCAATCCTTTTCTGGATCATGTATTCATCCTCAGGGCAGAGAATATTCAATTCACACAGCATCCTTGCAGAATCCAGTTCCAGGTTATAATAACGTTTGGGATAAACGACAGTTCCCTCTTCCGTTTCCTTAAGGATCAGTTTCCGTTCCACGACCATATCCATCAGGTGCTTCTCCATATAAGAAACATCTACTCCCAGAAGCCTGGACGCTCTGGAAAAAAGCTCTTCCTTTGGAAGATAAATGTGGCCCTCCCCAGAAGCCTGTAGGAGAGTATACAACATTCCGCTCCGTATTCTGTAATCTGAATCTGTATGGATTCCGATCCTGGATGCGATATCATCTGCGATCCGAAATCCCACACCGCTGATATCTTCTGCCAGACGGTATGGATTCTCCTGAAGGACACCATATACCGACTGTCCGTATTTCTGGTATATCTTCGCTCCCAGATTCAAAGAGATCCCATATTTCTGCAAAAAGATCATGGCACGGCGCATATCCGCCTTTTCTGTCATCTGTTCCGCAATCTCCATGGCTTTCTTTTCGCTGATACCTTTGATCTCTGCCAGCCGTTCCGGTTCTTCTTCCACGATCCGCA
>UMDX01022377.1_pt1 | contig 13032 bp, 10 predicted proteins | sample 1964601 | NCBI WGS metagenome assembly UMDX01 (sample SAMEA4836005, study PRJEB28245) | human gut metagenome | biome: gut microbiome; material: fecal sample | place: Denmark | collected 2008 | reverse complement strand
TTATCAATTGCTCTTACGAATGCAAGCATTCGACGTTCATTTGATAATCTTTACATGGCTCTGAATAGTTACAAAAAAGTATAGGTCCAGGGGACCTATACCATCTTATGCATTTCCGCTTTTCTTCTGTGATGCCGGTACAGGCTTCCCAGTCTGTTATAGAACCAGAAGGACTGTACCAGAATATTATTGGCTTTTCCGATTTTCTCCTTGGTAGTGCCGCGGTAATAGGAGCCTCCGCATTTGATCCCTTCTCCCAGCTTCACTGCCCGGATCAAATCGGATTCACAACTGATCTTCTCTGGTATATCGGTATACGCCATACCGATACAGTCCGTTTTGTGAGCATCGCTTCCACCGAAGGTTGGCAGTGCGTACATTTCCGCCAGTACCTTTGCGCAATGGTTGCTCTCTACACTCTCACAGGCATTGAAGCCTTCCAGAAAATCAAACTGATTCATCACCGCCATCTGATTCCGCTTCTTCAGGGTATTGGTGAAGCTTAAATATTTCTCTCCGCAGGGATGTGCCGGCCCTAATATTCCACCGTTCTTATGCACGATATCGATCAGAATCTGCACCGGCAATCCACGAAGCTCCAGAATTTTCAGCTTAATGGTCTCCGGCATGATCACCAGAATATGTCCTGCATCAATGGTATCGTATTCAATCCCCTTCAACACCACAAAGTCTTTAAATTTTTGATCTTTTATATTTCGTTTCCACGTGCGGTAACCATTATAAGAATTATGATCACTGACCAGCATACCGTTAAAACCCTTGCGGATCAATTCCGCAATAAAATCGTCAATAGGAACCTTTCCATCCATAGATCCTTCTTTTGTATGACAATGCATATCAAATTTCATCTGTTTTGTTCCTTCTTTCTCTTGTGGCTTACGTCTTTGGTCCATGCCAAGTATAACAGATTCCCTCATATCATACAACGCTTTTACGAAAAAATGTCTGTAAGTTTCTGACATTATACACTGATTTTACCACTATTTCCGCTGTTTTTGGCATTACACCGGAAACGTAAAGCAGGCACCGGCCTTTTATAGCCGATGCCTGCATATTTTTCTGCTATTCAGACAAATGTCTTACTTTACCACACGTACGCGGAAGACACCGTCGATCTTCTGTAAGGATTCTACCAGATCCTGTGTTGCCGCATTTTCAATATCCAGCATGGTATATGCCACTTCACCGCGGGATTTATTGGTCATATCGGAGATATTGATGTTCTTCTCACCGATCACTGCGGTAAACTGATTCAACATATTGGCAATATTTTTATGGAAAATTGCAATTCTTCCGGCCTGGCTGCATACGCCCATATCGCAGGCAGGATAATTTACGCTGTTGCGGATATTGCCGTTCTCCAGATAATCCATCAGTTCTTCCACAGCCATCTTCGCACAGTTATCCTCGGATTCCTCGGTGCTTGCGCCCAGATGAGGGATCACGATACAGCCGGGCTGTCCTGCTGTCGTAGGATTCGGGAAATCAGATACATAACGGGCTACCTTGCCACTCTTTAATGCCTCCAGGACATCTGCCTCATTTGCCAGCAGATCTCTTGCAAAGTTTAACAGGACCACGCCATCTTTCATTTTGCTGATAGCTTCCTTGTTGATCATACCCTTTGTGGAATCCAGAAGCGGTACATGTATCGTAATGTAATCACAGTCTGCATAAATTTCTTCCACATTCGTCACATGCTTGACAGAACGGCTTAAGTTCCATGCAGCATTGACAGATACATAAGGATCATAGCCATAGACCTCCATACCGAGGCTTACTGCTGTATTGGCCACCTTAACGCCGATAGCGCCCAGACCGATGACACCTAACTTTTTGCCCATTACTTCCGTACCGGCGAATTTCTTCTTTTCTTTTTCTGCAGATTTGGCAATATCCGCATTATCCCTGGATGCCTTGACCCATTCGATACCGCCTACCACATCACGGGCAGCTAACAGCATACCAGCGATCACCAGTTCCTTTACGCCATTGGCGTTGGCACCGGGAGTATTGAATACTACGATACCCTTTTCCGCACATTTATCCAGAGGAATGTTGTTGACTCCGGCACCGGCTCTCGCTACTGCCAGCAGATTTTCCGGCAGCTCCAGCTCATGCATGGAAGCACTGCGGACCAGAACGCCCTCTGCGTCATTCATATTATCGATTACTTTATAGTCTGCTGTCAGACGATCCAGTCCCACTTTGGAAATGGGATTCAGGCAATTGATCTGAAACATTTTTCTCCCCCTTAAGCGTTCTCCGCTTCAAACTTCTTCATGAACTCTACCAGCTTCTCCACACCTTCGATGGGCATCGCATTGTAGATACTTGCTCTCATGCCGCCTACGGTTCTGTGACCTTTCAGGTTCTCGAAGCCTGCCTCCTTCGCCTCTTTGACGAATTTGGCATCTAACTCCTCATTACCGGTAATGAACGGAACATTCATCAGGGATCTGTCTTCCTTGCGGACGGTTCCCTTGAACAGCTTGCTTTCATCCAGGTAGTCATACAGGATCTTCGCCTTTTTCTCATTGCGCTCCTTCATTGCCTCCAGACCGCCCATCTTCTTCAGCCATTTAAATACCTTGCCGCAGATGTAGATGCCGTATGCGGGAGGCGTATTGTACAGAGAATCCGCATCTGCATGGATCTTATAACGAAGCATGGTCGGTGTACCGGGAAGCACATCCTCGGTGATCAGATCCTCACGGATGATCACGATAACCACACCTGCAGGTCCGATATTTTTCTGTACGCCGCCATAGATCACACCGTATTTTGTCACATCTACCGGCTCGGATAAAAAGCAACTGGATACATCTGCAACCAGGGGCTTACCCTTGGTATTGGGCAGGGTCTTGAATTTCGTACCGTAGATGGTATTATTCTCGCATATGTACACGTAATCGGCATCCTCGCTGATGGGCAGATCGGAGCAATCGGGAATATAAGAGAAGGTCTTATCCTCAGAAGAAGCGATCTTATTTGCCTTGCCGTACAGGGAAGCCTCCTGATATGCCTTCTTCGCCCACTGACCGGTTACGATGTAGTCTGCCACACGGTTCTTCATCAGGTTCATGGGGATCATGGCAAACTGCTGACTCGCACCACCCTGCAAAAACAGTACCTTATAGTTGTCCGGGATATTCATCAGTTCTCTGAGATCAGCTTCCGCTTCCTTAATGATCGTATCATAGGCTTTAGATCGATGGCTCATCTCCATTACGGACATGCCGGTTCCTCTATAATCCAGCATTTCATCGGCTGCTTCCTGCAATACCTCCTCAGGGAGTACTGCAGGGCCTGCGGAAAAGTTATACACTCTTGCCATTTTCAAAGACCTCCTCGATATTTTCTAAATTTTTTATAAAAAGCATAGGTATAGAATAAGCTTTTCATTTGCTTTAGTCAACTACATTGTTAAATTATTTTCAAAATGTTCGCATCCCGCACACATTTTGTCAGAAAATGTCTGTTTTATTAATAAAACATTACGACAGGGGTACCGATCTGTACCATGTCGTACAATTCTTCCATTTTGTCCTTCGGTGTATTGATACAGCCATGGGAACCGGCAGTCTGGTAGATGTCCCCGCCGAACTCTTTTCTCCAGCTGGCATCGTGGATACCGATGCTGCCCTTTACAGGTACCCAGAATTTCACAGGGGAGGCATAGCCCGGTCCCCGCAGTACTCTGTCCTTCTGCTTGTTATAGACGAAATTCACCCCCTCCGGTGTTCCCATACGTCTGCGCATGTTGCCGGTCACCACATCCGTCTCCAGCCGCAGTTCCCCCCTTTCATAATAGTACATTTTCTGTTGTGTCATATCCACTTCGATATAGGTATCTCCGATGTCATCCCTGCCATAACAGAAAGCTTCTCTCTCGTAAGTGGGAACATGGGACTGCTGTGTCCCCGTATGTACACCGGCATCCAGCAGATGCTCCATCAGGTATGCAGTCTCTTTTTTCTGATCCAGCTTGCTTCCATAGGTGCCGCCCTCGATGGTGATCACATCTCCTCTGGTACTGTGGAATTGTCTGGTACGGCCATAACCGTCATACTTTTCGGCCAGCTGCTCTACATACGCCGTCACGGCTTCTTCATCCAGTACAAAGTTACCGGTCTGATCCGTCACCGGCAGACCATTCTCCGTCACCAGAAAAGAGGCACAGTCCGCTGCCGTCACCGGATGTCTCTCCTGTCCAAAGCAATAGACAATATCACATCTCTGATAACGTTCAATCTCCTTCCAGAGATTCCGCAGAGTTTTCTGGTTCTCATTTGGAGTGATGTCATAATAACAGCCACTATCTGACAGGTTTAACGTCTCCTGCCCGTTTTCTACTGTGTTCTCCAACGCCAAAAAAGCCTTCTCCAAGTCAATGCGTCCCGCAAGTCCATCCGTGAAGACGTACTCGCCCGACGAATCCCGGGCAAGGCTGTAATCCTTGTTCTTCTGTTGTTCGGCCCGTACAAATTCCAGAGAATCATAAGCTCTCCGAAGCCCATCCACATCCACGGTCACTGTGGGAGAAAGTTCCCTCCGGGAGTGAAACAGAACATTGTCCACCCACAGGAACGGATTCTGTTCCTGCCGGTAATGTTCCAGTACGTTACTGTAATCTGCCTGATAATCTGCTTCCGCAAGAGAGATTGTATACTCTGTCCCCTCTCTGTCCACGATGACAATATTCGGAGCCTCTGTACGCAACAAAAGCTCCGAATTCACTTCCTCCACCGTTTTTCCGGTACAGTAGACACCGTTGATCCAGGTATTTACAGAGAAGCCTTCTCTGTAATAAAATGCCAGAATAAAATATCCGGTCAGTAATAACAGCAAAAATATAAGTACTGCCAAAACTAATCTTTTCGTCGTCTTTTTCATCAGGACTGCCTTTTCAAATCATCTCCGTCAAACACTTCGCTGATGGGGGCTCCTGCCGGAACCATGGGGAATACCTTATCATCCTCCGGGATCATGCACTCGATCAGTACCGGTGCTTTCAGGGCAATGGCCTTCTCGATGGCCGGTGCCACTTCTTCCTTTTTGGTCACGCGGATGGCGGTACAGCCCAGTCCTTCTGCCACCTTGCAGAAATCCACCTTATCCTTCAGTACTGTCTGGGAATAGCGTTTCCCATAGAACAGTGTCTGCCACTGTCTCACCATACCCAGCACCTGATTGTTGATGACCACCTGGATGATGGGAATGTTGTAACGGCTGGCAGTAGCCAGTTCGTTCATGTTCATGCGGAAACATCCGTCGCCTGCAATGTTGATGCAGACCTTATCCGGCTGTCCGATCTGCGCACCGATGCAGGCTCCCAGACCGTAACCCATGGTGCCTAATCCTCCGGAAGACAGGAAGGTACGGGGCTTCGTATAATGATAATACTGTGCCGCCCACATCTGATGCTGTCCCACGTCTGTGGTGATGATGGCTTCTCCGTTCGTTACACGGTCAATCTCCTGCATGATATAAGGACAGGACAGATTTTCGTCATCGTATTTCAGAGGATATTTTTCCTTCAGTTCCGTTATATGTGCCATCCACTCGGGATGTTCCTGTTTCGACAGGCAGGCATTCAATTCGGTCAGAGTCTTCTTCAGATCTCCTACCAGAGATGCATCCACACGGATATTCTTGTTGATCTCCGCAGCATCCACATCCAGTTGGATGATTCTTGCGTTCTCCGCGAACTTCTTCGGGTTACCCGTCACACGGTCTGAGAATCTGGCTCCCAGTGCTACTAACAGGTCACACTCACTGACGCCCAGATTGGAAGTCTTGGTGCCGTGCATACCGATCATTCCTGTATAGCGCTCGCTTCTGCCGTCAAAAGCGCCTTTTCCCATCAGGGTATCGCATACCGGTGCATCGATAAGTTCCGCGAACTCTGCCACCTCTGCACTTGCTCCGGAGATAATAGCACCGCCGCCCAGATAGATATACGGCTTCTTTGCCTTATGTATCATTTCCGCTACCAGCATCAGTTCTTCTCTGGTGTAGCGGGTCACTCTTTCCTCCGGCTGAATGGTCACAGGTGTATACTCGCAGGTTGCCGCAGTCACATCCTTCGTAATATCTATCAGCACAGGGCCCGGTCTGCCGCTTCTGGCAATATGGAATGCCTTGCGGATGGTATCTGCCAGGATCTCCACATTTTTCACAATATAGCCATGCTTCGTAATAGGCATGGTCACGCCGGCGATATCCACCTCCTGGAAGCTGTCCTTACCGAGTAAAGGCAAGGTAACGTTGGCGGTGATCGCTACCATCGGTACAGAATCCATGTAAGCCGTAGCGATACCAGTGACTAGATTCGTGGCGCCGGGACCGCTGGTAGCCATGCAGACACCTACTTTTCCCGTAGCTCTCGCATAGCCGTCCGCCGCATGTGCCGCCCCCTGTTCATGGGAAGTCAGAATATGTTTGATCTCCCCACTGTGCTTATAAAGTGCGTCATAAATATTAAGGATTGCTCCGCCGGGGTAACCGAATACGGTATCTACCCCCTGCTCCTTCAGACATTCTACCAGAATTTCCGATCCCGTTAACTGCATTTCAAAATCCCTCCGGTTATTTAATGATTGCTTAGTTCTTCTGAGAAGGTGCTTCCAGTACCGCACCACGGTTGCCGCTGGTCACCAGTTCATGATATCTTGCCAGATAGCCTGTGGTGATCTTGGGTTCTCTGGGCTGCCATTTTGCTCTTCTCGCTGCCAGTTCTTCGTCAGATACCAGTACATCCAACTTGTTCTCCGGGATATTGATACGGATGATGTCTCCCTCTTCCACCAGTGCGATCGGGCCGCCCACTGCTGCCTCAGGGGATACATGTCCGATGGATGCTCCTCTGGATGCTCCTGAAAAACGTCCATCCGTGATCAGTGCCACGCTGGAACCCAGTCCCATTCCTGCGATGGCAGAAGTAGGATTCAGCATCTCACGCATGCCGGGGCCTCCCTTGGGGCCTTCGTAACGGATCACTACTACATCGCCTGCGACGATTTTACCGGACTTGATAGCATCAATAGCATCTTCTTCACAATCGAATACTCTGGCAGGGCCTTCGTGTACCAGCATCTCAGGTGCTACAGCGGATCTCTTGACTACGCCGCTGTCCGGTGCCAGATTCCCCTTCAGTACAGCGATACCTCCGGTCTGGGAGTAAGGATTTTCCACAGGACGGATGACTTCCGGATTCTTGTTTACACAATTCTTAATATTCTCGCCTACGGTAGTGCCGTTTGCTGTCAGACAATCGAGGTTCAAAAGTCCCTTCTTGGACAGTTCATTCATTACCGCATAGACACCGCCTGCTTCATTCAGATCTTCCATATAAGTAGGGCCCGCCGGTGCCAGGTGGCACAGGTTCGGAGTCTTGGCGGAGATCTCGTTGGCAATCTCCAGATTCAGTTCCACGCCGGCTTCTCTTGCAATAGCGGGCAGATGCAGCATAGTATTCGTGGAGCAGCCCAGCGCCATATCTACCGTCAGTGCATTCTGGAATGCTTCCGGTGTCATAATGTCTCTGGGACGGATATTTTTCTCTACCAGTTCCATGATCTTCATGCCGGCATGTTTTGCCAGACGGATACGCTCGGAATATACGGCAGGAATGGTGCCGTTGCCTCTCAGTCCCATACCGATAGCCTCGGTCAGGCAGTTCATGGAGTTCGCGGTGTACATACCGGAACAGGAACCGCAGGTAGGACACACCTTTTCCTCAAACTCTGCCAGTTCATCCATGGTCATGGTACCTGCTGCCACACTTCCCACTGCCTCGAACATGGAAGACAGGCTTCTCTTCTGTCCGTGTACATGTCCGGCTAACATGGGACCGCCGGATACGAAGATCGTAGGAATATTCACTCTGGCTGCTGCCATCAACAGACCGGGAACGTTCTTATCACAGTTGGGGATACATACCAGACCGTCAAAGCCGTGTGCCATAGCCATACACTCAGTACTGTCGGCGATCAGATCTCTGGTCACCAGGGAATACTTCATTCCCACATGTCCCATGGCAATACCGTCACATACAGCAATGGCGGGAAATACCACCGGCATACCTCCGGCCATGGCTACGCCCATTTTTACAGCTTCGGTGATCTTATCCAGATTCATGTGTCCGGGTACGATCTCATTGAAGGAGCTGACGATACCGATCATGGGGCGTCTTCTCTCTTCTTCGGTAAATCCCAGGGCATTGAACAGACTTCTGTGGGGTGCCTGGGCAGTTCCTGTCTTTACAGAATCACTTCTCATATCTTTGTCTCTCTTTCTCTTCTCTATTCGCAAATGTAACCGCTTAATTGTTGTCAGATTCTTTCTGCCAGAAGGGTACCCATCTCGGTACAGCCTACCTGTGTACAGCCCTCAGACATAATGTCGATGGTGCGGTAGCCGTCCTGCAATACTTTTTTCACCGCTGCCTCAATGGCATCCGCTTCTTCATCCAAATCAAAGCTGTAACGGAGCATCATAGCGGCACTGAGTACAGTAGCAATAGGATTTGCAATATCTTTTCCTGCGATATCCGGTGCAGAACCGTGGCTGGGCTCGTACAGACCGAACTTCGTGTCGTTCAGGCTGGCGCTGGCCAGCATTCCGATGGAACCGGTCACCATACTTGCCTCATCGGAAAGAATATCTCCGAACATGTTCTCCGTCAAAATAACATCAAACTGGGCAGGATCCTTAACTAACTGCATGGCACAGTTGTCTACCAGCATATGTTCCAGAGTGACATCCGGATAGCCCTTTGCCACTTCCTCTACAACCCTTCTCCACAGTCTGGAAGAATCCAGTACGTTAGCCTTATCCACGCTGGTAACTTTCTTTTTCCGCTTTCTGGCAATATCAAAACCTTTGATAGCAATTCGACGGATCTCGTTCTCATCGTAGGTCAGGGTATCAATAGCTTTTCTCACACCGTTCTCTTCGATCGTCTTACGCTCACCGAAGTAAAGTCCGCCGGTCAGCTCTCTCATGATCAGCATGTCAAATCCGGCTTTGCTGATCTCCTCTTTCAGAGGGCACGCTGCTGCCAGTTCATCGTAAAGTACTGCGGGTCTTAAATTAGCAAACAGATTCAATGCCTTACGCAGTGCCAGCAGTCCCGCCTCGGGACGCTTCTCGGGAGGAAGCTTGTACCAGGGAGAGGTAGTAGTGTTGCCGCCAATGGATCCCATCAGCACCGCATCTGCCGCTTTGGCATCCGCAATCGCTTCCTCTGTCAGAGGGACTCCATGAACATCAATGGAAGCTCCTCCCATCAGAATATCTTTATAGATCATTTTATGACCATATTTATGCGCAACTTTGTCCAAGACTTTTTTTGTCTCCCTGACGATCTCAGGTCCAATGCCATCGCCGGGAATACAGGTAATATGTAACTCCATAGTGTTATTTTCCTCGTTTCCTGTGATATTTCCTGTATTTTTACGTAAAATACTTATTTCATAATAACTGATACAGTACTAAATTTCAACATTGAAAATTAACATAAATGCAATTATGGACATTAAAATAGATCAAGCCATTAGTTGTGCCGTATATGCAAAAAGGAGCAATACCTTATCCCGGCATTGCTCCTTTTTCACTTCTTCTTAGTTCTCTCCAGCCTTCTCAACCTTGCTGATGGCAGATTTCTCCATAGGAATACGGCAGTTCTTGTTATTACCGAACTCTACGATAACGGTATCATCGGTAATGTCGATCACGATGCCATAGAAACCGGAAGTGGTCAGAACGCAGTCACCTGTCTCTAAGTTGGACAGCATTGCAGCTACTCTCTTCTGTTCCTTCTTCTGCGGTCTCATAAAGAAAAACCACATTGCACCGATCAATACTGCATATACAAGAAGCATAACGATCATGCTGGTTCCGGAACCTGCTGCAGCAGCCTCTGACTCAGTTAATAAAATACCCATTTGTTCCTCCATTCCGGCGTGTTACGCCTGTAAAACTTTCTGTACAAGTAAGTATGATACACAAAAATAGCTTAAGGGGCAAGTCTTTTTGCATAAAATTGTATGAAATTCCTCTAAACTCCGACAGTTGTAACTTATTCTAACGGTGTAGCCATGGAATCCAGCTTCTGTTTTTTATATTCTGCAAAACGGCCTGCATCCAAGGCATCACGGATCTCCGTCATCATGGTATTATAAAAATACAGATTGTGGAGTACACAAAGACGCATACCCAGCATCTCTTTCGCCTTTAACAGATGACGGATATAAGCTCTGGAGTATCTCTGGCAGGCAGGACAGTTGCAGCCCTCTTCGATGGGTCTGCCATCCAGTTCGTATTTGGCATTAAACAGATTAATCTTTCCATGGTTGGTATATAAATGTCCATGGCGTCCGTTTCTCGTCGGATATACACAGTCGAAGAAATCAACACCACGTTCTACACCCTCCAGAATATTAGCCGGGGTACCCACACCCATAAGGTAGGTTGGCTTGTTCACCGGGAGATAAGGTACCACCTCATCCAGAATGTGGTACATTTCCTCATGGGTCTCGCCAACTGCCAGACCGCCGACCGCATAACCGTCCAGATCCATCTCAGCGATCCGCTTGGCATGCTCGATACGGATATCTTCATAGATAGCCCCCTGATTGATGCCGAATAACAGCTGGTGTGGGTTCACCGTATCCTCTAAACTGTTCAGGCGCTTCATCTCCGCCTGACATCTCTGCAGCCATCTGGTGGTACGTTCCACGGAATTTTGTACATACATCCGGTCTGCCTTACTGGGGGCACACTCGTCAAAAGCCATGGCAATGGTAGATCCCAGATTGGACTGGATCTGCATGCTCTCCTCCGGACCCATGAAAATCTTGTGTCCGTCGATATGAGAGCGGAAAGTTACGCCCTCTTCCTTGATTTTGCGCAGCCCCGCCAGAGAAAATACCTGAAATCCACCGGAATCCGTCAGGATCGGTTTGTTCCAGGACATAAATTTATGAAGGCCGCCCATCTGCTTGATGATCTGGTCTCCCGGTCTTACGTGTAAATGATAGGTATTGGACAGTTCCACCTGGGTCCCGATCTGCTCTAAGTCTGCTGTGGACACAGCGCCCTTGATGGCAGCCACAGTTCCCACATTCATAAATACAGGTGTCTGGATCACGCCGTGTACAGTGGTAAATTCGCCTCTCTTGGCACGTCCTTCCTGTTTAATCAATCGATACATCTTCTACATATTCCTCCCAGAATTCTTCTAACGAGATTCCCTGTTCCATGATCACCGTTGCTGCGGCCTTGCCCACATAACGAAAATGCCAGGGTTCATATTCGATTCCCGTGATGTTTTCCTTGCCTTCAGGGTATCGTAAAATAAAGCCAAAACGACAGCTGTTGGTTGCCAGCCATTTTCCTGCTTTCGTATCTCCAAAGCCTTCGTCTAGCGACATATAGTCGTTGCAGACAATGTCCAGTGCCAGACCGATCTGATGCTCACTGGCTCCCGGTACGGTCACCGCCTGACTGGACAGCTGATACGCCTCCATATAGGACATACCACGCTTCATATAGCGCTCGATCTTGCGGTTAAACAACATCTGCTGATATTCCAGATCCCGGTATGGAGAGCAGATGGTCAGATTCACACCGTCCTCTTCCGCCGCTTCCAGCATAGCCAGCAGATCTTCCAGAATTCTCTTGTCGCACTGCATCTTTCCTTTGATAGTACCTAGCTGGAACGTATAATCATCCGGAATGGAATTCTGTTTGTTGATCAGAACCAGACGCCAGTCATCGGAACGGAATTCCTCCTGCTCTGCGTTATCGTCTTCTGTCACACTGCCGTCTTCTCCGGTCTTCTCAGCATCCGCATTCTCGCTCACAATAGCCTCGGACGCCTGCAGAATATCGGAAGCGTCATACTTATCCACCAGTGCATACCCATGGGAAGTGCTGTTGTAATCCGACTGTTCCAACACATCCTCATCCTCCAAAAGTTCCAGACCTGCCATATCCGGTTCCTTTTCCTCTGCCAGAGAGATGTTCTGGGTGTCGGTATTTTTCAGTTCATAATCCGTTCCGGTATCCTCGGTGATAAAGGCCGGAAAAGAAAAGCTGCTATAAACCGCAAACAGGAAAAAGGTACCGAGCATCACTGCAAAACGCTTTCCGTTGTTGTGGCAATAATTCCGGATATGAAAAAAAGACATCACAAAAAACAGCAACGGCACTGCTACCGCTCTGTTCCATTTGTTCTTTCTGCCCAATTTCAGAAGTTTCGCTCTGGCTTTTTCTTCCGTAGTTTTTTCCATTCCCGTGTCGACCTTTTACTTCCCGTTAGTACTTATGTCATATGATAGCATATTTTGTTTTGTGTTGCATCCTTTTTCTATAAAAAAGTTGCGATTTTTTCAGTAATTGCGTATAATTTATGATAAAAAGTAACTATTCTGACCTCTAAGGATCGTTAAAACTGATATGTCATGCTTGCATGTAAATAGCAGTTTTATGATTCGTAAGGTGACTCGAATAGAGTCACCGCTCCATAAATGAGCAAAATTAACTGTGCAGCAACCGGAACGCACAATTCATCGTGCGCTTTTGCGAATGCATGGGTGAGGTTCTGAACAGTGGAAAAAGGAGAACTGTCATGGCCGGTTCAACATTTGGTAACATTTTCAAGATCACTACCTGGGGAGAATCCCACGGAAAGGCACTGGGTGTCGTCGTGGACGGCTGTCCCGCCGGACTTCCTCTCTCCGAAGAAGAGATTCAGAAATATCTGGATCGCCGTAAACCCGGCACCAGTGCTATCACTACACAACGTAAAGAAGCCGATCAGGTGGAGATTCTGTCCGGTGTCTTTGACGGAAAGACCACCGGTACTCCCATCTCCCTGATGGTCCGCAATACCTCCCAGATCTCCGCAGATTACAGCGAGATTGCAGAGAATTACCGTCCCGGCCATGCAGATTACTGCTTTGATGCCAAATACGGTTTTCGGGATTATCGGGGTGGTGGCCG
>UMDX01021323.1_pt1 | contig 13082 bp, 9 predicted proteins | sample 1964601 | NCBI WGS metagenome assembly UMDX01 (sample SAMEA4836005, study PRJEB28245) | human gut metagenome | biome: gut microbiome; material: fecal sample | place: Denmark | collected 2008 | reverse complement strand
CCTCGGCTCCACCATCGCGGTGGCGCTGACCCGCATCGGCGTCGGCCACCTGCACTTGATCGACTTCGACCGCGTGGATATGACGAACCTGAATCGCCAGCAGTATTTCCTGAAGGACCTCGGCCAGTACAAGACGGAGGCGCTGCGCAGCAATCTGCGCCAAATCAACCCGTTCACGGACATCACCATCGACACCGTCAAGGTGACCGACGAGAACGTGCCGACGCTGTTCGAAAACGAGGACATCATCTGCGAGGCGTTCGACGTGCCGGAAAACAAGACGATGCTCGTCAACGCGGTGCTGGAGAATCTGCCGGGCAAGAAGCTCGTCAGCGCGTCCGGCATGGCCGGCTTCCGCAGCTCCAACCTGGTGAGCACGCGTCGCGTTTCGAAGAACTTCTACTTCTGTGGCGATGGCGAGACGGCCCCGGTACCGGGTGCCGGCCTGATGGCGCCGCGCGTGGGCGTGGTCGCCTGCCACGAAGCGAACATGATCACGCGACTGATCCTCGGCGAGGAAGACGCCTGACGCACTGCTACGTTACTCCACTGCCGTAATCGAAATTTTTATTGCGATTACAAACGCACGTTGCACACAACACAACAGCGACGCAACGGCAACACAACAGCAGCACAGCAATCGCAACAACAGCAACACCAAACACCCCAACGAAAGGAACCGACGATGAGCACCGAAAACACCATCACCACCGCAGCCGCCGACGTCGCGGCCGCACCGAACGCCACGCTCGACGAGCTGGTCGGCACCACCACGAACACGGCGATCCTGCCAGAGCCGGACGCGCACGCGTACGACGAGATCGCCACCGGCGACGCCGATCCGCTGATCCTCGGCGGGCACAAGTTCACGAGCCGCTTCATCCTCGGTTCCGGCCGTTACGACCTGAACCTCATCAAGGCGACCATCGAGAACGCGGGCACGCAGATCGTCACCATGGCGCTGCGCCGCTGCCGCACCACCGAAAACAACCTGCTCGACTACATTCCGAAGGGCATCACCATGCTGCCGAACACGTCGGGCGCGCGCAATGCCGAGGAGGCGGTGCGCATCGCACGTCTGGCCCGCGAGGTGTGCCAGACGGACTTCGTGAAGGTGGAGATCGAGCACGAAGCGAAGTACCTGCTGCCGGACAACGAGGAGACCATCAAGGCCACGGAAAAGCTGGCCAAGGAAGGTTTCGTGGTCATGCCGTACATGTTCCCGGACCCGATCGCGGCGAAGCGTCTTGAGGACGCGGGCGCAGCTTGCGTGATGCCGCTCGGCGCGATGATCGGCTCGAACAAGGGCCTGCGCGCACGTGACTTCATCGAGGTGATCATCAAGAACTCCAACGTTCCGGTGATCATCGACGCGGGCATCGGCCGCCCGAGCCAGGCTGCGGAAGCCATGGAAATGGGTGCGGACGCGGTGATGGCATACACGGCGATCGCTTCCGCCGGCAACATTCCGCTGATGGCGCGCGCTTTCAAGAATGCGATTGAGGCCGGCCGTGAAGCCTATCTGTCCGGCCTGGGAAAGGTTACGGAAGACCACGCCGTCCCGTCCAGCCCGACGAACGAAGCCGACTACATCGGCTGATTCGCGCCGATTTCGTACGATTCGTGCACTAACGTTTCGCACGGTTTTATTGCGATTACACGACGAGGGTCGGTGGAAACGCACATTTTCGCAAGGTTTCCACCGACCCTCTTTCGTCAGATGCGCGGCACGTAGCGCAACACGCGCATGCCACGCATACCGCAGCGACAGGCAATACGTCTACTTCCCTAGAGCCGCCTTCAGGTCGCGGTTCTGGAATCGCTCGTGCAGCAGGCAGTAGCCGCCGAACACGACGAGCCACAGCAGGCCGGCGATGGCGGAACCGCGCGTATCTGCGGACAGGAACAGCGTGACGTACACGAACACGTAGAACGCAATCGCAATCCAGTCGCACACCTGCCATGCCGGCATGACGAAGCCGTCCGGCAGGAAGTCGGCGCTTTGACGGTAGCGGCGGTGCGCAAGCATCGTCAGCACGTAGATGAAGATCACGACGGCGCTGGCTGCGGAGGCGAACAGCACGAACGCGCTGGAGATACCCGGGATCGCGTTGATCAGCGGGGAGAACAGGATCATACAGCCGGACACGATAATCGCCTTCGCCGGCACCTTGTGATCCGACACCTCACCGAGGCGCTGCATAGCGGGCGATTCGGAGTCCTGCGCAAGCTGGTACAGGTGGCGGCCCGCCGAGTAGATCAGCGAATTGAGTGCCGACGCGGCTGCGGTGATCACCACGAAGAACACGAGCGCGGCGGCCCAGTCGAGGCCAGCGTATTTGAACACCATGATGAACGGGGAGCCGAACGAGCCGTCCGCGTTCTGGTGGAAGTTGCGCCACGGCACGATCGCCATGATGGCCACGAGCGCGCCCACGTAGAAGATGAGGATGCGCATGATCAGCTCGTTGACGGCTTTCGGCAGCACTTTGCGCGGGTTCTGGGTTTCGGACACGGTCACACCCACGAATTCGATGAGCTGGTAGGCGAAGAACACCATCTGGAAGCTCATGAAGAAGTTCATCCAGCCATTCGGCGCAAGCTGGAAGCCGTCGGTAATGTTCGTAAGGCTCACAGTGGCACCGGAGACCGTGCCGTCCACGCCTTCGATATGCGTGGCCGGGTAGCTGAAACCGAGGAACAGCATCACCACGGCGGTGACAATCAGACCCACAATCAGCGTGATTTTGATCATGGAGAACCAGAATTCCGCCTCGCCGAACACTCTCACGGCTATGAGGTTCACACAGGTGAGCGCCACGAGGAAGCACAGTTCGATAAGCCATTTCCACGCGTTGAGGTCTATGCCGAACGTACCGAAGAACGTGACGAAATACGTGCTGACGGCTGTGATTTCGGTCATGCCGGTCAGAATGAGCACGATCCAGTACGTCCAGCCGGCGAACTTGCCCCACGCGCGGCCGAGGTAGCGGGTGATGAAGTTGATGAACGTGTGCTGGCTGGGGTCGCTGTACATCATTTCGCCGATGGCGCGCATGAGCAGGAACATGATGAGGCCCACGCCGATGTACACGAGGATGATGCTCGGTCCGGTCAGCGCGATTGACTTGCCGGAGCCGAGGAACAGGCCGGTGCCGATGGTGCCGCCGATGGCGATGAATTGGACGTGGCGGTTTTTCAGGCCGCGTTCCATGTCGTTGCCTTTGTCGAGGCTTTCGACGGATTTGATTTGCGCGGTTTCCGTCGCTTCGGACGTGCTTGTACCAGTTTTTCCGGTTTTCGTATTCCCAAAAGTCATAATGTTCACACCCTACCGCGCCAACCGCACAATCTCCGCCGTTGTTCGCACCGCGAAATGCGCTATATGTGGCAGATTCGCATCTTTTCCAAAAAACGCTTTGCGACGGGTGGAGTCAGCTTGCCAAGGTTTTCAGCTTGCCACGGAGCGATTCGTTTTCGCGTTCCAGCTCGTCGATGCGCCGAGCCTGTTGTTTGATGATGACAAGCGCCGTCTCGCTGTCAAGGCCGCTGCTCGCGCTGAGAGGTGCAGGCGGCACGGCGATGGCAGCCGCATCGGACGGGACGGGCACGTCAGCGGATATATACCCCCCCCGACACGTTCGCCCCGTCCAGCGGATGCGGAGCATTTCCAATGTTCGCCTTATCGGGATTGGCGATTCCTGCGATGTCGTCGAGTTTCTCCTTGCGCGTCACCGCATGAACATACAGGTTGACGAGCTCCGTAATGATTTCGCCGTTACTCATGTTACTGCTACCACTCACGGATTTGAGGACGGCAGCCTTCCAACGCGCCACACTTCGTTCTATACGTTTATACCCAATCAGTTCCGGCGGCAATCCCGCCTCGCGGAAGATTTTGGTCGGCGATTCCCCCGCAAGATACCGTATGACACACACCTGTTTGAAAGCGTTGGAGTACGTGATGCGGTCTTTCGATACGTTGGCCACCGCCGGCAGATCCCGCAACATTTGGAGCTCGTCCATGCTGAATGATCCTCCACCGCGCATCGTTTTACCCCCTTTGCTATACCCCATGATGAAGCAAGTGTATATCCGACTTCTCACAAGCAGCTTTTCAAATATTGCTGACCGTATATCACTTCAACCGGTCGGTCACACATCAATGCGGGCGATTATGGAATACCCACAACCGCCCGCATTGACTTTTATTGTGAGTGAGTCAATTCACAACTCACTCACACCGAACGCATGCGCTCAGTACGTGCGGCGACGACTCTTGACCGCCACAGCCACGCCAGCGCCCCCCACCAGCAGCGCCACGACGGTGAACAACACGGTTCCCGCGGCACCGGTCAGCGGCAGCTGAGTGACAGACTTGACGTTCAGCACGGTAGCGGTGGCATTCGCAGTGGTGTTATCGACCGGTTGGACCTGACGAAGGGCATCCGGCTCGAAGGTGACGAGACCTTCATCTGTGATCTCCACATTGAAAGTGACCCTGAAGTTCTGGGCGTAGCCGGTCGGAGCCTGAGTCTCCACAACCGTGTAGGTTCCCGCCGCAAGACCCGCGACCTTCACCAAACCATCATTCTCAGTAGTGAACGTCTTGGCATCATTCTGATCGGAAACAAACGACCACGCACCGTCCTCAGCCTGCTTAAGGAACTTGCCCTCCGCATTCTTGACAACGAACTTGGCGCCGGCTAGAGGCTTGGCCTCATTCCCTTCCTTGCCAATCTTCGTGAACTGGAAACCGTAGGTCTTAAGGACAGTCTTGCCTTCACCGCTGGTACCATCCTTGGTGGTGATTGTGGCCTTGTTGTCCACACTGCCGCTCAAGCCATCCAACGCATCCTTGGTGACGGTGCCCTGGTACGACACGACGATCGTCCTACCGGCCAGCGTTGTGGCATCGGCAAAATAGATGGTCGTGGTGGTGCCGGATTGAGCATTGCCTTCCTGCGTTATCGTGTACAGATCGGGATCCACAGTAGTATGATCTCCGAACTGGACCGTGAAGGCACTCTTTGCCGCAATCTGCAAACCTTTGGACGCGGTATCGGTAATGGTAAAGGGGTACGCATCCCAGCCAGCCGCAGCATGAGGAACGTCCGCGGCCACAGTGAAGTCCACGGTGTCGCCCACCTTTACGCTCTTACCGTTCACATCCACGTCATTCATCCGGGCGAACTTGAGCGGCTCGTCGGTCGGATTCGCGTTCTTCGCGTTGAACTGGCCTTCAGTCGTGATGTTGCCCTGACCGGTCGTCGTATCGGCCGCAATCCTCAGATTGGACAGTCCATTGACGGTGGTGGCCACCACAGCCGGAGTCCCCGACGTCACAGTCGTTTCGCCAGCCTTGGTGAACGTATCCTTCACCAGATACCAGCCTTCTCCGTTCACATTGACCGCCTGGCTCGTATTTGCCTGATCCTTGGCTACGGTCAGGCCAGTACCATCAGGTCCTGCCGGCGGAGTAATCCCAGCCAAGGTCTTGGCGAAGACACGGAGCTGATCCGCAGTGAACGTCGCCACATAGGCGGCTGGATTATCCTTGTACTCTGTCGGGATGCCGTTGTGGCTTCCATCAGCCACGTCAGCAGCGGTGGTCACAGCTCCCTTCCATGCGTCAACCGTTTTCACTTCGACCGAGCCATCGCCAGGATTCTCGAACGTGGCAAACTTGTATGGCGTGTACGTATGGCCTTCCTGTGCGTGGTTAACTTGCAGCAATGGAGCATCATCAGCCTGTGCGGCGGCGACGCCGATGGCCATGCCGCTCAGCAACGTTGCCGCGGCGGCCAGCCCTGCAAAAAGCTTCCTCATCTTCATGAGAATCTCCTCTTCCTAATTGTTGGTTACTGTGTTCTGCAATCGCGGGAGGCGGGAACCCAACATGCCCCCGCGATCCGCAAATCCTGTGTTGTTCAGCCGAGCCGCTTCTTGCGTCTCCACTGGTCGGCCGCAGCGACGGCCAGCAATGCCAGCACGCCAATCCCGCTCGCCGCCAGTTGCCACCATCGTTCCGCGCCCATGCGGCCCGTCAATGGCAGCGACGATGCCGCAATGTATTTGTTGGTGAACAGCATTGGCCGGGTCTCGTCCCAATTCGAACCAGCGACACCATAATCGGTTTTCAGCTGGGTCACGGATTCGACAACAGCCTTCCATTCACCGGACGTTCCGTCTTCCATCACGGCCACAACCACCCGGTATTCCGCCTGCGAGTAATACATTGCGGAAGCATTACCAGCGTTCTCCGTCACAAGATATGTGTACTTGGCTTCACCTGCGTCATACGTGATGTCGCCGAAGTAAGCAACGTGATCGTCAGACGAATCGCGTTTCACCGTCACCGTGCACGCCGACTGGTTCTTGCAGGAAGCTGGCATCGGCGCGTCTGGATTGGAATCGTCTGCCTTCAGCTTGAAAGTGAACTCGTCGGAATCCTTCCAATCGCGCCCCTTCAGCTTCTTCTGCACGCCAATCGCATGCGTCAGCATGGTCTGCTTCAACGTGTTGGTGATGACTACTGTGGCGTTCTGCGATGCCGTGGATTCCGGTACCGTCACCGCATTGCCGTCAGCAAGATCCTTATCGCCGACCTTGTGCCGGTAGGAAGCCTTCCACAAGTGGCTGTCCGGTTCGACTTCCGTCACCGTGTACGTCTTTTGGGCGTCTGCCGGAATAATCACGTCGGTGGACCATTTGCCGCTATCGTCAGACTTCAGCGTGACCGTCTTATAGGTATCGTTGCCCTGTTTGATATCCACCGTGATGCTTTCCGGCTTCTGGCCGTCACCACTCCACTGCTTGTCGACGTGCAACGTCGAGGAGACTACCTGCACCACCGGGTGCGGATACGGGTTCTCACTACACTTATGATCCACGCCATCGGCCGAGTACGCCAGGCACGCGGAATCGTTCGTATGGAAACCCGGCTGGTTCGAGGACGTGGCGTTTCCCGGCAGATCGGTGTTCGCGTTACCCTTTACGCCGTCATATCCATCCTTACCGGCGTTCAGGTTGGCGGCATACTCGTCATACGCTTTCTGCGTGGGTTTCACGTTGTATTCCAGCGTGTATGTCACGTTGTTGACCAGAGGCTTCAGGAATGCGACCGTGAATTTCTTCGTGCTCGCGTCATACGTCAAGGTGTAATCGACATTCTTAGTCAAGGAGACCACCTTGCCGGAAGCATCCTTGGCAACGACCTTGTAGTTGCTATCCGCAAGCTCGACATAGCCGGAGAGCGTGTCCTCCATGGTCACCTTGGTGTATGCGGACGTGGTAGTCTCACTTTTTTCAATCTCGTCGAAGATGGTATTCAGCTCCGAAGCGTTCGTCGCGCTTTTATAATAGCCGGCTTCGATATTCCCTTCACCGCGCTGGTTGTATTTCGTTGCCTTTGGGAAATTGCTGGACACCGCATGCATGAACTGGTTCTCGTTACCTTGGATCGAGGAGGGATCAGCACCGGAAAAAACACCGATGGAATACACCGTGGCGCCACCATCTTTCAATTCCTTGGCAGCTTCGACGGCCTTATTTGCCACTTTACCCTCGAAGCCACTAGACGATGTAGGCGAACCATCCGTGAAAAAGATAACGACCTTCTTCGCATCGGTTCGAGCACTGCCCATCATCTTGGCCGCAAGATTGAATCCATTGTCGGCTCGGGTGGCGCCAGCGGCTTTGAGTTTGCTGACTTTGTTCTTCAGACCGTTCATATCCGCAGTCAGATCGCTAACGATTTGGGAGTAGTTGTAGGTGTACCCACCACTTCGGTACGTGTCATCCCCGATTTTGTCCTTTTCGTTGCCGGCGAACTTCACCAGTCCAACGCGAACCAGTTCGGAACCGGCCTCCGTATTAGTATTCGCAGCTTCATCAAGAAATGCTTTAACCGCTTCTTTCAGTGCGTCTAACCGCCTGGTCCGATCCGTCTTACTCATCGGATCGTCCATCGAACCGGACACATCCAGCACCAGCGTGAAGTCGATCGGCTGGGTGGTGGTGACCGTGGTGCTGTTGACGGCGCCCTTCACATCCACGTTCACGGTGTAACTGCCATTATCGTTCTTCTTGATGCGCTTATGCTTCTCCGGAGCGCCCAACTGAGAACCAGTCTCGTTCTGCGCAACCGACTGCGCCCGATTTGCTCGCGCAATCGGTTGAGCGGACAACGTAACTGGCTGCTCATCAGGTTGTTCAGATTGTTGTTCAACCTCCTGCTCAACCCACTGCTCAGTCTCTTCTTTCGTTTCTTGTTCCGTTTCTTGTTCGACTTGCTGGTAAGCCTCTTGATCTGACGGCTGCTCTTGCTCTGACGGCTGTTCTTCTCCCACCATCAAATTTTGTTCCACCGGCTGTGAATCCTCTTGCCCAGATTCTTGCAATACCGGCTGCTCGATTTGTTGTTCCAAGGCTCCCGTGGCATCTTCCGCCGCCGCTGACGAAGCAGTGACGCACCCCACGCCGGCGAGCATTGCGGCCGTCGCGACGGCCGCAATGACACGACGCGTGAACAGACCTGTGCCCCTCGCCCTGTTTCGCTCAAAGACGTGTCTCATACGCCTACCCCCTTGTACCGTTAAGCGATCGGGGAAATACCTTCCTCCTTCGACCGGTATATTTGATGCGTCTTCGCTTCACATACCGTCCGACAATCGCTTCGTTGCCTAAACCTTAAGGAGAAAAACAGAGGGATACATACCCTCCCAACGAGGTAATCAAGGGGATATACTTTCCTTGAAATCGCACATATCATCGCGATTCTAGAGTATTCTTGCCCCCGTAAATCGCGATGCAAAAACTATAAGCAAACGTTGTCATGTCTCTTTCAGAATTTTCCCCGACAAAAAAGCATCTGTCAAGTGCAACATTAACGCCATCAACCCCTAGTTGCGCTTTGGCCACCAAGCGGCATGCCTACGGACATACCACGGACAGCGGAGCAGCCAAACCAACAACAAACCGACCAGCAACGTGGCAGCTGACACCACGCCCGCAATCACACGCACATCTTTTGCCGCATCATCCTCCGCGGGAATCTCTTCGGGAATGGCGGAACGTAATGCCGAAACCAACAGACGATGCGTATTCACACCGTACGGAGTGCATGTCATCAACGTGACCCGATCCTCGCCAGAGGTAATCTTCAATTGCGATGTGTCGTTAGGTTCGATTTCGGTAATACGATCCACCATATAGCCAAGCGTATGGCCCATCACATCGATATAGAAGTAATCACCAACCCGTATCTCATCCAAACGCGTAAACATTGAGGCTTCAACCAAACCCCGATGTCCGGTAATCACCGCATGCGTATCCTTGCCACCCACCGGCAGACTACTGCCATACAAATGCCCCGCACCGGACGCAAGCGTCTGCTCCGACGTGCCATGGTAAATCGGCAAATCCACAGAAATCTTTGGAATGCGGATGGAACCCATCACGCCATCGCCAGTATCCAGCAAACGCTGGTATTCCGCGTCTTTGGAGCTAGCGGAATCCTTGTTACCATCGCCAGTGGCGTCTGCGCCCGTCGAGCTGGAACCGGAACCGTCGCTGGAGTCGGACTGATTGTTGTTGTACAACTCGGCGAGCGGATCCTCAGCCTCGCCAATCACCGGCTGCCCCGATTCGGCGAGACGCTTGTTGTACGCCCCAGCTGCGGCGAATGCCTCGTCGGCCTGCGGATACGGCCAGCCCGCGACGCTCTGCTCGGAACGGGCGGACGTGCTCGCCAGCTTTTGCGCGGACTGGTATTGCAGCACTTTCGGGAAAAAACCAATGCCGATTGCGGAGAAAATCAGCACCGCCGCAAGCACACGCAGGGCAATGGATCTACCCACGTCGGCGCGACGCTCGCGAATCTCTTCGGACACATCGGTCGCCTCGGCGAACGTCGGCGGAACGTAGGTGCGCGTGTTGCGCGTGGTGTCGTGCGAACCGCGCGAGCCGTCGTTGCCATCGTGCGAATCGCCATAAAAATCGTCGGCGCGTAAGTCCTTAATTTGCTGCGGACCGTCGCTTCTCGACCCGCCGCGCGCGCTCCCATGCGGAAAAACTGCCATCAGTCTTGCCCCCTTGAACTGCCAGCCATAGGGAACATTATATTGCACTCCGCCCGCGTGCCTTCTTCCCTAACGATTCCGATAATGTCGGTCGAACTTGGACGGTCTCCGGCCACAGCTCTGAGCGAACCACGTTTTACGCAAATCATGGGTTAGGACTTACGCAAATCGTGGGTTAGCCCCAGCAAAACCCTTGCAGGAGGCCGAAATTGGCATTTTTGCCAAGAGCATCTCTAACCGAGTCTGCCCATGGTCAAACCGATGGGCCTATCTGGCTTATAGATGGCGGATTTGGGGCTTTGCGGAAAGGTATTTCGCTTATAGATGGCGGGTGCTAGACGAGAATAGGCGGTTCGGGGGTATGATTTACACCCCCGAACTGGCAAATAAGGCGCACCATCCGCCATCTATAAGCTAGATAGCATAAGTCAGGCCTCAGCGGAGGCAGGATTGGGCCCGACTTCCTTGTCCAGCCTGTTGCGCAACCTCACCACATCGCGCTCGGGCTCGTCGATACGACGAGCCTGCTGCCTGATAATAATGCCGGCCGTATCACCGTCGAACAGTCCGAGAGACAACGGATGAACGTCATTCGACGCAGCCGTTGCGGCAGGCTTCGGCTCAGTGGCCGTATTGGCGATGTCTTCAAGACTCCGCCTCGTCGCCAACGCACGCTTATACCGCGCCGCAAGCTGCGCTATGATCTCACCATCGGTCATGGTGTCGCTGCCGCTCACCGACTTGATGGCCGCATCCTTCCACCGCGCCACACTGCGCTCGATACGCTTGTAACCAACCAATTCCGGCGGCAGACCCGCTTCACGAAAGATCTTGGTGGGCGACTCCCCCGCAAGATATCGGATGGTGCACACCTGTCTGAATGTGTCGGAATAGGTGATACGATCACGAGTCACATTGGAAACAGCCGGCAATCCACGCAACAGCTGAATCTCCTCGTCACTGAATGCTCCCCCACTGCGCATCGCAATACCTCCCATTGATGCTTCGTTGCTTTCTTTTGCGGATGTGCCTGCGATTCTATGGCCCTCCTTCCGTGCAATACCCCCACTTCACTCCCCTGACTAACAGCCCCCATAACGGTTCACGTTTCCAGATTCCGTTTGTTGCAACACATCCCACCGAAACTCCTTATACCCTCGAAAAACGCAATGTCCACCCACGTCGGGTGGCACGTCCAAAGCAACGTAATATGGCGCAATCCAAGCAATCCCACATGAAATACAGAGCAATACAAAAAAGGCCGACCCATAATGGGTCGACCTTAAATCACTCCGAATTGGCGTTCTTAACGAACGCCGTCAGAGATGGGCGATCAGGCCTCGGCGTTCTGACGAGACTTGATGGCGATGGTCACGCCAGCGCCAGCCACGAGCAGAGCCACAACGGTGAACAGCATGGTTCCCGCAGCGCCGGTGAGCGGCAGCTGGGTGATGGACTTGATGTTCTTCACGGTCTTGGTGGTGGTGTTGACCAGGCCCCACGGATCGGAAGTGGTGGTCTTAGCCAGAACAGCTGAACCGTTCTCCTCGTTGAAAGACACAGTGAAGCTCGGCATGATGTCGAGATAGGCATCGCTGGCACGCTTAGTTTCCGTGACGGTGTAGGTCTTGGTCTTATCAAGACCGGTGAAGGACAACTGGCCGTTAGTACCAGTCGTGACATTAGTAGTTGCGCCCTGAGTGTCAGCAGAAGCAGCCTTCTTGTAGGAACCGTCCCCCTGCTTCACGAAATACAGCGGAACGCCATCCTTATCCTTCACCTGGAAGGTGACGCCTTCAATGCCTTTGCCATCAGGATCCACCTTGGTGAAATTGAAACCGGTGAACTTGGTAGGGGCTTCAACGTTAGTGCCGTAGTTGTCAAGCTTGTTGACAACGCCATCCTCGGCATCGGCCTCATCATTAATCACTGCTTGGAAGGTGACCTTGATGGTCTTGCCTGCATACTTGGACGGATCATTCACCGTGACATCGAAAGATGCGTCGTCGCCACCGATCACATCCGCAGTCGGAACAGTGAAGTCAGATGCAGCAGTTTCAGCAGAAATCTGCGCACCATCCACATAGAAATTGAAAGTACCAGCCTTGATGGTCAGACCCTTGCCCGGCTTATCGGTGAACTTGAACTCGGTCGGAGCCGGGTTCGCGATAGTACCGGTAAGGGTGTAGGTCAGGGTGTCGCCGATGGCGGCGAAAGGCTCCTCGACCGTCTTAGTCTTTCCGGGGTTGTTGGTGTTCTTCATGTTCACGGTGTTGGCGCCATGAATCGGATCAGTCAAGGCCTTCTTTCCGGTGTTGACCGTGCCGGAAGCAACAATCATCGGGATGGCCTTGGTCACAGACTCAGTGGCAGCCGCGGAATCAATGAACACATAGATACCAGCAGGCAGGTTCACAGAGGCAGAATACCCTCCCTGTACGGTAGTCGCAGCACCCAGCGTCACCTTCTGACTGGAAGCCAGATTGCCTTCGCTCTCCAAAGCATTAGCAAATGCACGGGTAGTGCTTGCATTACCATTCGCAGTCTTGTCCCATGGACGAGTCGCAGAAATATCCAGAGTGCCGGCATTCAGGGCTGCGGCCAGATGGTCCACCTTAGGATCCGCAGTATCCACACCGGCAGCTTTCAACGCGGAGTCAACGGCAGCCTTATTGGCGGAGTTCGTCACCACACCGTAGGCAACGCTCTGGTCAGAACCGTACTGGACGTAATCGCCAATCTTGTATGCGGCCAGATTAGCGTGGGTCAACTGCTCTTCGGTTTCCGCGGTGAACGTGAACGTTGCGTTGTCCGTTACCATAGCGTCATCGGCCTGTGCGCTGGTTGCGCCCAGGGCCATGCCACCCAGCAGCGTCGCAGCGGCGGCGATGCCTGCGAAAAGTTTCCTCATCTTCATGAGAATCCTCTCTTCCATATTGTTTGATTACTTGTTTTTGCAATCGCGGGAGGCGGGAACCCAACTTGCTCCCGCGATCCGCA
>UMDX01000555.1_pt1 | contig 13104 bp, 10 predicted proteins | sample 1964601 | NCBI WGS metagenome assembly UMDX01 (sample SAMEA4836005, study PRJEB28245) | human gut metagenome | biome: gut microbiome; material: fecal sample | place: Denmark | collected 2008 | reverse complement strand
TTGGGTGCTAGGCACTCTGCCTAGCACCCAGCCAGCGCAAAACACATAGATCAAGGGCGGGTTGAAGACGTTTCTCACGTTTTCAACCCGGCTTTGTGCATTCCGTAGGTGGTTTTTTTGATTCCGTAGGTGCTCTCCGGTCAATCCACGCAAACAGAATGGCTGAAATCAAGCCTTTTTGCCGCAGGGATACCAGAGCCAACCACCTACGGAAGAGCAAAACCACCTACGGAATTGTTCTTCCAACGTTCCAAGGCAGGATAGTCAATCACAATCGGCCAAAAAGATGTTGACCAGCGAGCGCATCACGCCTTATCTCCCCAGCACTGAGCACCATTCATATAGGTATCCGGAAAATGGTGCCGACATGGCGCGAAAGCGGGTATTCTAAGTAACGAACTACTGCTGATCATTCGATCAAGGAGAAAACAATGGCAGAAACCTTCAACGTCGTGGTGGAGATCCCGCGCGGTTCCAAGAACAAGTACGAAGTGGATCACGAGACCGGTCGCGTGTTCCTGGACCGTACCCTGTTCACCTCCATGGGCTACCCGGATGACTACGGCTACATCGACGGCACCCTAGGCGAGGACGGCGATCCGCTCGACGCTCTCGTCATGATCCCGAACTCCGTGTTCCCGGGCTGCGTGGTGGAATGCCGCGCCGTCGGCCTGTACCACATGGTCGACGAGGCCGGCGGAGACGACAAGGTGCTGTGCGTGCCGGCTGACGTGCGTTTCGACGACATCAAGGACGTCGATGACGTATCCGAGTACCACAAGGCTGAAATCAAGCACTTCTTCGAGCAGTACAAGGCTCTGGAGCCGGGCAAGGAAGTCCTGCCGGGCGACTACTGGACCGGTGCCGCCAAGGCCGAGGAGGAAATCGTCGCAGCCCGCAAGCGCCTCGCTGATAGCGAGAAGTGATCGCTTCTCCCCTTTTTATGTCAAAGCCCACTGCCCCCGACAGTGGGCTTTTTCTCTTTTCCAGCCAGTGGAGGCCAGGTGCCGTTGCGGGGAGTCCAACGGACCAAAGCGTCCGATTTCTTCGTACCGCGGTATAGTGGTCTCTTGTAATTTTCGGCATGCGAACAGTATTCGCTGAATTCAAAGCCCGCTGGACGTCACATATCACATCCGCGTGCGGCAGTTCTGTGTCGGTACTCCTAGGCGTAGGCGGAACGCAATCCGTCGAGGCCCATCCCGTGGGGAGACCGGCGGGATGAACCTTTTCACCAGCTATGCTCATTCAGATTCTGCTCATTGGCGTTTCCGTGTCCATGGACGCGTTCGCCGTCTCCATCGGCAAAGGCCTGACCGTCAAGAAGCTGCGCGGTCTGGACGCGCTCAAAACCGCCCTGTGGTTCGGCGGATTCCAGGCGCTGTTCCCGCTGCTGGGCTATTTCGCGGCCAGCACGTTCAGCAAATACGTGACCGCCGTGGACCATTGGATCATTTTCGGCCTACTCGCTCTGATCGGCGGCAACATGGTGCGTGAAGCATTCGAAGAGGACGAGGAGAACGCCAAGGAAACCCCTGAATTCGATTGGAAGCACATGCTGCCGCTCGCCGTGGCCTGCAGCATCGACGCCTTCGCCGTCGGCGTGAGCTTCGCTTTCATGACGCTCAACATCTGGCTGTCGGTGGTCATCATCGGCATCACCACCGGCCTGTTCTCCGCGGCCGGCCTGTATATCGGCCGCGCGTTCGGCTCGCGGTGGCAGAAGCCCGCGCAGATCGCCGGCGGCATCGTGCTGATTCTTATCGGCGTGAAGGTGCTGTTCGAGCATCTCGGATTCCTCGGTTGACTGCCAATCCAACATAATAAAAGCCCGTAATCATTGCGATTACGGGCTTTGTCATTAGAACAGCCGTTTACAGCACGACGATGGCGAGCGCCGCCAGACCGACTGCGAGACCGGTCAGCATGACCGGCAGCAGTGCGAGGCCGATCCACGGCGAACGCGCATCCGGCTCGGGGTCGGCGTCGCGGTGCCAGAAGTACGAGCACACGGTGAGCGCCACGGCCACCAATACCGTCACGATCGCGGCGACGACCCATGTCGTAGTCACGTTGCTGAACATGTCCACCGTGGCTCCGGAGGCAGCGGACATGGCGGCGGCCCTGGAATGCGTTGTCGGCAGGAGCACCGGCAGGAAGCACCAGCCCGCGCTGGCGATCATGGCGACGCCTTCGACCACGCTGTGCGACAGCGAGCGGATCAGGTGCGTGCGGTTTTCGCGGGCCATCTGCCGGCCGAAGGATACGATGATCAGCACGATCAGCAGTCCGCCCACGCCGGCGATCCACGCTTCCTCCATGGAGAAGCTTTTGCCGCCATCCAGGCCGGCGGGGAAGATCACATTGCCCAGCATCACGGTCGTGGCGCAGATCGCCGACAGCAGGCCTGCGATCGCGGCGATCACATGGCCGGCGACGCCGTCGCGGAACGGACTGAACACCACCAGCAGCACGACCATCGCCAGCGAGGCGATGATCGTGAACGGAACCGCGGCCGGTTTGGCGGCGTCGCCGTACATCATGCCGGGAACCAATGCGAGCGCCACCAGCACCACGTATGCGATGATCTGAATCGCCAGGACCTTGGCAAAAGCGACTTTCCGCGTGGCTCCCTGGGCGGTGGCCTTCTCAGCGGTCATCTCGGACCCCCTTTTCATATTGTGGTCATTCCGTATGCAATATGAATAAATGTAGCCGTAAGTGTCCACATACTTCGGTTACAATCGAGGAAACGCCGATAACACATACCGAGTGTACAATCGCGGCATCAGTTATAGGGAACATGAGGGAGCTGACGTGACGGATCTTACGCTTATGACGTTCGCTAGCGACCCGGCCACCGTTCTTCCCTCGCTGGCGTTGCTGTCCCACCGCGTGCGCGTTCTGCCGATGGATGCGGCGAGCTTGGTGAAGATGCCGGAGAACACCATTCTGTTTCTTGATGCGCGTGACGATTTGGCCACCGCGAAAACGCTGTGCCGCCTGATTCACGCGTCCGGACTGTCCACGCCGATTGTGCTGATTCTCACCGAGGGTGGTTTCACCGTGGTGAATTCGCAGTGGGGCATCGCCGATGTGGTGGTGGCCTCCGCTTCCCCCGCCGAAGTGGAGGGGCGTCTGCGTCTGGTGTCCGAACGGGGCAATGCGCCGGCCAGCACGGCCGCTAGCACCGGCGAGCAGGGCGTGCAGAACGAGGATGGTCTGATCCGTTCCGGCGATTTGGTGGTGGATACGAATGGCTATACGGCCAGTCTGCACGGCCATCCGATCGACTTGGCGTACAAGGAGTTCGAGCTGCTCAAGTATCTGGTGCAGCATCCGGGCCGCGTGTTCACGCGCGCGCAGCTGCTGCAGGAGGTGTGGGGCTACGACTATTACGGCGGCACCCGCACTGTGGACGTGCATATCCGTCGCCTGCGCGCCAAGCTGGGCGGCGAGTACGAGCATCTCATCGGCACCGTGCGCAACGTCGGCTATCGTTTCGATCCGCCGGAAGAGGATGAGCATGAGGCCGCGGCCAAGGATGCGGCTCACGACGAGTCCGGTGAAAGCTGACTTTTTCTTGCGATCATTCCGTTGATGTTCGACGGGTTCCGTTTGTTTTCGTTGGCCTTTCGCTGATTTCCTGTTGTTTTTTGCTGATTTTCTATTGTTTTTTGCTGATTTTCTGTCGTTTTTTCGATGGATTTTCGCTGTTTTTGCCGATTGCGACGTTTCCGCAGGTTTCCCGCGTTCGTTCGCATGCGAGGGGTAGGCTGAAGGCATGCCTCGGGAATCGAAGAAGGCGCGGATCGCGCGCATGCATCAGGAATACGAGCAGTTGTGCGTGGAGATTCCCGATCCGAAATGCGCGTTGAACTTCAATTCTCCTTTCGAACTGCTGGTGGCTACGGTGTTGAGCGCGCAGACCACCGACAAGCGCGTGAACATGGTCACGCCGGAACTGTTCGGCGAATATCCCGGTCCGGCGGAGCTTGCCGCCGCGAATCCCGAGCACGTCGAGGACATCATCCGCACCATCGGCTTCTTCCGTACGAAAGCGCGCAATATCATCGGGCTGTCGCATGAGTTGTGCGTGCGATTCGGGGGCGAGGTGCCGGCCGATATGGCTTCGCTGGTCAGCCTGCCGGGCGTGGGCCGCAAAACCGCGAACGTGGTGTTGGGCAACGCGTTCGGCGTGCCCGGTTTTCCTGTGGACACGCATGTGATTCGTGTGACTGGGCGATTGCGGTGGCGGTCCGACTGGGCGAGCCCCTCCCCTGACCCGGTGGCCATCGAACGTGAGGTCACCGCCTGCTTCCCTCCCGAAGAATGGACCGATCTGTCTCACCGTTTGATATTGCATGGCCGTGCCATCTGCCATGCGCGAAAACCGGATTGCGCCGACTGCCCCCTCAACGACACGTGTCCGGGCGCGTTCGCCGCGTGATTCCGACGCATGTCAGCCGCCGCGCCGGCACTCCGTCGAATCGCACCCGGCCATCGGGCGTGTAGCGCGCGTCAACTAGACTCGGGTGTATGGATGAAAATGGGCGGAAACGTAATCTGAAAGCCGAGGCGACGCGCTGGCTGATCTTCTTCGGCGTCGCGCTCGTGCTCAGTGTGCTGCTGTGGCTGGGACTGTCGCTGACAGGCCGTAAGAATCCCATCACATCCTTCGGCACGCTCGTCTCCGACTCGTCGGTGACCGTCGGCATCGAAGGCAATGCGCCGAAATCGCTTGACATCCGCACCGAACAAGGCACCGCCGTGGAGCAAGCGCTGCTCGGCAACGTATACGAAACGCTGGTGTCACGCAGCGAAACCAACAAACTGCAGCCGGGAATCGCCAGCTCCTGGCAGGCTTCCGACGACGGTCTCACATACACGTTCACGTTGAACGGCGGCATGACGTTCGCCAATGGGCACAAACTCGACTCGTCCGACGTGGTCTGGTCACTGCAGAACGCCGTCAACAACCATTACGTGGGAGCCGACCAGCTTGGTGATCTGAAGGAAATCACCAATCCCAATGCGAATACGGTGGTCATCACGCTCGCCAAGCCGAATCCGCGGCTGTTGCGCGCGCTGGCCGGCCGTGCAGGCGTCGTGTACGACGCGGAAAGCAAAACCAACTATGCGAAATCGGCGGTCGGATCGGGACCATTCACCGTGTCAACCGCGGACCAATCGCAAATCGTGCTGCAACGCAACGACTCGTATTGGGGCAAAAAAGCCGCATCATCGCAAGTGACGCTCTACTACTACGCCAACGAGGAATCCATGGCCGATGCCATGAAAGCCGGCAAAATCAGCATGGCGCTGCCGCTGAGCGCTTCAACCGCCTCGGAACTGGGCAAAACCAACGGTATTACCGCGGACAGCGGCATCAGCTTCGACAAGGTGATGCTCGCGTTCAACAACGACAACAACAGCCCCTTCTCCGACGAGCAGATCCGCAAGATGACGCGATACGCCATCGATGCGAAGACCATCGCCAAGAACGCGCCCGACGCGTACGCGCCGCTAGGAGGGCCGATCAGCCCGCTGGAAGACGGGTATGAGGACCTGAGCGGACTGTACTCCTACAACCTCGAACAGGGGCAACGGATGCGCACGTATTTCGGAGTGAACTACATCGCGCCAATCGACATTCTGGTGCCGAAGGAATACGAAAGCATCGGCAACGACGTGAAAACCGCCATCGAAAACCTCAATATCAACACCAATCTGGAAGTGCTCGATTCCGCCGCGGACGTGACGGAACGCATGAACGCCGGCACCTATAACATCGCGCTGACCACCATGAGCGACGAAGGTGACGCAAGCGTCTTTGACAACGGCCAGTCCGTGTTCCATTTCGAGAACGGCGACGCACAGCAGGCTTACGCCAATGCCATGGCCGCGACCAACGACAACGATTATCAGGCCCGCATGCGCGATTACGCGCGCGCCGTCAGCGAGAACGCGGCCAGCGACTGGCTGTACACGCGCAAGAACTTCCTTGCCGTTTCCGATGGGCTGCAGGGGTATCCGAAGAATCTGACCGACCGTCTGCTGCCGTTGAACAGATTGACGCTGCACTGATTTTTCCACGGTTTTTTATGTGGATTTTCCGCGATTTGCCTGCGATTCCGGCATTCGGTTCGATAGGCGCTGATACGACGGCAGTTGTCACATTCGCTTTCTAGACTAGCGACTATGACTGAAAGCCAAGATAACACCATCAACGCGAACCTCACGCCGCTGCCCGACAAGGTCGGCGTGGACGGTCTCGAAGACAAGTGGCGCGGAGTCTGGGACGAGAGCGGAGTCTACAAGTTCCAGGGCACCCGCGACCGTAAGGCCGTTTATTCCATCGATACCCCGCCGCCCACCGTTTCGGGCCACCTGCACGTCGGCCACGTGTTCTCCTACACGCACACCGATGTGATCGCACGTTTCAAGCGCATGAACGGCTACGACGTGTTCTACCCGATGGGCTGGGACGACAACGGCCTGCCGACCGAACGCCGTGTGCAGAACTATTACGGCGTGCGCGTGGATACGTCCCTGAAGTACGATCCGAATTTCGTGCCGCCGTTCGAGGGTACGGACGGCAAGAAGATCGACGCCAAGGACCAGGTGCCGATCTCCCGTAAGAACTTCATCGAGCTGTGCGAGAAGCTCACCGCCCAGGACGAGAAGCAGTTCGAGGCGCTGTGGCGCTCCCTCGGCCTGTCCATCGACTGGTCGCAGACCTACCACACCATCGGCGAGCATCCGCAGCGCGTGGCCCAGAAGGCGTTCCTGCGCAACCTGGCCCGTGGCGAAGCGTATCAGAAGGACGCTCCGGGTCTGTGGGACGTGACGTTCCAGACCGCAGTGGCCCAGGCCGAACTGGAATCGCGCGAATATCCGGGCTTCTACCACAAGGTGGCGTTCCGTTTCGAAGACGGCACCCCGATCTACATCGAGACCACCCGTCCGGAACTGCTGGCCGCCTGCGGCGCGCTGATCGCGCACCCGGACGACGAGCGTTACAAGCAGTATTTCGGCCAGTACGTCTACTCCCCGCTGTTCCACGTGAAGGTGCCGATTCTGGCGCATAAGGCGGCGGAAATGGACAAGGGCGCCGGCATCGCCATGTGCTGTACGTTCGGCGACGTCACCGACGTCGAATGGTGGCGCGATCTGAACCTGCCGCTGCGTTCCATCATCCAGCGCAACGGCCGCATCGTCATGGACACCCCGGATTGGATCGAATCCGAGGAAGGCAAGCGTATCTTCCAGGAGACCGCGGGCAAGACCACGTTCTCCGCACGTAAGGTCATCGTCGACGAGCTGCGCGCTGCCGGCGATCTGGACGGCGAGCCGACCCCGACCAAGCGTATGACGAACTTCTACGAGAAGGGCGACAAGCCGCTCGAAATCGTCACCTCCCGCCAGTGGTACCTGAAGAACGGCGGCACCGACGAGAAGCTGAACGCCGAGCTCATCGCGCGCGGCAAGGAACTGAACTTCCACCCGGACTTCATGCGCGTGCGTTACGAGAATTGGGTGCACGGCCTCAACGGCGACTGGCTGATCTCCCGCCAGCGCTTCTTCGGCGTCCCGTTCCCGCTGTGGTACCCGGTGAAAGAGGATGGCACCCCGGATTACGACCATCCGATCACCCCGAGCGAGGATCGTCTGCCGATCGACCCGACCGACGATGTGCCGGAAGGCTACACCGAGGACCAGCGTGACGTGCCGGGCGGCTTCACCGCCGAGCCGGACATCATGGATACCTGGGCCACTTCCTCCCTCACTCCGCAGATCGTGACCCGTTGGGAGGAGCCGGGCGAAGAGAACCAGGCCATTTTCAACGCCACGTTCCCGATGGATCTGCGTCCGCAGGGTCAGGACATCATTCGTACCTGGCTGTTCTCCACCATGGATCGCGCGCATCTCGAGAACAAGTGCCTGCCGTGGGCCAACACCACGCTGTCTGGCTGGATCCTCGATCCGGACCACAAGAAGATGTCGAAGTCCAAGGGCAACGTGGTCGTGCCGGACAAGCCGATCAAGCAGTTCGGCGCCGACGCGGTGCGTTACTGGGCCGCCGCCGCCCGTCTGGGCCTGGATGCCACGTACGACGAGGGCCAGATGAAGATCGGCCGTCGTCTTGCCATCAAGCTGCTCAACGCCACCAAGTTCGCGCTGGCCATCGGCCGTGAGGACGAGAACCATCACGTGGGCGCTCCGGCAGTCGCCGCATGGAACCCGGCCGACGTGACCGAGCCGCTCGACCGCGCCGCCATGGCCAGGATGGCCGCCGTGGTCCGCGAAGCCACCGACGATCTCAACAACTACGAGCATTCCAAGGCTTTGGAAGTCATCGAGAACTACTTCTGGCAGTTCTGCGACGACTACATCGAACTGGTCAAGAACCGCGCCTACGGCACCGCCGACTCCACCGGCAACGTGCCGAGCGAGGCCGCGGTGAAGTCCGCACGCACCACGCTGGGCCTGGGTCTTGATGCGTTCGCGCGCCTGCTGGCCCCGTACCTGCCGTATGCCACCGAAGAGGTGTGGAGCTGGATGCATGAGGGCGAGGGCTCCGTGCACCGCGCCGCATGGCCTGTGGCCGACGTGTACGCGGCCGCCGCCGGCGACGCATCCGCCGATCTGCTTGCTCATGCCGGTGAGGCTCTGGCCGCGCTGCGTGGCATCAAGTCGAAGGCCAAGGTTTCGATGAAGACCCCGATCTTGTCTGTGACGCTTGCCGTTGCCGACGATGTGCGCGGGTCCATCGAGGCCGCGCTGGGCGATATCGCCGAAGCTGGTCGCGTGACCGGACCGATCGCCTTCACCGCACCGGCTGCCGCCGAGGGTGAGGACGAGGCCGCCGATGTGACGGTCGCCGAAAGCGAGCTAGGCGAACCGCCGGCCAAGAAACCGAAGAAGTGAGTCTCTGAGGTGAGCCGCCAGCGGCTTTTGTAGCGCAGCCGCTCACTTCACCCACATACGAGGGGCCTTTCCTTTGCATGAAGGAGAGGCCCCTCGTATATCCCGTCACTGTCTGCAACTAACCGTGCCCCCTTTTGCTCATATTCAGTCAAAATCGCGGGAAAAATGCTTTCGTGAGCGAAAAGGGGTATAAATCGCAGGCAAAACGGTCGAAATCATATCCCCTTTTGCTCACGTCCGTGCAGAATCGCCCTAAATCGCAAGACGTGCGCGCATAGAACCGTCCTTATCCCGTTCTCGGCTGTTCTCAGCGTACATTCCTGCCCCTGCGCACAAACCCGTACGCGAAAAATGGTTTTTATGGGCGTAATCTCAACGAATGCACAAGCGGAGGCGGAAATCGCAATCAAAAACCCCGAAACGCACCACGTAAGCGACGGAGCACTATCGGATTTAGCGCATCGCACAAACCGCGTGCTCTAACAGCACCGGAACGGACAGGAGGTACTGCGGGCCAGCGGACGAATTTCCGGAACCGTTCCCACCCAATCCGGCCTGCAGCGCATCGTCGAAAACTTCCGCAGCGGCGGCCAATTCGACCGTCTCGTCAATCAAATCGCCATTATCCGGCGTGAAACCGGTTTTCGCCAAGCCATAGCCGGTAATTGGTAGCGAGCTGGCGGACGAATCCGCCGAACCGTCGGACGAATCGCCACCGCTGTTCTTCGAAGAGCCGTCCACTCCCCCGACTTTCGCCACATTCTTCGACGTGGTGTCCGCTGCGGCGCCGAACGACGGGCGTAGTCCGCCCGCGTAGCTCATCACATCATCCATGCTGATGGCGTTCTTGTCATCGACCAAGCTGGTCGAATCGGCGGTGTTGTTCTTCGCCTGCGCGCGTTCGGCCTTGCGTTGCGCACGGGACCGCCGTTTCTCGGCTTTCGCGCACAACGATTGGCTGGCGGAGGCGGAACGCAACGTGTCCAGCACAGAAGCGTCATCGGCAGCGCCCGATTCGGACGTGTCGTCATCCGAATCCAGCTGGTCGGCGAATCGCAGCACGATCTGGTGGAATGCGCTGGCCTGTCCGGTGTGCTCGCTGGCGTCCGCCAACGCGGTCATCGCCGCGGACACCTTGTCGGACGCGGTTTTGAGCTTCTCATTGTCTTTGATGCCGGCACGCACGTCGGCGATCGCCTGGGTTTCGTAGCTGCCAGCCGTGCCTGCGGTGGCGCCCAGTTCCTTAAGCCGAGCCGTGTATGCGTCGGTGAAATCCATCGAATACGGGATCATGGCCGCGGACAGCTGCGATTGGCCGGCACTGTAGTCTTTGGAGCCGCGCTGTTGTTCCTCGCCGGCGCGCTTGGTGAGCTCGTTCACCAAGCCGGATGTGCCGCGCTGTTCGATGGTGCGAATCACCTCGTCGACGGCGTCGGCCGCGCCGATATGCCGGTATGCGGCGCTCACGTCGTTGACGGCGTTGGCCAGGTCTGCCACGGATTTAGCTACGGAGGTATCGCCGTTCAGTTCGGACGCGGTGCCGAGAATGGCGGGAAGCTGTGTGGCGTTGCCGATCGAACCGGACAGATGCGTGGTGTATGAGCCCACGTACGCGTCGATGTAGCCGTCGAACGCCTGATCGTGCGCTTTGGAACGTACGGCGATGGTCTGTTTGGCAAGCGCTTTCTCGTTGTCTCTGAGCTGTTCCAGTTGGGCGATGAGCTTGCGGTTGCGTTGCGAGCCGACGTTGGTCAGACCGTCCACCAAGGTGGTTGCGCGCTTGGTCAGGTCAGGCAGTGATTGCTGAACGTTGCCTTCCACCGCGGCGATGGACAGTGAGCTCATGGTGAAGTGCTTCGCCGTCACGTAGGCGTTGAAGGTCAGGTCCTCGCCCGGTTTGCCGACCGCAGCCACCAGGGTCGAGGTGTTGTCGGATGAGACGAGCACGCCGTCATCGGCGGTCACGTCACTGCCGACGCGTCCGGGAATGGTGAAGGCGACGATTGGCGTCAGATTGGCGGTCACGTCGGGTTTCGTGGCATGCAGGGCGATGCGTATGCCGATCATGCCGGAAGCGCCGGAAACGTCGGAAACGCTTACGTCGGGCCCGTTGAGGGTGAAGGAGGCGGATATTTTCCACGGCAATGCGACAACGCCTTTGGGAACGCGTTTCGACGTGGAGGATCCGCTGTTGGTCAGGAAAAGGCGGCCTGGTTTGTCGATGGAGGTGTAGGCGCTCATCACGTCATCATGCGATGCATCGGCCGCGTACTGCCCATTCTGTTGCAAGGCCGATATCGCGTCGTTCACGCCGACTGCCGCGACGGGAGCGGCGGTGATGACGGCGACCGCGATCGCCGCGGCAAGCGGGCGTCGGGCACCGGATGGACGGTTCGCGGTGGCGTGGCGCATGCCGGACCTCTCAATCGCAATCGAAACAACTTTCCAAGGCATTTAATGTAGTGCCCGGCATGCCCGTCGGCAATGGACGTTCGCGCGGGGCGCGCGGAAAACGGACGGCTCAGGCGAAAACGTCGAGTACGCCCGGGTCTCCCCCGTTTTCGGCGATGCGCTTGTGGCGGCGCTTGGCCTCGGTCACCACGAATTCGCGGTACATTTCGGCGATTTCCGGATCCAGTCCGGCTTCGTCGGCAATGCGATGCAGACGCTCGATCTGGGCATGTTCACGCTGGTAATCGGCCGGCGCGAAGCCCGCACGCGCCTTGAGCACACCCACCTGCGACGTGTATTTGAACCGTTCCGCCAGCAGCGAGACGATGGCGGCGTCGACGTTGTCTATCGATTGGCGCAGCGAGGCGATTTTAGCCACCACATCGGCCACTTCGGGGTTGTTCTGCGCGGTGCGCGCGTCGATGATGGTTTCGGATTCGGTTTCTTCTTCTGGCCGAAGCCAGTCATGTTCGCTGTCGCTCATGGGTATAAGCCTACCGCGCACCCTACCGCGGCATCTGCCGAACAGCGGTCACTTCGCGAAGTAACGCTGCAGCACGATGGTGGTTTCGGTGCTGACCGACACCGTGCGATGGATGAGGTTCAACAGCTCTTCGAGCTTGCTGGGCGATTCGACGCGAACGGTGAGCATGAAGCTGGGCGAACCGGCGACGGAATCGCAGGACATGATGCCGTCGATGTTTTTGAGCTTGTCTGGAATCTCGGCTTCCTGGGAGTAATCGATGGGCGTGACCGCGATGTAGGCGTTCACCGCAAGGCCGCGGCGCTCGTCGTCGATAACCGCCTTGTAGCCGCGGATCACGCCGCGACGCTCAAGCTTCTGCACGCGCGACTGCACGGCGGACACGGACAGGCCTGTCGCCTCGGAAAGGTGGGACAGCGTGGCTCGGCCATCCTTTTCAAGCATGTCGAGGATTACGCCATCGGTCGCGTCGAGCTGGCTCGCAACCGTACGTGCGTCTACCGGACCATTGTCACTGTTGGTCATTCATACCCCTTTTCCAACAATCCACTGCACCGGCCGCAATCGACCGTCCCCACTGCAGTTCCATGTTCTTTTTCTTCCTTACCATACCCACTACCGCGCACATACCGTCGCGGAATCGCCGCAGTTTATCCGGACGGCGCAACGCTGTCATGAAATATCTTTGTTTTATTTAGCTCATACCCCCATATCGACCATATATATTTTCCCCATTTATCTTTTCTCGTCGTATTTTTACCTATTTTTTAATTGACAACGTTGTCCAAAAAATGGTCAATTTCACGAAATTCGTCGAAACGTACGCATAGGAAAGGGGCTACACGGCGATTGCCATGCAGCCCCTCAAACCTTCAGATTCGCTTGCAGCCGACGACTCAGTTGCCGTTGGTGGCGTTGCCGCTCTGCTGGATGAGCGACGCCATGAAATCGCGGTTGGTCGCTGTCTTCTTCAGGCGTGGCACGAGCGTCTGGTAGGCCTGTTCCGGCTCGAGGCCGCCCAGCAGGCGACGCAGACGGTAGATGATCGGCAGTTCCTGCGGATCGGTGATGAGCTCCTCGCGGCGGGTGCCGGAGGCGTTCACGTCGATGGCCGGGAACAGGCGCTTGTCGGCGAGCTCACGGCTCAGGCGCAGTTCCATGTTGCCGGTGCCCTTGAATTCCTCGAAGATCACCTCGTCCATCTTGGAACCGGTTTCCACCAGCGCGGAGGAGATGAT
>UMDX01018494.1_pt1 | contig 14355 bp, 9 predicted proteins | sample 1964601 | NCBI WGS metagenome assembly UMDX01 (sample SAMEA4836005, study PRJEB28245) | human gut metagenome | biome: gut microbiome; material: fecal sample | place: Denmark | collected 2008 | reverse complement strand
GCTCCCCTTACCATCTCACTATTCTATTCATTCTACTCCACTGCAAGCCCCTCTTCCCGGATCACCTGCACCATCTCATCCACATACTTCGCGCACAACTCATCACTCTGTGCCTCAACCATCACACGAATCACCGGCTCCGTACCGCTCTCACGCAGAAGGATTCTTCCATCCTCGCCCAAAGCAGCGCTGATCCGCTCCTTCTCTGCCTGCACATGTGCATTGCCGGTAACCGCAGCCTTGTCCTCAACCTTCACATTCTTCAAAAGCTGCGGGTACATCTGCATCCCCTTGCACAGTGTGCCGAGGCTCTGCTTCTTCTCCAGGATCACCTCCATCAGCATCAATGCCGTAAGGATTCCATCTCCGGTCGTCGCATGCTTACTAAAAATGATATGTCCGGACTGCTCTCCGCCGAGCACATATCCGTTGGCAACCATCGCCTCATTGACATACTTATCGCCAACCGTGGTCACACATACCCCAATGCCCTCGCGCTTCATCGCTTTGAACAATCCCATGTTGGACATGATCGTGGCAACCACCGTATTATTCTGCAGACGGCCACATTCCTTCAGATACTTCCCACAGACATACAGGATATAATCCCCGTGCACTTCCATACCGTTCTCATCCACGGCAATACACCGATCCGCATCTCCGTCAAACGCAAATCCGCAATCCAGATTTTTCTCCCGGACAAGTCTCTGCAGATTCTCGATATGTGTCGATCCACACCCCATATTAATGTTGGTACCGTCCGGCTCATTGCCAACCACATATGTTTTGGCACCAAGCGCATCAAACACACTCTTTGCAATATTAAACGTACTTCCGTTGGAACAATCCAGCCCCACGCGCATCCCATCGTAAGATCTGGTAGCCAGAGAAATCAGATAGCCGATGTAACGGTTCCGTCCGATCGCATAATCCCGCGCCACACCAACCTTGTCACGCAATGCAAAAGGTAATTCTCCCATCTCACCATCTATATATTTCTCCAGTGCAGCTTCCACCTCTGCCGAAATCTTGTGTCCGTTTCCATCCATGACCTTGATTCCATTGTCATAATACGGATTGTGACTGGCAGAAACCATGATGCCACAGTCGAAATTTTCCGTACGGACTACATATGCCACACTTGGCGTAGTGGTAACATGCAGCAAGAATGCATCTGCTCCGGATGCCGTAATACCGGCAACCAGCGCATACTCAAACATGTAGCTGCTGCGACGTGTGTCCTTTCCGATAATGATCCGTCCCCTGTGATTCTGATTGTAATACCAGCCCAGGTAACGTCCAATTTTATATGCATGATCCGCGGTCAGTACTTTGTTTGCCTCACCGCGAAAACCGTCTGTTCCAAAATATTTTCCCATTGTTCTTTATTCCACTCCTACACATCCAATGACATCAACATTCCAGTCTTTTAACATGCGAAGTTCCTTTTCAATCTCCTGATAGATCGATGTATCCGTAATCTCCACTAACACGACATGGCCAGCTTCCGAAGCTTCACGCATCGCTGCAGAATCATAACAGATATTCTCCCCATATACCACCTGAATACCACTTGCTTTCAGATGTTCGGTTAGCTTTGTGATCCATTCTTTCTTCATTCGCTCAATCTCTGAACCTGTCAGGAAAAGCTTTGTAATTCCTTCATTCTTACAATACAGTTCAATATTTGAAGAAGCCATCTGCAGGGATGCCTCTGGAGAAAGCATCTTCTGATTCCGATACTTGATGCGCAGTAAAAATCCAGTAATTCCCTTTGTGCGCTGCTCCCTGGTGATAATACCAAACTGACGCATCTTATAGTATCGCACCAATTCCTCTGCTGCCTGCAACTTGTTTGATAATACAGCAATACAAACCAAATACAATGCGGCAAGAAATACTCCCATCACAAAACCAAGTACCACATATTTCTTGCTCAAAGCCGGAGCAGCAACCTGTACCGCTGCAGACTCTTCCTTGTCATCCGACTCCAGATTTTCCTCTCGCTCCAGTTCACCCAACTGATCCTCTGACATAGCAGACTTAAGAGTAGTAATCTGATCCCTGTAGGATTTGATCAGATTCGAAACATTGCCCTGAGAAGTTGCAAGATCCGAATCGGTACATATCTGATAATTTTCTGATACTAATACGAGCTTATGTCCGCCTATACGTTTACTGAATTCCGGTTGCTTCTTTTCCAGTTCATTCTGTATCTGCTTTGCCACACTTTCCAGACCCTTTTTATCTGTATACTTAATAATCACAGAAAATGTATTATCTGAGTTATTATATGCAGACACAAGTTCTGCCAGATACTTATCTTCCGACTTTGTAGAAACATCTTTCCATATCGTTTTCTGATCCACGCCGTTATTGGCATAATCCACATAGGCATTCGCAATCGCGGATGTATAATCTTTCTTGCTGTCCTTCGTGTAATTCATCACAAAATCAGAATCTATGTAATACTGTAATTCCATTCTGTGCTCCTGATAGGGATCAATGTTCATCAGAATCGAATTCTGCATATAATTGCTGTTTTTTTCAATTAAAAGATTTAAACTCTTTACATCATCGATCTGCTGCTGCTCGTCATCCGTAAGAACAACTGTCGGTTCCTGCTTCTCATCCTTCGGCTGCTGTGCCGCATGATATGCCCGCACGTCCTTTGCATACTTCACTCCCGGAAGTAAAATTGCAAACAACACCGCACATACAATCCATAACTTCCATCCCATCATCACTTTCCAGAATAACTGGCGAAGTGAAATCTCCCTTACCTGATTTTCCATTTGTAATTTCTCCAATTCTTATTTTTGTGTACTTAATTGAGTGTACTTCTTTTTCATCTCAAATGCAAGCTTTTACCATTCTCAAAATTTACTTAACTTTTCATATCAGGTAGCTTTTTTTCTATTTCCCATTTACGATATATGGTAATCAATTATAGAGCTTCTATTTGCCACGAGAATGCAAAACTGCAAACATTTCTTTGTTAAAATTTTCCGGATGCACCTCACTAAAACTTCTCCAATTTAACTGCCTCATTATATAATAACAAAGCCGATTGTGTAAAATCAAATCAAATTAACTCAACTTTCCCACCAGTAAATCTGGTGTAAATACTTAATTTTCAAGCAAAACAATTAAACAAATTCGTGTATTGACATAAAAAAGCACCTAATCTTTGGTATAATAAAGTCACCACAACAATAAAAACCAAGAAAGGTGCCAACTTTATGATAAACCAAATGAACACAAATGACCATACCGAAAATCAATTTTTTCATGCATTAAAGGAACTTCAGATTGCAAAACTGCTTCGCAGGGCCAATATCACGAAATCCTGTGGTGTTTCTGCTTATGAAGTATTCCAGTTTTTGTTGCTGCTGGTATTTCAGGGCAAAAACCTGTTCCGGTTTCTGAATTCCAAACACAAAGAACAAGCAGTTTCAAAAAACACATACTACCGGTTCCTGAATAAAGTATCCTACAACTGGAGCCGGTTTCTGATGCTCCTTGCGGTAAAAGTGACTTCTGCTTTTGACCGACTCACGCGTCCGGAACGGGTAAACGTCCTTATCCTGGACGATTCCGTAATTAAGCGTAACCGCAGTAAAAAAATGGAACTGCTGGCACGCGTCTATGACCATGTGGAACATAAATTCCAGAAAGGTTTTACCCTGCTTACGCTTGGCTGGTCAGATGGATACAGCTTTGTCCCGACAGGTTTTAATCTGCTGTCTTCTGCCTCTGAAAGCAACCGTTATAATGAGGTTTCGGATAGCATTGACCACCGGACAAACGGTTATAAAGTTCGGAAGGCAAGTATGATGCATAAAACGGATGCTGCCATCCAACTTATCCGGAATGCGCTCACTGCTGGAATAAAGGCGGATTATGTGCTTATGGATACCTGGTTTACCACAGAGCCAATTCTCAAAGAGATCCTGAATACAGGAATCCATGCAATCGGCATGGTAAAGCAGCTGAAACAGCGTTATACCTATAATGGCAGACAATATACGCTTCCGGGACTGAAAAAATTCGTTGATTTTTCCGGTGCCAGAAATATCTTTGGTTCTCTTGTTGTCACAACCAAAACCGGGATTCCGGTTAAGATTGTATTTGTACGCAACCGTAATAAAAAAAGCGAATGTCTCTATCTTCTGAGCACGGATACTTCACTGAATGATGCAGAAATTGTACGTATTTATGGGAACCGCTGGTCAATTGAATGCTTTTTCAAGGCATCAAAATCATTCCTGAAATTAGGCTCTGAATTCCAGAGCCATAATTATGGTGCAATGGCAGGTCATGCAACCATTGTATTTACGCGATATATCATTTTGGAATGGCTTCGGCGGAATCAGAATGACCAGAAGACATATGGGGAACTTTTCTTCATGTACTGTGAAGATATTCAGGACATGGATTTAACCAATGCACTGCAGAGCCTTATGGCTCTGTTTGTAGAACATATATCAACACTTCGAGCAGATATCACATCTGTACTGAAAAGTAAAGTAACCGAATGGATTGCATCTCAAGCCGCATTTATTCAGGATTTATTCGGGAATATCTGCTGGGAAAGTTGAAAAATTAATATAATCTCTGCAGAGCCTTACCAACCAATCGCTAAAAAGCTACTACCTTCTCAGATAATATATCTATTTCATTCCTAATTATCAACACCTATGATTATGAATATTCTCATAGCTTTCAAATAGCTTCAAACACAAATTTGAACCAATAAAACCAGCAACACCTGTAACTAAAATTGTTATCTTGTTCATTGCATTTATCTTTAACTAAATATAAGTTGCTATTTACGCTTATTTAATTCTGAAGAAAAGGAACTCATCCACTCTGGATACTTGTTTTTTATTGTCAAATGAATTTCTTTATCTACATGAGTATATTTAATCGTTTTTGCTTCTACCAACTTCTCTATGCTAACATTTTGACACTTCTTAAAAATAGTTCTTTCAAGATTGCAGTTGCTAAATTTCACATTTTCTAGATTACAGTTAACAAACTTTGCACACCTCAGATTTGCATTTGTAAAATCGGTTTTTGTTAAATTTCCATTCTCAATATACATATTTTGCAATTTCGAGCCTTCAAAATGTATACTCTTCATTTCACAATTTACAAATTTTGTATTTCTCGCAATCATATTTTTCATGCATACCCCTTTAAAATTACAATTTTCGAATTTACCATCTTCAATATTAGCCTCACTTAAATCAGCTCCCATAAACTTACTATCTATCAAGTCAAGTCCCTTGATAATAATTTTATTCAAATAACACTTTGACAAGTCAAATTTTTTTATTCCAGCAGCTTGCAATTTCACAACTAATGCTCTTATCCTATAAGCAGCTTGAGGTTCTTTCCAAAATCTACAATTATCTATTTCTTGCATTTTTTCTCTTATTTTCTTCTTATCATCATATTTATTTAAGAGCAAAGATAAAACAACAGTGAATATCAAAAAATCAAAACAGCTATTATACATATTTGTTATAAAACCTGCGTAAAAAGAATCTTCGCCTAATAATCCTTTTTTTATAATCAGCGGGCAATTATTATATAATATCGTTGTTATAATAGTAAAACCCACATAACCTCCCCACATGTATAATGACATCTTATATTCTTTTAAAACACTTATGATCTTATTATCTTTTTTCTTCTTTTCTTTCGACTTATTTTTCCCATACATTTCATAACACTCTATGCTTTCATATACATTTTTGTATAATAAAAAGAGGTGAACTACATCACCTCTTTGAATTCCGCTACCGAAAAACACTGAATTATCAGTTTCTTTCGGCGGCAGGATTCGAACCTGCAATAATCAATAAAATAAATTTATAGATATGTTTACCTATCACATCATCGCCGTTATATATATATTACCATATATTTTATATTTTTCAACATAATACTATAATTTTTCTGCTTGCAGATCTTAATAATAAAATATAAAAAACTTTAGATATCTAACTTAAAACAAAAAAGAGCCAAAATGCCCAACGGAATAATAAATATATTCCATGAACCTCCGGCTCCTATTAGTCCCTCATCTTATACCCCTTAATCAGCTGGTCACAATATTCTTTTTTACTTCATATACGGTCAGTCTACCATCTTTCCTGCATCTGACCCCTGCGTTATTCCCCCGTTCTGTTATTCTTAGAATTGTCCCCATAAACACATCGCCCTGTATCTGACATTGTCAGTCATTTTCGGTCACCGGATTAAATCAATCCTCCATTTTGACCTATCTGATTCTTTATCAACTCACTGCAGATGCACCCTCTGAAATCATACGCATCCACATTAAAATTAGTAATAATGTCCACTGCGCTGTGAAATCTGCAGTATTTCTCATGGCAAAACATAATCTGCCCATTGGAAAGAATTACTACCAATTCCTTATTCTCCGTATTGAAAGCCATATCCAAAATATCTCCCTTAATAGCAGGATCCTGTGAAGAATATGGATTCGGATACCACCATCCCATTTTTTTACCACGAACAGTTTTTTCATAATAATTAAAAGTCTGAAGTGCTTTCCGTCCATTAGAGCAGGCAATTACTGTATTTTCTGGACTCACAACCATCATATAGTTTCCACCAGTTTTATCGAAAATCTTCTTTCTCATGCAATCCCCAATATGATAAATGCTGATGATATTGTCTTGTGTTGCCACTGCAATGAATGGTTCATTCTTGAAGCTGCTTATTCCAATAACAGGCATGTCCTGACTCCCCACCTCAGAATATGCTCCTGTGCGAATATTCTTAAACTTTACTTTTCTGACATTATTACAAACCGTAGCAATAGATCCATCTGACATAAAACAGGCAAGCCTTGCATTTTTACATGGATTATCTGTAGCAAAGCATTCTCCTGTTTTCAAATCATAAAGATACAGGTCATGTTCCATATTTTTTCTAAGAACCTTTGTGCCATATGTTGAAATCTTCTTATGCTGATTTGAAACAAAATGTTCAGCAAACCACCTTTCCTTTCCACTTGCCAGTTCATACACCCATGTCTCCTTATCTGTTTCGCCTAAAATAAAACTTCCATCCTCTGAGAGATGTACCGTTTCAATGACACCTGAGCACAATATGTCACCTTCTCGCATTCTTTTATCGAGATTCCACAACTGTATCTTTCGCTTTCCGTCTTTCAGCCCATAACTCAGCGTTGCCGCATGTTTTCCATCTCCTGAGACTGAGCCATCTTTCAGCAGAATTGTTCCTCTCGCCAAAACATATAATGTTTCGTTTCCGCTTGTGATTGTAAGCCCACCATCTAAAGCTGAAGTTGCCACTAACCCATTATGTTCAGTCTGCCATATTATGCCAGTCTTCCGGTTTCTTTTCTGATTATTCCTATTCTTAAGGAAAGAAAGATCCATCCCCTCAACCGGATTCTCCCATGCATGTTTTATCTGTTGATTGTATATCCGGCTACAATCAGTCAATGAGAATCTTATCTCCCGGTTATTGTAGTAAAAATATAGCATATTCTCTTTTAAAATCAAAAGATGGAATCTATTATTGAAAATGCCTGTATGTGAGTCCTCTGAATTTCTGATTTCCCCCACATATATCCATTTTTCATCATGCCGGAACACATATATCTCCTGATTCATGCCCAATTTTGTAGCAAACAAATAGTCTCCAATAAAAGCAAACCTCCCAAGTTCCTTACCTACAAAATATAGAAATGGCTGTTCTTCTGTCTGCAAAGAAAAAATAAAAGCCCTGCCATTTGAATATGCCGCCAGATATTCATTTCCGCTGGAAAATTGCAAATGTGTATACAATAACGATTGCCCTGATGATTTTCCAATTGATGTATTGTCTATCTTCGCTCCTCTAAGTGAAATTCTTTCTGCTCCAATATCTTTAGCATCTGGAATTTGCAAGCCTCTTAAATCAAGTTCTGAATAATCCGGACATCCACCTGTTGCAGTATATGGAAAACAATCCAAAAGATTGCTTACAAGCGTTGCAGCATCTTCTCTCTCCTTACCAACCTCATGCACACGATTCGCAAGACCTGTCCAATATTTATCAGACAGATTTCTAATATGCTCCATAACGGGAAGCGGAATTTTTCTGTTATTCCAATATTTTTCTATATCGTCCTGTTTGATAATCCACATAGCCGAAAGGAAATCCCTGTATATCTGATGTGGAAATGCAATAACAGCATCATCCTTGTACAATAAATGGGATTCTGATGTCAGATAATCAAACACCGGACCATACCTCAGTTCAGGAATATCATAATCCCTGAATTTTTCCTGCAAAGGAATCAGTTTCTCCTCTTTAATCACATTTGATTGTATCATTTTCTGCAGAAGTGAACGAAACTCTGCATTTTCTTTATTCAGGCTATATGTTACTTCATAAGCATATGCCACTGACGAAAGAATATCAAATATAGACAAATATGCTATTTGCACTTTCTGTCCATCAACAACATTCCTTTGAAATAACACCGCAATCTGCGCCACATAGTAATCATATAGCAGATCTGTTGCATTCTTAATTGGGAGAATCCAATCGAGGCTCTCCTCATGCTCATACCGCTTAATAATCGGACTGATTTGTTGATACATTGTAACCATCATCGGATTAGTCAACAAACGGCGCAGTGTCACAGCATCTCTTATCCCACCCCACTCCTCCTGTGAAAACACAGACATAATCTGCTCATCACTTAAAGGTGTCAGTCTGCATATACTGTAGCCAGCCATGCTGTATCGTGCTGTGAAATCAGACCTTGAAGAAACCACCACCTGAATACCCTTAAATAAATTCAATGCCTTTATTTCATTGATAAACTGCCGTTCCTGTCCAGCGTTTATCTCATTCATTCCATCAATCAACAGCGTAAGACTCGGTGAAGAATATCTGATCCCTGTGTACTTTTCAAAAGCCCCCTCACTGCCATCAAACAGCACTCTTGCACAATATGATTTAATACTGCTGCCAATCGCAACAAGTCTTTCCAGTGGAATATAGAGAATTGCTTCGTTACTGTCCCTACATATTTTTAATAACATGGTAGATTTCCCCATGCCTCCATCTGCCAGGATAATCCGATGCGGTGTCTCTGTGCTCCATGCAGTTTTTAATATATCACCAAGGTCATCCCCCTCTTCATCTTCCACTTTTGGGATAAGTTCCTCAATAATCTGTATTCTTGACACAAATTCCTTATTTGCCTGCTTTGCTTTGATGGCTTCACGGGGAAGTCCCCCATCTCCCGGAAGCCTTAACTGAAAAGGATACTGTTCTTCCTTCATTCCATCATGCCAGAGTATCGGATACTTTGCCCACCCCTCCGGAAACCACGAATGTGCTGTAACATTTCCCGTATTCGTCTGCTTATCATATTCGCCAATCAGAACAGTCGCATTTGTATTCTCCTCCATGCGCAGTTCTCCTGCCTGGAGCATATGAAGATACCCAATCGGCTGCACCATATGATCATGTTCATGCCCTGCCAACCATAAGCGGACCCCATTCCGATACAAAAGTTCGCTGACACATTTCTTCTCTCCCTGAAGCAGAGAGGTGACCGGATAATGAGATAACAGCACTGTCGGTTTATCCGGATTCAATTCCTTCAGTGTATTCTGTAACAACTTCGTCCCAATGACCAAATCGGCTGCCTCTTGATCCTGCGTATATGTTAGTGTCGAATCAATATGCAGAATATTAAAATCCTCTGTCTCAATATTAAAATGAGGCTTTAATGGATCTGTATATTTTGCAATACGATCAACCACATATATCTTGGAAATGAAATCTCGGAACTCCTCCTGTCCGGCATATACTGCTTTCAAATCATCATCTTCAACTTTGCCATATTTAGGATCATAATACCCATTTCGTCGAAAGCATATTTTCTTAATTGCTTCATCACGCCCTATAGCATTTCTGTCTACATCATGATTACCAGCAACTATAAAAAGCCTGTCGATTGTTATGCCAACTGCTGTGCAAAGATCTATCAGATACTTTGCCGCTTCATCCGGAAAGTTGTTCGGACTGGCATTTGCAGTCCTGATATCTCCAGTGCAAAAAATATAATCACACCGGATATTATTCTTTCTAAGATACTTCGGCAGTTCTTCTCTCATCAAGACTGTACTCATGTCATCGTTATTAAAATGTAAATCCGATATATGTAACCATCTGACCATACTCTACTTCCAAACTTCTTTAATCTGTGCTATCAGTCCAACTTCGTCAACTCTCTCTGACAGACAGTCAATATACTGTCCTCTTCTCCTTCCATATTAACGTTTTTAAATATTTTGTTCACATAATAGTCCCAATAGTTCTGTAAAGGTCGACTCTTAATTTCATCTATTCCATCATAAAGTTCCTATATAAATGAATCTGAACATAATTTCTTTTCATCTATAGAACTTCCTCCATAATATTAAATTCCACATGCTCCTCCTGTCACATATTTCCTACATGATATTATTATTCTAATTATTAATATATCCATTTATACAAATATACTACTATTTTATTCTTTCGTATACTATTATCTTTTTTTCTCTGAGGTATTTTTCTCAACTTTCTTTCTTGGAATTCTTTATATTCGAATTATACAGCAAGCTCCTTAATATATCAAATTTATTGCCTGATTACAACAATACCATTTAAAAATTTTCAACTTTCAACACCTGATTCATTCCATAAATTCGAATAGTGATATTTAAATATTCTACCTTTATCCCTTCTTTTGTTTCCTTAATTCCCGATGATTTAGCATATGGTTTAGAACCATATACAACAACATTACATCCTTTATATTCTTTTATATTCTCATACATTTTTTGGTCAGTAAATAATACACTAAGTGAAACATATTTTCCTGTTTCCACTTTTACTGAATAAATGCTCATCTTATAGTATTTAAAATTTTCTTTTGGCAGTTCTACAGCCTTTACTTTCCCACAAAAGGTCACTGGATGATATACTTTCTTCGAAATATATTTGAAAGCTCTTAAATAATTCTCTTTGCCATACTCAAAAAAGAACAAATTCCATGGTATCTCATCATACAATTTCTTTGCACTGTTGTAAAACTTTAATTTAAGTTTTTCTTTTATTTCTCCGACACCATCTGCGTCAAGTTGATATCTCAGTTTTAGAATTCTCTTTAGTGTCGTAATATAAGCAGGTTTATCCCCACTTTTAATATATTTTAGTGTAGAACGCTTAATTTTCTTTTCTGTATTTGTATTACCTTTCTCTTTGACCATTTTATCCATTGTATCAACTAATATATGCAATCGTACAATGTATGCTTCTCCATCTTTCGTCATTAAGTCCTCTTCATCACTACATTTTGCATATATATCCTTTATTACATTTTCGGTAATATATCTGCATCCATCCGCATGAGGATTAATTTTGTTGTTTACAAGTCTAAAATACGCCGAAACATGTACATCACTTTCTCCAACTTCTCTTATATGTTCCTTTACATATGTAATTGGAGTTCCGCAATACTTACAGAAAATTGCCCCATTCATCTCATCTTTATACTGCTTCAAATTAATAATACCAGCACCATAGCGTGCTTCAAACATTTTTACGCCCATATTTTCATCTCCTTATAGTGCATAAAAAAATAGAGCCCTTTTAAGACATGCTCAGGTCTGTGATTCTCGACTACTCAAATCAATGGTACTTTGCCTTATGATTAGCCATTATCTTTCCAGCCTGCCTCTTTGAACTCTTGCTGGTTGACTTTGTAGCTAATTTCTTAGCTGCACTACCGACTTTACCGCCATGATGTACTGCCATACCATAATACCTCCTTTGCAAAATCTCCTTGCACAAGAAGGTATTCTTTGTTATTATTAATTTTGCGAGAAAAATAAGTCCAAAGACCTTCTTTGGCAAGGGAATCAGTCAGAGTTAATCTTCTGGCTTTTTCTATGTAAAAAAGCTATGCTCCTACATACCAATAATTATTTAGTTTTATCTACGCCAAGTTCCTTATATAAGGGATTCAACTGGTCTTTTACCGCATCAGCTATCTTTTCAATATCCAAACGTGCAATCATACCATTACTCTGAATTCCTTTAAAATAAACTTTGTTTGCCTGTTTATATAAACGTTGAAGCTTATCATATCCATTTTTTCCAGATACTTTCGTATTTTTACCTAACCTTAAAAATTTTAGGATTCCTCCAAGGTCATATAAAAACCAATCTTCAATAGACCGTCTCGCCTGCACATGTATAATTTTTCCAGCTCCATTTTCCTTAAGCTCTTTTTTAACTTCATCCCACTTTATCGGTGGCTTTGGAGCAAAATCAAAGACATCTGTATCGCTACATAATACAACCGTATACTCACAATCGTCATCATATTTGGTTTTTATTTCTTTAGTAAATTTTCTGAGAGCAATACTTTTAAAACCACCCACCCCCTTTACATTTCTATATTCAATGTTTGTATCAAATCTTCCTGTAGGACGTAGCTTTCTTGCATTAGCAATTATCTGTTTATAAAATTCGACCTCTGTATCACCCTCTACAAAAAGTACAAGGCATTTACTCATTGACATCACACTCCAAATAATCGCTTATATTGCTCTCTGAATCCGCAAGCATCGAAAACAAATAGTCACCCATGCTCATATTAAATCCAGCGGCATCATTTTCTAGTTGTTTCTGACCTGACTTTTTAAATGTAAAAAATTCGGCCACTCCAGCTTTTCTGTTCATACCAACATGAATCCATGAAGGATTAAGGTAGCTGATAATATAAGGTGAATGGCTTGTTATAATAACCTTACAATCATCCAACAATTGGCTAATAATCTGGATATATGCTTGAAACAACCCTGGATGTACAGAATTTTCTGGCTCTTCAATTGCTATCAGCGAAATATTGCTGACACTGGATACAATTATCTTAGTCAAAATCATAAAAACCCGCTTTGCTCCATCTGACATCATCGAAAAGTTTACCGGATTTACCAAGTTTTTCTCTTGGACAAATAATACATAGACCGAATTGGTAAAGATAAAAGGTGCATCTTCTGGAAATTGATTGCCTTCCGTTGCATTTAATTTAAATTTTCTTACAATAATATTCTCAATGTCAGGGAATAGCTGAAAATAGACATCTTTTAATAATTCAAACTTATCTGGATTCTGCTTTTTCAAATTATATATAACCCGTGGCAAATTATCAGCATTTATCATCTCATTCTCAAAACCTTTTCGTATAATAGGGTCTGGCTGATAAAAGCTTTTTGCATCCAGATTATTTTCCATATATATTTTCATTCCATTAAGCTTTGTAATAATCTGAGCATAATAAAGTTCATCATATGCTCTTAACTTATTAGCAACCAATTCAGCATCTTCCACCTTGATTTTTGAAGAGCATCTTCCTGTCTCCGAGCTCTTATATAATGCCGTGTCAGCAGTTCTATTAATTAATTGAGTAAACTTTTGTCCTTTTTCATTAAGCTTCACTTTTAAAAACTCTGATACTATTTTTGGATCTTTATCTTCATTATCTTTCCACTCAAACTCATAGCCATACTGAATGATATATTCTTCATTGTCAATGTCTGTAGATACTTCCATTTCATATCTGTAATTTCTTCCAATCATACTACAATTAATAGGAATCAGATTGGAATTAGACATCATATCCTTTTTATCTTCTATAGAAGCCTTTATAAAATCCAATCCAAAATCAATACCCGAGAGTACGTTTGATTTTCCAAAATTATTTAAAGCTACAAGTGCTGTAATATTATCAAAAAATATTTTAACATTTGATAAATTTTTGAATCCATCAATTAAAACAGCTTGTATTTTCATGTCAACACAACCTTCCTTTGCCATCTCACACATACAATACCACCTTTTTTCTTTTAATGCAATATATTTTTTCTTTTAATCTGTATATTTGTATTATATTTCATCAGTGTCCCATTTATACGCAAATCATTTTTGCTTTTTATTTTTCATGGCTGTGTTTTATAGATTTTTTGTAAACGGTAAAATCTGAATACCTTTTTATCAGACTTAACCAGCGGGCTGCGCAGATCAGGGATTGCCAAAACCGTCCGAAAGGAATGGATGTGACAACCTGGTGTGCGCAGCATAACATTACCAAAGCCAATTACTATTATCATCTCAAAAGAGTGCGACAAATGTGTCTGGATCAAAGCCCTTTTATGGGAAGGCGACGGATTTCTTTTGATGTATAAAAGATTGGATAAGGGCAATGTCATTAAGTTAAGATGACCAATCAAGATC
>UMDX01011999.1_pt1 | contig 14496 bp, 6 predicted proteins | sample 1964601 | NCBI WGS metagenome assembly UMDX01 (sample SAMEA4836005, study PRJEB28245) | human gut metagenome | biome: gut microbiome; material: fecal sample | place: Denmark | collected 2008 | reverse complement strand
CTTCCGTTATACCCTTCTTGTATTTTTTAAGAAGGTGAGGCAAGTTAAATCCGTATCCGACAGTAATATTTCCTTCACCATCGTCATACGGTTTTGACCTAAATTTTTCCCACGACTTCAAATATTTAAGAATATTTTCTGAAGGTTTCCAATCTGACTTACTCTTCTTTGCCATCTTTTTCTTCCTCTAAGAATCCAAACATTTCATCTGCGCAATTACCAACAAATCCGGCTATGTAAGCTGCGTGTTCATCTTCTCCCACCTTAAAGCCAAGAGACATATTACAATGTTGGCATACCGACATAGCTGCATGAAATGATTCATGACATATGTTTTGTATAGTCATATCATTCTCACTTTGAAAATTCCATAATAACTTAAAAGCTCTATCATCCCCCTTATCACGAACAAGATTCATAAAAGAGACTTCTGAATCTAAATCGCCTTCATCTCCCCATTCTCCTTCATGATCCAATTCTGCATTCTCAAAACGATCACACAATGTTTTGTAATCTAACCCTATGGTGATAATCAACTTTAGTGGATATATCACAAAATCAAATTCTTTTTCTTTCATTCTTTTTTTTCAACAAATGTAAACAAAATAGCCGAAGAATGCCACCATTCATTCTCCGGCTTGTTATGATAAATCTCTTCTTATGAAAACAGTACGAATGTAAGATTTAAATCTTAATCTTCTTAATTTCATCAATCATATTCTTATATCCACAGAACTTGCTGTTAATAACATCGAAGATAGATTCTGACCAGCCAGCTATGTTCAAGATATTAGATCCTCTGTAAAACATCTCACTTCCATATCCTTGAATAGAAATAGAAACGATTTTGCAATTTGGATTCACTTTTTTAAACCCTTTCAAAAGTTCGGCGAATTTACCATATTTATAATTGGAACTTTTCTCCCATACAACAGATTCACCGTCTCCTATCTGCATATCTGAAATAACGTACAAGTTATCTACTTTGATCTTATCTTTAACGCACTTATCCAAGAATGCAAAAAGACCGTTTTCAGTGGCACCACCGCATTCTCCTCCGGCAGTAAAAGATTTTTTGTTATTCCATAAAACACCTTTACTTCTATCATATTCGTAATTGATAAGTTTGTCACCAAACATACCAATAAATACGTCAGGAAGCACAGAAGCAATCATACAGCCAAATAAGTTACCAATGACAGCCGTATCTGTTTTGCTAAAGGCAGACACCTTAGAAGATCCTCCCATATCTCCACGTACAGAACCGGAATGGTCTATCAGGATCGCCGACCGCCCCTCCAATACCGGCAGGTTCTTGCAGGAGATGGTTATGGCTTTCTCCAACGCATCTAAAATCTTATCTTTGTTACGCGCTGTTAATTTAGTTCGTTTTTTATCCGACTCAAATACAATATCATTTTCGGAACCGGTAGCACCTATATTTTCAACCTCTTTGTAAGCTGAAGCAAAACGGAAAGGAAGCATCTTCGAATTAAGTACCTTCTCTTCTATTGTAAGCTGCCTACAAACTTCATCTATTTGATCAGGAGCGTATTTGATTATGTTTACAAGGTTGCGAACCATATTAAAAATAGGCATACCTTTTACATTAGAAACCACGTCCCGAATAGCGTCACCTAAAGCTTCTTTCTTCTCTTTATCATCTTTCTTATCCTGACCGGCCTTAGACATTTCTTTTTCAAGAATCTTGCTTTCGTATAATCCAGACAAAGACCGACCTTCTATAAGGTACTGGAAAGCCGTTTTGTTAGCCTGATTGCCTTTAGGGTGAAATAAGTTTACGAGGTCAACCATAGTAATGACCCTACTGTCCATCTTGTACTTGTCAATCCGATACGGATCAAGACCTTCCAAAGCCGTCTTAAATCCTTTCTTAATAGCGCTGGATATTCCTCTTAACTTCTTTGGATTTTTGTCGTTAAGAGCCGCATAGCAGCCAAGGATTTCGCTCATATCATCAGGACGCATAACGATCTTATTATAGAACCTTGAAGCCCATTCCTTACCCGATGCTTTGCTGGCAAGGACAGAAGCCATAAAATGCGTTACTGACCTAAGCTTTCCTTCTTTCCTTACATACAATGCCGTTTGTGCTGCAAAATACGGATCTACCTGATCCATAAGGCTCTTAATTCTTTCTACTTTATCTTTTTCTTTCTCATAATAAGAATCAGATAACATGGTAGTCATTACCGTAGATACCAACTCTTCTTCCGCATTAGGCTTATACGCCTTCTCTCCCATGTGATTCACGATCGTAGGCTTAATACCTTCATCCTTTTTGTTAAACTTTCCCATTTGTTGTTTTCTTTAAAGTGTTATACAAAAAAAGCAGTGATATTACTACCACTGCTTGAAAAAAAAATATATCAAAATGAATACTCAATGAGGGAAAAGCTGAAGTTAGTGTAAACAATGAAATAATGGATTTGAACCATCGACCTATACTTTAAAAGAGTATCGCTCTATCCATCTGAGCTAAATTCGAAGTAACTAACCCCATCACCACTCATTAGTTTCTTATGTCTTCCAAACAGAGGAAAAGCGGAGCCGGACAAAATGAAAATATTGGATTCGAACCAATGAAAAGTATTTTTACAGAATACCGCGTTATCCACTACGCTAATTTTCGAAGTAACCGAACTCCTCACCATCTGTATATTTTATTAAAACAGGGAGAACCTGGAAGGTGTTTTGATATGAAAGGAGGTTTTGATCTACCAACTGATCTAATTTTTCTTACATGAAAAATATAGGACTCGAACCTATGACACAAACCGAAGTATCACCTTCCATCACCACTGTCTTATATCATAATCTCTCTTGATTACGATGCAAATATAGACACTAAAATATGATTTACAAATTAAAATGATTTAAAATGTATTAATTTGGATAAATAAATGTAGTAAATAACATAAGGTGATTATACACAACCTTGTACTTAAAAGTATTACCCTCTACTTGCTAATAGGCAGAGGGTAATACGATATTATCTATTCTTAATCTTATCTTCGGAAATCAACCACTGGAATATGATTTTCCGGTTGCTAATTACTTTCTTTATCCTCATCAGCATCCAACTACCACGCAACCTATCCAGCCATGACCGTCTGAAATTAAGAGCATCAGGATTAACTGACTTATTTATATCGTTATCGTCCTTGATCCAAATAGGGGTCTCTGACCGGTCATCGTCAACCCTGTTGAAGAAGTCATTTAACTTATGTCTTCTATATACCTCAGTATCCAGGACCTCAGTATGGTCACCTACGATCTTTGGATACGATATACGTTGCGCTAAATTATTCTTTTCTTCTGGAACAAGATGAATTTCACCTGAGTTGTTTGTGTCGTTGTAGATAGTTATCGTATCTAAACCTACTTTCCTATCAAGAGTGTAATTCACATCATCGACGTATTTCCTTGCATCAAGCTCGTATTCTACAGAAGCCAGCGTAGAGCCATTATATTTCTCTTTTATCGGCACTTCTAATATAAATGGATATGTTACTCCGTAGAATGTCTGGAAGCTCTTATTCGTCAGTAAATGACTCCATAAGCCGCCTTCTTCGTCTGATGCTGGGAAGTTTATTCCTGTCTGGAAATATTGTTGCTGTTCTATATAATAGTCAGGACAGAACGAATAATAAGAAATCCATTCTTGCTTCAGACACGAATATCCGATAGTGAACGACACGTCTTTAAAATACTGTTCGTCTTTTAAAGATATTTCCTTATCGTTTGACAGCACCTCTGTTTCATTGTATAAGAACCTTCCACCATCATATTTGTAATATGCCGGGTTCTTAACAGGTATATAATCTTTTTTCGTGATAAGTACCCTCTTATACCTGTTATCCCATCCAAGAGACAGACCAAGACCGATAAATTTATTGTCTGTATCTTCTTCTGTCATCTCTGTACCGGTTAAGATGTTAGTTATTCCGTATCTAAGAATCTTAAACGGAAGATGACGTTTAAGCCAATGTCTGATACCTACACTAAGTTCCTTGAGATTACGTCCGTTCGGATCGGTCATAAACACTTGTGCTCTTTTAGTATCTACCCAGAAGTGACCAAATTCTGAACTAATTATTTCAGTGCTCTGGGTTCCAGAATAACCGAGGTCGGTCGTGTTGTACTCCAGAGGCCTGGACGCGAACAGACCGCCTGTGCCCATCTCAGCCTGCCCCGGGGAGGTGCGCTCCTTGATTACGTCTATGGCGTTATGGAGTGAAACCTGATCCTCGAACCTGACAAGGATCTGATCGGATTCAATACGCTTCATGTGAATAAGCTTCCCGTTGCTGGTTGGGAACTCATGATAGTCCATAGGCTTGTACGTCAACCACGGATCTGTTTGGCTATTTTCAGATACGTCAGCCCTACTCCATATAACACCATTAGGTCGCTGGTAAGCACAATCATAAAAACGACGTTCGTATGTTGCCGGCAATACATTAGGTGTCAATGTCATTCTTGATGAATAGATAGGACTTATCTTATAATCATTGTCCCTATGGATAGATACGTTCTTTTCTTGTGTCCACCAAGCAAAATCACCATGAGCCGGATAAAACCATTCATGAGGCTCTACTCCTTCTAATCGGAAATTGCAGTTTATTTCCGATTCTACAAGGAATTGAGGAATACCATAAGACCACAAATAGAATCTACCATCCACGTATTTCTTAGCCTCGTTCTCACCATTTAAATTATACAAACTTTTTCTATTTGGATAAAAAGAATACGTTCCTTTGCTTGATGATGTCCAGCTATTAAAACGTTCGTTGTCAGTATGCTCAAGCATATCTTCTCCAGTATCGTAATTAACGAAATACTTAGGGAATCCAACATTCCGGTAATCATTGTAAGCAAATGGTATCATATCCCCTATACCAAAAGCAGTATTATAAAAAAATGGGAATTTTCGCTTCATGGAAAACCTCGATATGTAGGTGTCACCGCCAAACAAAGGTTGCTTCCCTCCTTGGAAGAATCCACACCCTCCTACTGATATCCATTTTATATCTTCTATAGCTCCATATTGATCGGGCCTGTATCGCATAAGCTTCATATACGGAGAACAGATATAAGACAACATCTTCGTCCTTTCAAAAGATTCTTTAGATCCGGCATCAGAAGCCATGATAACAGGGTCATGGATACGACTTGTATCATATACCTGGGCCTGCATAGGATACGATACAAGATACTTTGAATTTAAGATACTTGTATCAGGATCCTTTTCTCCTGGATCTCCAAAAGACAAGAACATGGAAGATTCTCTATCTATGTTATTTACAAACAAGAAATCTTTTGAAGCGTTTTGGTTATCATCACCCACGTCTTCTCCAGTAACCCAAGATGATGTAGTAGACGGATCGGATATGGGGTACATACCTGATTTAAGGCTCTTGGTATTAGCCAATCCTCTTAATCTGTTTTGCTCATATGGAGCCGTATCATCGAAGCCCATCATGCTATTATAGTAACCTACAGACGTATAATAAAAAGCATGATTCCTTCTTGGGCCATTGTTTATGAATGTTGTAAGCCAATCATATCTGTACTTACCATACAATACCGGTCTTTTGGCAAGCGTATCAGATATGGTGGCAATCATTGAAGCAAAGATCATTGCCATATTGATATTGCCTATCACACCTATATACGCAGACGTAGAACGGTTCATAAGCTCTTCTGCTATCTGAGAAGCTATAGTGGCCGTGGATTCGATGTTGGCTAACGTGGCCGCCATCTTATATGATTGTTTTCCTAATATCGTCCATTTGGGATGATCTTCAACCTCATCAAAGTTCCCTACAGACATTCCTCTTATAAAACCTTCTATAGCTACCTCCGTAGGAGTCTCAGGCTTATTGAAATAAATATCAGGAGAACTAAATGCATACCACACGTTTCCTCTTCTGAAAAATGGGTGGGTTATAAACGATACTCTTTTTTCAGTTGCGTAATTAAAAGAGTCATCCGATAAATCATTATACGGATAATTAGGATACAGATTAAGATTCGAGTTTTGACCTGAATATCTGTACATATCGTAAGCTATTCCGGTAGCTATAACAGAACGATTAAGACGTCTGTCACCTCTATATATCTCATAGCCTGTAACCATATCTCGCTGCTCTTTGGTTATCAATCCGGAATCTACAGCAAAATCAAGGAAGACGTTAATCATATCCTCGTCTACTAATATCCCTATAGGATAAATATCCGAAGGGACATCATAAGATCTCACATCCCGGTTCATAAAAAGCATATGATCGTTGTCTGGGAACTTGTAGTGCCGGATAGGTTGTTGGCAAAAGACGGTACTGGTGTCTACCGTACCATATTTATGACCTTTAAAAGACATCATTCCCTTATCATCCGTAGAAGGGGAACCGTAGTACTCAGTAAGCTTGGATACGATATTGTCGTAAGCTTTCTTGGAATTGCCTTCATATCCATGATCACTTATCTTAACCTTACTACTGTCATACAGTTCAAAATTAGCAGGATACTTCTCAGACGATTCCCAGTAAGCAAAATCACCGTACTTATATTTTCTTGGAGCGCAATTTATGGGGCGATCCCCGCATATCGTACACTGACTGGCGTATTCTACAGTAGCCCTTAACGATATTTCTTTTGCCCGTACATTTATCCGGTCTATTTCCTTTTCTCTGATACCAAAAATATAAGGGTATATAGTTTTACCAAGGACGTAAGATGTGCCCACCAAGCCTCTTGATGGATTCTTGCTATGTTCTTCTCCATCGTCTTTAGCCTCACAGAAATCAATTTGTCGAACGGTAAAAATCCAAGGGCATGATACTATAGGACAGTCTATGGCTACATACAATCCATCAGGGTACTTATCGAAGAACGATTCGCCTATGTGTCCAAAGTAAGGACGGGACGCTCCAACAATAACATAATTATCGCCTTCATCCATGACCTTCTCCCAATCAAAGTTGAGATCATCCTTATCTATCTTCCTGTTGCTTCCTTTGTATCTTGGATCTAATGATTTCCAGAAAGAAAGACGGACATATTGTGTGGACACAGCATCCATAAGACCATCTATCTTACCCAAAGATTCCAGATAAAGAACTTTGTCCTTGGCCGGGAAATCAGGATCATCCCATTCTTCAGGTCTTGTAATATGAAGGAAACGGGCGTTACGAAGCACGCATTTCGTAAACCTCCATACCAACAACTCTGATGTAAACATCGTAGAACCTTTAACATCTTCAGGAATAAGAGCACCTACTTTATTGTCAGCTAAATTAGCATAAGAATCCCAGGTCCATCCATCTCCGTAATCTCCTTCTGGAACGTAACCGGTATCAAGGAAATTATATGAATAATCATCTATCTTCTTCTCTATCTCAGGCCAGGTGTCCCTTATCAGGTCTCCAGGCGCTATCCTTGACCTGTAGGCGTCGTTGTGTATAGCGCTCGAAGAACGTCCAGCACGCCAATCTGGTAGGCATCTTCCATTAAAACAAACCTTCCCTTCTTCATCTTCTTTATCATTATTCCACACATCATTCATAAGAAGATAAGCTCCGAGCAGTGTAGAGGATGACTGGAATGAGTTATAATCGCTTCTGGCAACAGTAGGATTAAGACAAGGTTCTTCTATAAAACATCCACAAGTACACGGCATAGAATCCAGAACATAAATAGCTTCGGCTATAGACTGTAATACAACAGACGGCTGCAACAAAGAATCATATACAGCACACGCCTTAGTTCCATCATCACCCGACCAGTATCCAGCCCAATGACCACCATCTTCGTCATCGGCAAAGAAATACTTATCCATGAACTCTATCATCTGTTCCTGTAGTTCCCAGTTAAATAGCACAGAATACTTGTCTTGCTTTTCACCTCCGGTAGTATATAGGTAGTCGGTGGATACGTGTTCCATATCCTCAAGCTCCTTATACGTATATTCTTCACGGAATCCCACAATACGATCTACCGGAGCCGTGATAAGCGAATACTGACGGTGGGCATCAGTACATTCGGCTCCAAACTCAGGAGCCGTGATACCATCTATAGCTTCTTTTTGTTCCTCTGTATTAGGATCATCAGGATCTCCGTAGCTGTTGAATATATCGCATATTTCGTTGGCAGCAGCATTATTAGGTTCTTCTGTAGCGGTATTACATGCGATGTCTTTTATATTAGATGAAAAATAATTAATCACCTCATCTATTATAATCTGACTTCTGAATGTAAAACTAACGTTCGTATAAGTTTTAAAATCATTTTGCAATGTTATGGTTTGACCGATAGTAGCCGGATTCTTACATTCTTCTTGTCCGGTTTCTTCATCATCAAAATCCTTCGGATCTCCTGCCGTATTATAATACTGCCACTTGAATTTACGCTCTTGCCCTGAGCAAGGAGGAGCATATTGGTTTATGGACTTATATACTCTATCAGTATCCTTGTTTTCTATTTCTGCCGCAGCATCTTTGTAAGGGGGAGGTATTAACACAAATGCCGGAGTTTTGTAACCGTTGGAGCATTTAAAAGAAATAGCAAACGGATACACTTCATTTCTCATATACCCTACATACAGCGAACAGGCATTACCATCCTTATACAGATCTTCGTGAGCTACCGATGCCTGCCATTGAAGGAAATGGCCCATGAGGGAAACTACAGGTTGCAAATTCCATTCTTTTTCCGCCGTAAGACCATATTGAAGAAGACGATTCCCGACAGCTACAATCCCCCTTGATGTATTATACACAGGTTTTTTTAAGGATATGTGTTCGAATGTAGTTCGTTTATTATTTAGGTCCGAATAATATAAGATCGTTTTTTCAGACACCGGGTGAATACCTTCTACAAAATAGTCAACAACCGGTTGGGTTTCTCCGTTGTATCCTACTGTGTTTTGAATGATAACAACCTTAAAATATTCAACTTGACGATCTATGTTAGATACGACAAACCTAATACCTAAATTAGTACGTTCTCCCCATTTGCCATCTTTTTGAGTAATATACTGTTCATCGAATATAGGGACAGGATTAGTGGGATTAGAATAACTTCCAAGCTCGTTTCCAAACTCGTCACAAGGAGCCACAGTGGCCTGATAGACGCCTGAGCGCAGACTGCCCCCATACTCTATCTGAGCCGGCTCTATGCACATGGGTTTGAGTAGAGGGAACACCCTAAGTTTCTCACAAGCCAGAAAACAACCATTTTCCTGCATGAACTTTTTCCTATCGTATTCTTTATCGCATATCTTATACCCATGATAATGATACCATATATCACCTTCATCATCAGGAGTCAGAGCCTTGTCTACAATAACATACCTGGGAGGATTATAATCGTCAGTCCAGTAAATGCATTTCCCACATTTCTCTGTCTTTATTTCTATGGTTTTTATAGGATGATAGATAGAGAATTTAAGGCACGGATCTTGCTCGTTGTCTTCCAGCAATGTTTTCATGCCAGAGCACAACGACTCCGATCCTTCTACCATAGATTCTATATCGGAATCGGATAAGATACTTGTATCGGATTCAGGCTTGAAATAAGTTATTTTAGATACGCCTGTTTCAGGATTTGTTATAAAAAAATAGATATTGCCTGAAGTAAGATCATTCTTATAACCAATAACTTTAAACCCATCGAAATCAATGCATTTAAGGTTACTGTGCTCGTTAGATCTCATCCCAACATTACCATCCTCGGATTCTATGTTGGCATTCAAGGCAAACGTATAATGCTGATCCGTAAGACTCGACGGATGCAGATCGCGGTTCATACCTGTTTGAGGAACCGCTATGTTTCTGTTATCTTCTGATGCCATTTTATAACTGTTTGTCACAAAGATAGCAAAAGAAGAACTAACTCACACAACAGAAGCTACTGGAATAACACCTAAATCTAATCGTTTCAAGGACATCTTGGTAAAATAAGAGTCCCTCCCTTAAAATCCTCATCCATCATCCTTCTTTTCATATTCATTATTTTTGATAATATCTTAAACAAAGATATCAAATAAAATATAGAAAGGGAAAATATAATATTCTCCCTTTCTATATTATCAATTTTTATTTCAGGTCTATCTGGGAATAAAAATACCTCAATGTCCCTCTTTCATCACCGCATTCAGCTCCATCTACGATAAAATTGTAAGAAGCTGGTGACTGGTTATAGACATTGAAGGTGCCACCTTTCTTTGGTATTCCATCTTTACTATACTGTCTTACTGTTGATGAAGTATATGTTTTACCTTCGTATGACACTTTAATGGTTCTTAAATACCATGTAGTATTTTTCGTTTCATCCCCAGAATGTACATATCCGGCTAATATTCCTCCATTAACAGCCCCGAAATCAGTACAAGAATTTCCTGCTCTGACTCTTGAAGTTGTTGTACCTATAGATATTGTAGCACCAGGTATTTCACTATAATTAGAGTCTACCACTTTAATATCACAAGTATAGATCCTAATTGTTCCATTTTCGTCACTAGTCCATTCAAAACCTGCTATACACTTACCTGCTCCAACATTATAAGATACATTGCTCTTAGTATAGCTTGCCCAAGAACCATTTTTTAATGTAATGTGAGCCGGGATACGAGATACCTTAGCCTGCTCTATGATAACAGTAAGCGTCTTTCCGGTAGCATTCTGAGAGAAAACAACCTTTCCCTGACGAGAAGAAGATGTGCTTGTATTAGCTGTCATAGTTATCTTAGCTAACGCCCCCTTATCTGTTGGAGAATCGTAATCAACAGAGCACCACTCAGGCTTAGATTTTACACTGTATGGAGCATAAGACGAACCTATGGTACTAAGTATAGTGTATTTAATGGTTTGAGAGGCGGCTGTTCCAGACCATACCTTATCTGATGCTGTTCCATCGTTAAAGGTGAAAACGGATACGATATCCTGAGTTATATTAACATTTATAATCTTTCCTGATTCGTTTTGAACAAAAACAATAGTACCAGAACGAGGAGATGTAGAGGTGTTAAATGTCATTGTTATTATCGCAACCATACTCGTAGATGTCTGGTTGCGATAATCTACAGAACACCAAGAAGGTTTTGATTTGACGCTGTATCCAATATACGAACCGTTTTTGATACTTGTAATAGTATATTGTATATTCTGTGATAAACCGGATCCAGACCATGACTTAGTAGTTGTCCCGTCTGGTAACTTAAACTCATATGAGTTATATCCGCATTTTCCAGGTTCAAGCTCATACTTGTAATCCGCTCTTCCACAATCATCATAACGAACGTATTTTACTTTATTACTATTGCTTCCAGTTCCACATCCGCTTTCGCTCCAAGAACCATAAGATCCGCAATTACAACAATTCCTACAACTTACAGAATATTGTCTATCTATGTCTCCTGAGCAATCATCTTTGTACATGTTGTATTGAGTGTGACCAACACAATCTCCGGTACCATAATAGTTCCAGCTTGTACAACTTCTATTACCTCCATTAACCCACCTTGTGCTATTGTAGGAATTAGAGCAAGGATTGGTATCGCGTTGTTGTACCTGAGATACACATCCATCACAACGAGTGCTACCGGTATTAGACCAAGAAGGTGATTTACTATCAGCTATACAAGAGGCATTATTATTAGCCACACTCTGACCTTTGGAGTTTACAGCTGCCAAAGCCTTAGCATCAGCATCAGCCTTTGAAATATTAGACGTAAATGGACCTCCTACTTGATCTTGGGTTACGGTAACAGAAGAACCATGATAACAACTTCCGCAATTGTTTCTGGTGAAGACCTTACTTGCCTTACCGGTCCAGGTACAAGTTCCCTGCGCGTCAGCAAGAGCCTGTCCCTGCTGTTCGACGGCAGTCTTGGCTTTATTGTTGGCATCTTCTTGACTAATAAAGGAAATAAATGGACCTCCAGTTACCTGACTTTGGTTAATGGTTACGCTTGATCCTGTTCCGCCATCAGCACACCTCTTTGTGAATGTTCTGCTATATACCCCGGTCCAGCTACAAACCTTATTTCCGCCATCTACCCAACGTTCTTGATTGTGAGTTTCAGAACATTCGTTGGTATCACGTTGCTTTTTCTGAGACTTACCTTCGCTACATCTAAGTTCTTCCGGTTCTACGTCTTCCCATACAGGATCGGTGCTTAATGGCGTACAAGTTCCGTTCTTATTAACATAAGCCTGACCATTAGCTTCTCCGGCAGCCTGAGCCTTGGCATTGGCATCCTCTTGACTTTTAGTAGAAAAAAAAGGACCTCCGACCATATCCTGATCCACGATCATCGATTGACCTTCAAAACAAGGCCCACAATTATTTTTTATAAATTGCTTGCTGAAGATACCTATAAATTTTTCAAGATCATATAAAAAACGTCTACGCATATTCGTGCTCCTTTCCGTAATATTTCAAAAAACTAAATCCTTTCGACTCTTTCCTCAAAACATCATGCTTATTCCAATACTTTTCTAAGTCGAAAGCCTCTCTTTCGAATACGATATTATGATATGCCTTATCATGATCGCGATATATGCACAACCTAATCAGGTACTCAATCAAATACCATGCATAGTATAAAAATATCGGAATAAGAGACAGCCATAGCATCCACCATCCTACATTACCGAATAAGAGACACAATCCTATTGTAAGCAATGATATAAACATACCAAAATAAAATAACGTATGATACTGATTACAATGCGCCTCCTCATGATATTCGGTTCTCAATGATATACTATCACGTTCGGTAAATACGGCTCCAAACAGCATAATTGTTTTATAGCCGTCAATGAACGTAAACAACTTAGCTATCTTAGAATTATAATAGATTTTCATTGCCAAAAATAATTTTAAACCAATTACACAAAATCAAAAACTCAATAGGAGAATTAACTCCATCCCATTCCCATTTTTCGAGATAAGATCTTAACTTGCTTTTATCAACGTCTTCACCCCCTCTAAGAAAAACAAGATGCGGCATAAATAGCTCTCCCCCTTCCAGAGACTTATTAAACTTACTAACCAGCCTCTTTCTGAACTTAGGACCATACCATGATTTTTCATTTGTGGATCCAAGACAATAGTAAGAATTGTTCTTAACTTTAATACCAAACCATTTACATACGTATGGATGATATATCCTATCTGCTAAGAATATAAATGGCTTATACCATAGGCAGTGCCAGAATGTACTACATTCGCCGCCAAACTTCTTAAAAGCCCATCTGAATCCTCCTGAAAAATACCAGTTGTTGGCTCCTCTCTTAACCTTAACTTTGTATTTAAGATTCTTGTTACGGTTGCTAACCCTATCCCACGGCTTGACCTTATCGGTATCCATATCAGGAAGGAATGTCCAATGATGAAGCAAGGCACTGTAATAAGGATTGTATATCTTGTGTCTGTTTCTAATAACGTACTCAAAAATATCGTATCCTGCTTGCCTGGCTTCTTCAAATCCTTTTTCTGATAAGAAAGCTAATATCGGAGCCAGATTCCAAATCTGATCTTGTGAAGTGAATGGAGAGAAGCATGGATCTTCGTCTTTCAACTCTATACCATTAGTGTACCCAGAACTTATTTTGGAAAGACCGAATTTGTTTGCGTCTTCACCATGTATGTCATCTCTTAAGAAAAATCCTTTTTCGAATTTGAAATAAATACCTTTATTATTATTAAAAAATAGGTCATAAGTGGTATCGGCAAGGCGGGTAAGTACCAGTATGGCATTACGAACATCATCTTCTGTCTTGTTACCAAGAATTATTTCCGTGTATAAAAACTGGAGATACTGAGCCAGGTTGATGGTTCCGTCGCCGACCCAGCCTACCCCGTTCTTCACCGACGACAGTGGGATGCACGAGGCCTGCTCTGTGTAGCTGGAATCATAAACGAAATCCCGGTAAAACACCTCCTTGATCTTATTGTATTTATTCCAAAGGCTTTCCATATCTTAACCTATAACAATAACACAATCACGCTTTTCCTTATTATAAACCATCGTACCCATCTTAGTGTACAAACCTTTTATATTTTGGTAATTGGTTTCCCCATGAGCTGAAACGTTGGTAGTGATGCTGTCGGAGTAAACCTCCTCGCCACCTTCGTTAATGAAGTTAAATCCTTGTTTAACCATCTCTCCTCCAAGGTAGGCTGTAAAAGACACAACGACATTTCCTCGCCCTCTATTCCCATACCAATTACCATAGATATCGGCATTGATATTAGGCTCAGACTCGTCCATGCCCGGCGCTGATAGCAAGGTCTTCATCTTAATAAGTGCCCCTTCAAGTCCTGACTGCATGTTATCACCACCATAAATAAGATAATCGCCTACCTGTTGTTGGGTAGTAGCCCACTGCTTACTCCATCCAACGTATTTATTATCTACATCCGAGATTCCTGTATTGGTGAACCCAGTTGCAGTATCAAAATCAGAAC
>UMDX01056411.1_pt1 | contig 14749 bp, 10 predicted proteins | sample 1964601 | NCBI WGS metagenome assembly UMDX01 (sample SAMEA4836005, study PRJEB28245) | human gut metagenome | biome: gut microbiome; material: fecal sample | place: Denmark | collected 2008 | reverse complement strand
AAAGATGAATTTACACACAAATTTGGACTTGACTTAATTTTTGCAAGAATCAACGAAATCGCTACCGAAATATTAGCAGCCATAACACAAAGCACTATTTCATTTTTCATTACTCCAAAAATTGCTGCTATAACAATTACAATTAAAATGATAGTCTGAAATCCCCATGTATTTAAGTGTTGCTTATGCTTTTCTTCTACTGTTAATGGTTTATTTTCTGCTTCAACCGGAGCCAATCTCAGTACAGTTAACACTGCTACCATATATAGCACCATCAAACACCATATATATTTTTTTCCCAATGCCAATGCAGACAACACAAATACAATAAAGGTAATCTGCGTATACAAGATACATTTAAGATGACTACGTGCATGATATCCTCCAGCTGTCAACCTCAACGGAGTATACACTGCTATGTACGGAATAAATGCTATAGGATATCCTATAACGTAATATGATAATATAACCATAAAAGCAACATTTATTAATGTAGACAAAATCAATTCCATACCATAGCAGTATGATTCCTTATCATCAGTCTTGATTATTGCATTTTTAATCCAAAACTCAACAATTAGTGTACTTGCTTTCTTAATCATTTCTTTTTTTCAATGAGTCTGGGATATCTGGCTGATGTGAAAAAAAGAAACATGTTGCATTCACAGAGACAACAGCAAGTACCATTGTAAATGTTGAAACGATTTTTGAAAATTTTACTATACCTTTTTTAACCATAATTCTTTGCTCCTTTGTTTTTATTCTTTACACTCTCAATTCTACTCAACATCACTGTATATACAATAGCTCATGCACTAACGACATAAATATACACACCTTTTGCATATATAGTAGTATTACTATCGTAAAATGATAGTAATACTATATTCAAAATATTAATTTTTTACCTACAATATCTATAGTTTAAATATGAAGGCAGGTAAATCATGCAGGATACAGAATTAATAAAGCATATAGGAAAAATCATACGTTTCTACCGTTTGAAAAATAATCTAACACAAGAACAATTAAGTGAATATGCAGACTGCTCCTGCGGATTTATTGGTCAAATTGAACGTGGTGAAAGCAAAATTTCACTTTCTGTTTTATCAAAAATAATCAATACTCTCAAAATAGACGCAAATGAATTGTTTTGGGGCACCGATACACATACTTCTGAAAGTCAGCAATTGGATAATCAGATAGCTCTCTATGCCAAACAATTATCAATTGACAAAAAACATATTATTCTCAATCTGATGGATGATTTGAAAAACCTAAATTAATCTTGTAAATTCAAAATTTATAATTTATAATCTTCATAGCTTAATTGTTTTGATAAGGGGATTATTTTTATGAATATTGCTATTTGTGATGATGAACAACAAGATATTGATATACTTTACAATTACTGCAAATCATGCAAATTACCATACAATATTTCTACTTTCTTGTCTGCCTCTGCCCTGCTTGAGGTTTTTAAATCCCAATTTTATGATTTAATTTTTCTTGATATAGAAATGGATAAGCCAAATGGTTTTGAAATTGGCTCTATTTTAGCAGGATATTCTCCTCGTCCCGTAATAGTTTTTACGACAAACGCACTGCAGTATGCAGTCCGAGGATATGGAATTGCTTTTCGATTTTTATGCAAACCGATAACGATTACAATGTTTCAAAGTGTTGTCAGGGAGGCTCTTGACGAGATTCTTCCGCAAAAGGCAGCGGTAACGTGTGGTTCAACTCAGAAAATGATTTCTATAAACGATGTCATATATTTTGAGAGTCTGAACCGGCACATTATTTTTCATTTTGCAAATACATCCACATTGGAGATAAAGGATTCAATGGAAAATATGATTTCATTTTTTTCATATCCTTCATTTGTACAGATTCACAGAAGTTATTGCATCAATTTGAATTATGTGGACAGCTTTACACCACTTGCTGTCACTATGACTGACGGCTGCAAAATTCCACTTTCGCGGAAAAAACAGACCATTTTCCAAGAGCGCTTTAACAATTTGATACGAGGTACCATCAAATGAATTTTCCAATTGAAGTATATACCATTATTATAGAATGCCTGCTTGTTTTCTACTTCTTTCATAAAGAGGTTAGACCTGTATACCCTTCCCGCAGATATATTATCCTATTTTGCATATCACTCTTTGCTGTCATAATGCTATCAACCCTATATACACCTATGTTTATACGGCTTGTCATTATCAGCTTATTTTTGTTTTTATGCTATGGTTTCTGCTTCAAATGCAAAATATTCCAAATCACCTATACTATTATATTATTTTTTGTCACGTCGATGTTTTCCGATGTTATTGGTGCGTTTGTACTTTCCAGACTTGGAATTTCAATAAATGAACTTTTAGGAATAAGTGAAGGACGGCTTATCTACAATACCACAAGCAAGATTATTCATCTGTTTTTGCTGGTCATAATTATTTTATTTACCAATGCCCGATTTGATTCAAAGGCTCTACTGCATGCCATACCACTCATGCTCTGCAATCTGTCAAGCATATTTATTCTGTTTGCCCAGTACACTACCTTTATTGATAATGGTAAATACTCCACCTTTGTGATGACCACCATATGTATGCTTGTTATCAATATAGTGGTTTGTGGATATACGGAAATAGTAAAGAAATCTTATGAATTACAGAAAAATCAGCTCTGTATGCAGGAGCAGCTTGCCAAACAGGAGCTTTACTATCAGGATATCATTGCTCGTCAGGACGAATCCCGCGCACTTTGGCATGATATAAAAAAATACATGCTGGCAATGGAAAATCTGGTTTCTACGAAAACACGACCTGAAGCCGAAAGTCAGCTCTCTGCCTTAAAGGAAAAGTTTTCAAGCCTTGACCAAATGATTGATACCGGTAATTCCATTGTTGACGGCATCCTAAACTATGGCTCTAATAAAGCAGGCAGTCTGGGAATCTCCATAAACTTTAATCTATGGCTGGACACTGACCTTAACATTTCGCCTGTTGACCTATACATAATCATTGGAAACACTATGGATAACGCAATAGAAGCCTGCGATGCTTTTCCGGCCCATCAAAAACCATCCATCTCATGTACGTTGCGCCAGAAAAATCATGTGCTGCTTTATGAAATATCCAATCCAATTCCACAGGTTTCGGTTAAAAAAGCCGGAGATATCCACGGATATGGGCTTGAAAATGTCAAAGAATGTGTAAATAGAAATAGTGGTTTTATCTCTGTTAATACCGAAAATGATATATTTTGTGTCTCTATAACACTAAACGTTTAATATGTCTTAAATCCGCGATATCACAAGCCTTCCATCCTGCACATCAACCCTGACCTTATTAGACTCTATCCCTGCTGCCTCAAGCATCTCATCAGTGAGTTTTATCCTGTGTGCCTTATCCAATACCGTATATTCCATTGCAGGGTGTTTCTTCAATTTCTCCGTACTTACCTTTCCGTCAGATATAAGCACTGTGCGGTCTACACGGCCTGCAAGTGCCATATCGTGTGTCACTATGATGATGGTTATACCAAGCTCTTTGTTCAGCTTATGAAACAGCTCATAGATTGTATCAGCAGTCCTTGTATCCACAGCTCCGGTCGGCTCATCCGCAAGCAGTATGTCCGGCTTATTTGCCAGTGCCACCGCTATCGCTGCGCGCTGCTGCTCTCCTCCCGATAGCTGAGCCGGAAGCTTATCCTTATGCTCCTGTAATCCCACTGCCTTTAACAGTTTAAGGGCATAGCTTTTATTATTATCCTTGCGTTTTTTTATAATTTCTCCGTGTTGTAAATTATCGATATTTCCGGTATTTTCAAACATCATCACTGCCTCGACATTCTGCAGCACAGTCAGGTATGGGAACAGATTTTTGGCACTTTTCTGCCACACAAAGCCCACCTTGTCCCTGCGGTATCTCACCATTTCAGCTTCTGAATATGTGGAAATATCTTTTCCGTCGATAGTGAGTACTCCCGCCGTGGGTGTTTCCAGTCCTCCTATCATATTTAAAAGGGTGGATTTTCCACTGCCGGATTTTCCTATTACCGCAAGCATCTCCCCTGTTTCCACCGTCAGGTCAAGCCCCTCCAGTGCCATCACCTTTTTATCGTCTGTCCCATATATTTTTACCAGTCCATCGCAGTTTATCATCTGGTTTTCTCCCTTTTAATTTAAATTACTATGCCGTCACTAAGCTCAAACACTTCATCTCCCAGCTCCATCAGGTTCGGATCATGCGTGGTCATAACTATTGTGATGTCCTCATCGTCTATCAACTCACGGAACAATCGCATGACTTCAAATCCAGAAGCGGTATCAAGTGCTCCTGTCGGCTCATCCGCAAAGACCACCTTCGGGCGATGAACCACAGCGCGCGCTATCGCAACTCTCTGCTGCTCACCTCCCGATAGTTGTTCCGGCATATGGTTCATGCGCTTTGAGAGTCCGACACGCTCGAGCAGCTCTGATACTCTGTCATGCGTATTCTCATTTATCACATCGGTTTTTGCATCTCCAATGTCATTATCCATATCAGTCAAATTCTTCCGTATCTGACGTTTATTTTTCGCAAGTCTAAGGGCAAATTCCACATTCTCATATGCCGTCATCGTGGGAATTAGTGCTATAGACTGGAATACAAATCCCATCTCATACCGCCTTAGCATTTCCCGGTCTTTCTCGGTCATCTGCTCGAGATTTTTATCCAGAAACTGCACACTTCCCTCTGTCGGCATATCAAGCGCACTAAGGATATTAAGAAGTGTGGTCTTTCCGGAGCCGGAACGCCCTTTTAAGATGGCAAGTGTTCCTTTTTTTATCTCCATGGATACTCCGTCAAGTGCGTGGACTGTTGTACCATCTCCCGCCTTGAAATATCTTTTTATATTTTGAGCAATTATCGCATTTTCCATATGTCACGACCTCATTTACCACGCTATAAAAACCTTCTACCGACTACCACAAAATCATTTTTATCTGCTAACTATCTTCTCCAAGCCTTAGTGCCTGTGCTATCTTCATACTCTTAAGCAGTCTGCTGATAACCACATAGCATACGGCTACAGCCACGAAAAGTACTCCTGTAAGTTCCAGCATATCAGATGGATAAATATATACATTTACTCCGATATTGTGTTTCTGCGGCAGATATATGATCGATATGAGCCTTACAAACATCGCTGTTGCAGTTATACCTATGCCTGCTCCCGCAAGAAGCGGCAGAAATGATAAAAATATCTGCTCGTTTAAAAGCATTGCTTTTACCTCTCTCATTCTCATTCCCATTGCGCGGTATATACCAAACTGCAGCTCCCTCTGTTTTAGTGTCATAACCCAATACAGCAAAAATCCTACTGAGCACACTATCAGTGAAAGTATAAAACTTAATGTAAACATACCGTTTGTGATCTGCACTGTGGCTGAGTTTTTATTCTCGTCTATAAGCTGCTGCGCGGATGTTAAATTTTTGTATATATCATCCACCGTTTTTCCCTTTGACAGGTTCATCCACACACTGTACGGTGTCATGCCGAACTTTTCCACAACCGTAGCATAATTTGCAACGATCAGGTATTTCTCCTGCTCGGTCACATTTTTGTCTGCATCTGTCTCATAGGTGTAACGCTCGTAGCCCGGAAAACCTTTTACTATGGCACATACCTTTACATTCTCGGATGCGTAGATCTGATCTTCATCGACAGCCTCCGGTACATACCTTGAGTAATTTAAGCTGTCACCAACTTTAAGTCCCAGATCTTTTGCCAGATTTGACGAAATGATGACTCCGTCCGGCTCTTTTGCCAGCTCATTCAGGTAATTGAACCAGTGAGAGTCATTAATATCATCATTTTGGTCACTCTGCAATTTCGCAGTCTCACCGAATTCTTTTGTGTTTATCGCCATAAGATATGCATCCGAAACCGAACCACTGCCTGCGGAAATGTCTACCCGCTCGTCCTCAAGCACACGCGTGACCCCGTCACAGATGCCCTCATTTTTGAGCGACTCGTATTTACCGAAATCAGGCTCGTCATACATCCAGCTTACAGAGCCATCTTTATTCTTCTGTATCCTGAGTCTGAAATCTTCGTTGTATATCGCATCACAACCCACATTGTAGACGATCCGTTTTTCCATATTGCTGTTCATGGTGCGCGCCATATTCGCGTCAAAAATACCGCCAGCCACTGTCATGATAAGAAATACTGCCAGAAATCCCTGATTGTATCTGGTTCGTTTTAGCTGTAAAAATGATGCATACATTGCCGGAGAAAAATGCTTTTTAAAGAGCCTGTCCACAAGCAGAATAATAAGTCCGGTAAGTCTTACGCACAAAAGTGCCGCTGCAAATATAAAAAGCGAATTGTCCAGTATCATGACAGGATCTATGCTCCTGTTCTCAAGAACAGATATCGCAAGCGTACTCTTCTGCTTGTTGTAATTGTAAAGCAGATATGCTGACAGAGCCAAAAGTATAACATCTATAAAGCATTTCTCCCAAAGAGGCTTTTTCTTTGATATTCGTCCCCTACTGCTGTGCTCTGATATGGCATCCTTTGATTTTTTCCACACCGGAACTGTGATAAACAGCACCATGATAACTGCCGCTGCCACCGCATAGACAAGCATCTGCCATACAAATTTGTAAGTGCCTATATCCTTTGCCGTAAATCTTAAAAATCCGTCTGTAGATGCGGCAGCCCGGCACATTATATATCCGAGTACTATTCCAAGTACACAGCCCGCAAACGCTATTATTCCCGACTGCTGCAGGTACAAAATAAATACCTGTAATTTTGTCGCACCGCGGCTTCTTAAAACAAGTATGTCATTTTCCTCGAGCGAAAGTATCTGTGCAGATATCATTCTTATAAATAAAATCAAAAGCACAAGACACGGCAGCTCCAACGCCCAAAGCATCAGCTTTATCGTCTTCTGCTGTGTAAAAAAGCGCTCCAGCGTATCACGGATGTTGTCATTGTAGAGCTTGTCAGCATCCTTAAACTGCTCCATATAACCGTCATAAAGTGAGGCATTTTCCGTGTTGATCTGCCTGTAATCCAGCATGAGAAAATCACTGTAGCTGATATTGTCCTCGCTGTAATACTGCATCATTTCGTCAAAAACATCCTGCGAAACAAATATCACATCGCCCATATCCGAAAGCGTCTTGGCCCAATATGGATCGTTTATATCTTTTTCACGGCAGATCTGTGATATGACGAAAGAAATTTCCTTTTTCCCACTGCCATCAGGTACATGTAAATAGATTTTTTCACCTGCTACAAGTCCGTAGTGATCCATTGTCTTTTCGCTTATACTGCATTCGAATGTGGCTGTGTCAGTCTGAGATTTTACAACATCCGCGTACTCCGAAAGTCCCGGCAGATATCCTATTGTAAAATAATTGTTAGGTCCTCCAAACTCTGTATCTGCGCGTCCTCCTGAGAGTGTGATAAGCTGCTGTGAGGAAACCTTGTTTATATCCACATATTCAGTCCACTTCTTTTCGTATCCTGACAGCTTATCAAGCACTGACTGCGAATCAGGATAATCTGCCACCGCATATGTTCCCTCGCGGCTCATCCGTGCTGGAAACTCATTCTGCTGTGTGGCATGATCCGTAAAAAGTCTGTCGAGTATCTGATTTCCCGCACCCTTTTCAAACATAGGGTGGCACACAAAAAGTGCTATAAACAAAGCCACTCCCATAAGCAGACACAGATTTAACCATTTTCTGTTTTTTAATTTATTAATTACGAAGCCAAACATATTTCATCGCCCTCATCAATACCGTAAAGCACAAGTGTATTGCTGCCTGATGTATAATCGCCCAATATTACCGGCTGCTTTACCACGCTGTCCCCATCAATTTTCCACACATAGTATGATATATCATCTTTGTCCATAGGATTGACCTGCTTGTGTATGATCGAAGTCGGCACCACTACCACCTTTTTAAAAGAAACATAAGAAAACTTTACAGCAGATGCCCTGGTCAGATCATCCGGTATTCCATTGTCAAGTTTTATATAAAATGCTGCATTTCCATATCCCGAATCTGTGTTTCCGGTAATATGCACACCTTTATCATCCTGATTTATATATCCCTTTTGAGCTTCCCTGCCGTAACCGGCAAAACCGATACAGCTTCCGTAGATCGTTGTACCGTCCAGCTCAAGTGATACGCGCTCTCCCACATCTGCTATATTGTCCTTATATACTTTATAGCTATTGCTATCCTTTACCTGAACCAGCAGTACGTCCGTGGAATTTCCGGTTATCTGCAGGATATCTGAGCCTTTCTCCACATTATCTCCTGCCTTGACACTCACCTTTGAAACTTTTCCGTCATTTTTGGCATATACTGAAATATTTCCTTTGCCGTCATTTCCTGCGCTTATGCTGTCATATGCTGACTGTAGCCGGGAAAGCTGATAGGTGTGGTCTGCACAGGCAAGTTTTTTCTGCAGATTCAATAATTGTAAATTCAGTTTCAACTGCTGCTCATCATATGCTGTATCCGGCTTTTCATCCTGCCGGTTATTTTCTTCTGCGCTACTACCACCTTCAGATAAATCTTTTATCTGTTTATCGTAATCAGCAATCTTCTGCGCATAGGATTCATTCTCCGAGTCGATCGCATTTTTCGCCTCTGTTATGGCAGCTTTGCCCTCTCCGGTATCCACCACGTAAAGCAGCATCCCCTTTTCTACCGTATCGTCCTGCTTCACATTGACCGATACGATCTGCCCTTCATAATCACAGGTTTCGGTTATCGTCCCTGCGTCAGATCTGCTGTAGCGCACACCGTAGTTTGCTATATCAAAATCAGACCTTGTTACCGTATATTTGCTGTACTTTGTCGGAACCTGATCTGTAGAATTATAGTAGACCAGCTCCCCCTCTTTTAAGCCCTCTGTGACCTGTGTATAGTTTTCATCAGACTCACCTGTTGTTATGATGCGTTTCTCGCGTCCGCCCTCATCATTTTTCACATAGACATATCTAGTATCGCCTTCCTTATAGATGGAATCTTTTCCCACGACAAGTGCCTGGTCCGCTTTTGTCTTTTCAAAATATACCGGATACATCTGTCCTGCCGTAAGAAACGGCTTTTCCCTGCTTTCCACGCACACATCCGGATAGCGGTTGTTTATCTTCGAAAGTACCAAAACCTCTGATGTATATTGAGACTCGGTGACATCATATTTTTCGCCATCGACTATCACATATTTCTTGTCATAATCACTGTATTTGTACTCATTTATGGCTATATCTTTTATATCCAGCACAAGGTCATCCGTATCTGAGACAATGACTATATTCTCGTATGCCGCAGCAGACCTTCCATCTGTCAGCTTCTTAGTGTAAGTGACAAGACCGCTGTGGACTGCCTTAAGCGTTCCATCATCAACGATCTGCTGATATAAAGCCATCTGCTCATTGATCTTTTGCACGCGGTATTCGTGAAGCTGCTTATCGTACCGTTCATTTTCCTGTTCTGTGGCAATCTGCGTATTGTAATCATCTTCTGTGCTCTCTTTTTTCTCAATCTGTTCTGTTGAAAATTCGTCCGTATCCGCAGCCTGACTCTCCCATAATTTGATCTGCGTATCCGAGATCTGAGCGGATATCTCATATGTCTCATTCTCATGCGCCAGCGCATCCTTACATTCCTGCAACTGTTTTTTTGCCTCATCCACATCACAGACTGCAAGCACATCCCCTACATTTACTGTATCTCCCGGCTCCACATATATCTGTGAAATATTGACATTGGCACTGTAGTAATTGCAGTAATCCCTCAAAACTGCAGTAGCCATCAGCACCTGCATGGAGCCAATCGTACCGTATTCCACAGGTCTGTAGGCTTCATTTAACGCTACAGGTTCTTCAAGCTCCGGTAGGCTGCTTTCTGTCATTTTTCCACAACCGCCTGCCACAAACGATACACATATCCCCAGTACTGCCAGTTTTTTTATTGATAAAAGGTTTCTGTTCTTCACTGCAAAACCACCTCATCCCCGCTTTTAAGTCCTTCTGTGATGATCCGGTAGTCTCCCACCTGATCTGCGACACTTATCCATACCGCCTGTCTGTATCCATTCTCATCCAGTGTGTATACAAAATACCTGCCATCCTTCTCATGTACTGCGTCCTTTTGCACATACACAGCATTTTCTATAGCAGGGCGCGTCACTTCCATGGAAAATATCTGTGCATCCGATACTGCCGACATGTCCGATACCGGTTCAAAAACAAGCTTTTTATCGTCCACCTCTTTTACCTTAAGTTCAAACTCTATATCAGATGCTGTTGCCGTGTATACATCACCTACATTAAAGTCATAACCTTCCGGTCTGTCAGCTTCGTAATTGCCGTTTCCGCTGATTTCTGTTATAAGATTGCTGCCCGGTTCAAAAACTCCCGCCAAAAGCGAATTGTTCATTGCTGTGATCGTGCCATCCTCGGATGCCGTGATCTGATATCTCGACAGTTTTTCCTCTGCCTCATCAAGATAAAGCTGCGCAACCTCTGTATCCTTATCAAGCTGGGCAATATCGCTTGAATAATCCTGAGTATCATCAATTTTCATAATAGCCCTGTAGTGCTCTGCCAGAAGCTTATTCTGACTGATCTGCCCGCTGTAGTCCTCAATCTTTTTCTGTATCTCCCCGGATTTAAAAGCCACCAGTATATCACCCTTTTTCACATGATCACCCACTGCCACATTTACCTTTTCGAGCGTAAGCTCCGTGTTTGTCGCACCATAGGAAAACCTGGTATAGCCCTGCGCGCTCAGACTGATGGTAGTCTGAGGTGTGAGTGAACCGCTCTGTACCGTAACTGTCTGGTATGATATTTTCTCGTAGAAAGCTCTGTCCGTCTGTGCAAGCTCCTTTTGTGCCGCCCCACATCCTGAAAATAAAATAGAGGTAATTGCAGTGGCAAGTGTCAAACGCCCTACATATTTTTTCTTTTTATTAATCATATATTTTCCACATCTTTTCCAAATAAATATGAACCTGATCTATTATCTAAAAATGTAACTCCATGTGTAAACTTTTTGTATCATGTATTGCATTTTTTATTATATAATTTCCCTTAGTCTCCATGCACACTTCTCTCTGATTCAGAATATCTGCTCCGGCTCAATCACTGTTCCGTCTATTGCATTTACAAATACCGGACACGATTCGACCTCTCCTCTTTGCAGCAGCTCAAGGCTCCATGCCGGGATATAGCTGAATCTCTGTGAATCTGAGCTGTCCTTTACCCTGATATAGCCAAGTGTCAGATAACGATATTGTGTATCCGCTTCCACAATATATTTATCCGGGTGGCTTTCAAGCTCATTTCTTGCAATCTTATAAATATTTGACACCGGTAAGAGCTCCACCTTCTGCTGTTTTTTCACAATGCTTACCGGCTCTGCTATATCAAATCTATAGACACCATATTCATTTACATTGAAACTGCCTGTCTCATAACCAGGACAGTCCATAGGACAAAATTTGTTATAAGCTGAATAATCAAATACATTCAGTGATTTTGAATACACTACATCATCTGCGCCAAGCGAATATTCAAGCGCATAGCCCCATATGGCTCTATGCACATCCCCCTCCTTATATACATTATCCTCAGTCTTGTTATATCCCTCCCATTCACAGTCGCTTTCTCCTGTTTTAATCATTGACTCAATTCCTATTGCCTGCATGAAGTCACCTGCTTTCTTCTTTGCCTCATCAAACGAAATATTTGCCTCATTGACATCGCTTACCGGCAGGTCTCCATCAATAAAGTCACCGTTTAAATACCTCACCGTGTCATACTCTTTCAGTGATTTTGGTCCATAGTACTGCTTCACATAGCCATCATCAAATTTAGTACTCCTCTCATCCGGATCCCCATCTGAAACGCTTTTCACACATCTGTCAAGCGGATAGCTCTGAATGCCTGATAGCACACTGTTGTCATCATCTGGCCTTGAAAACTGAAGGTGAAACCAGGTATCACCTATTTTTCCGACAAAATCATCACAGGAATCATATTCTGTGGCCTCTGTCCACACATCAGCTGCCGTTTCAAGTGCTTTTGTGCACTCAGTTTTCATATCATCATGCCATTTCAAAATCTCCTCAGAGGCATCATCCGACAGACTGTTGTTGTCCCTGTCAAGAGTCTCAATAATCTCCTCAAGCTCCTTTTTTGTCATGTGCGCATAGTCGTAATAATAGACCTGTGAATCACCAAAATATGCCTTTATCACCTTTTCCTTGAACTCCTTGGTACAAGGTATGCGCTCTACCTCTGTGACTGACATGGTATCACATTCCGGCACTCTGATATCTGCCGTGATTTTCACCTTTTCATCAGTACCACCCATATTTACTGTAAGTTCATCATTAAAACTTGTATTGGTGTCAATATCCTTTACACTGCTTACCACATTTTGGGATTTTACCTCCGTGTCCACGCCATAATCTACCTTTTTGCCGGCACAGCCTGCGAGTGATATGAGGACAAGTGCCTCGATGAGTGTCATAATTGCTTTTTTCTTCTTTCCCATAATAGTTCTCCATAAATTTTAAAATACATCCTCGGAATTGATTATTGTGCCATCTATTGCATTTACAAGTATCACATTTTTCTTTTGTGAATCAACCAGTCGCGAAAATGACCATACAGGCACATAACTGTATTTTGCAGTTTCATTCTTATCTTTCAGCCTGAAATATGTAAGCTGCATATTGTTAAAGCTTTTGTTTATCTCAAGCTCATATTTGTCGGCATTGTTTTTTAGCTGCTCCTTAATTATCTGCTCTATATTCTTTAAAGAAAGCATCTCCACACTGCCGGATATGCTTGTCACACTCACCGGATATTCTATAACCACATCAATTATTCCATTGTCTGTAACAGTTAGCTGAATACTGTCACCCAATGTAATGTCTTTCGTATCCTCGCGAAGCATAGAGTCACATTCTGATGAATCAAAACTATCCTTAAAAACCTGTCCATCAATGCCTGTTCCATACGAATACACATATCCCCACAATGTGTTACTGCGGCTCTCCCAGTTTTCATCCCCATTATTAAATCCCAGCCAGTTACAATCGCACTCTCCACGCTCAACCTGATTTGACAGTCCAAGCTTTCCCATAAAGTCCTGCACAAGTTTTTTTGACTCTGCTGCACTTCTTGTACATTCATTTCCATCAGCTCCGGCACTGTCTGTCAGATTATCCTCCTGAAATGTCTGCGAGACATTATCATAATTTTCCTCCTTAAATGAAGGTGGTCCGTAATATTTTCCATCGAGCTTAAAGACATAAGCATTTACCCAATGCTCTTTAAATGTTACCTCACAAAATGTATCTCCTTTATAGCCGGCATACTCATCACAGCTTTGTAAATCAGAAGCAATTGTATACGAGATTTTCGCATCAGTCAGTAAATCCCGATAACCTGATAAATCCTGCTCCATTTGCTGTACCAGTTCCTGTTTTGTACTATCATCCACATCATCCCTGCTATTCATTTCATTCAGCTCCCTGGATTTTAAATCTATATAAGAATTCAATTCATCAACTGTATAATGCTCTAAATCATGATAATAATACTCTCCACCACCAAAGTACGCATCTAAAAACCTTTTCTTGTACTCTGTATCGAGCTTCACATCCTCCACTCCAACAACATGCATGGTTTCACAATCCGGCACCAGTATTTTGGCATCGATTCCCAGGGTTACATCTCCTTTTTTTGTCTGGACAGTTATATTTTCGACCCATGGCTTGTCAGTCCTTAAATCAGATACCTTAGAAGCGTTCTTTTGCTCCTTTACCTCCGTGTCCACACCATAATCCACCTTTTTACCGGCACAGCCTGTGAATGATGTGAGGACAAGTGCCTCGATGAGTGTCATAATTGCTGCAAATAATCTCATATTTCGTGAAAATATGTTACCCCTTTTATCCATATGTGGTTCTCCTTTTTTGTGTTCCATATTGTTATAATGAGTATATATGTCAGTTGTAAACTTTTTGTATCATACATTGCATTTTTATTATAAAAACCCGGTCTGCACATACTTATGCAAACCGGGTCTATATTTAACGTATCTTGTAACTATTAAACTATACCAATTCAGGAATTTTATATCCTGCTTCCTCCATCGATTTTTCAAATTCTCCAAGGCTGACATTTGCCTCTTCGGCTGCTACATCTATTTTTAACCTTCCCTTTGAAACCAATGAATACAACATATTATTTTTTCCCTGAAGAATCCCCTCTTCCTTCTGTTCCTCACCATACTCTTTGGCATATTCCTTTGCATATTCTTTTGCATATTCCTTTGCATATTCCATTGCATACTGTCTTACTGCTTCACTCATAGCACCACGTCCTTCCTTTTCTTTATAATAAGCCACGGCTTTTGACAATGCCTCGCTTTTTATCTGCTCCGGCCTGCACTGGTGAAAATCTCTCATCATCCGACCTATATCATCATTACCTTCATACCTTCCATTTACATAGATGATATGTGAACCGTCCCCAAAGACTTCGCCTGTTTCATCAACACGTCTTTGAATGTGATAAAATGGCAGTCCTTTTCTGAATTTATCGTGATCATAAATAAAAATCACGTAGGAATCCTTAATCTCCTTAAACTCCTGTCCTTCCCCCAGCATCCTCGCATCCATCATACTGCTGTGATAT
>UMDX01011627.1_pt1 | contig 15368 bp, 8 predicted proteins | sample 1964601 | NCBI WGS metagenome assembly UMDX01 (sample SAMEA4836005, study PRJEB28245) | human gut metagenome | biome: gut microbiome; material: fecal sample | place: Denmark | collected 2008 | reverse complement strand
TCGTTTTCGTGGGTGAAGCGGTCAATCAGTTTCTGGTAATCCTCACTATCGTAGTCGGTACGTTCGGCAAGTTGCCGATTCATGCGTTCGATGCCCGCCTGCATCTCAAAAATATGCTCGAAGGCAAGTTCAGCCTCCTGCATTACGGTGCGCTTGTCACTGAGTATCATCACTTGGGGCAAATACCCGATAGTACATTCGCGAGGAACGGCAACAATGCCGGCAGTGGGCTGCTGAATGCCAGCCAATATCTTGAGCATGGTGGACTTACCGGCACCATTCTTGCCGACAAGAGCTATACGGTCTTTCTTATTGATAACATAAGAGACGTCTTCGAACAGAGGAGTGGCATTAAATTCTACCTTCAGTCCTTCTACAGATATCATAGTGTCAATGAATTTATCGTTCAAGACTGCAAAGGTAGCGATTTTCAACGTTATACAATATCATACGCTCACATAATTACATCAAATATCCAAGAAAGAGAACACTACTCCCGCATTTCCTGCGGAAGGACAATTGCAAAGCGGCTCCCCTTGCCAAGAGTTGAAGCCACTTCTATTTTTCCATGAAACCTTTCAACGATAGTCCTGCAAATGGCCAATCCCAATCCCGTGCCCTGCACAAAAGCATCTCCCTTATAGAAACGTTCAAAAATGTGCGCCAGAACTTCTTCCGACATGCCAGTTCCCGTATCTTCCACAAAGACTTCCAATGTAGCAAAGTCCTTCAGCCTATACCCTATGGTTATGCGTCCTTCAGCAGTGAACTTCACCGCATTATTGATAAGATTGTTGACAACTTGCCCCAAACGCGTAGGATCTGTATAGATAACTGCCGCCCGGTCCGGAAGGTCTAGCAGTAACTCCACTCCTTTCCGAAGATTCATCTTCTGCGCACTGTAAATGCTTTCCAATATGCCATTTAAAGAAACCTTCTCAAAATGGAATTCCATCGTGTTCGATTCTATCTTGGACAAATCCAGAATATCTGAAATCAACACCATTAACAACTGGCTGTTCTTTTCAATCAAAGACGTAAATTCCATAATCTCCTGCCGCGACAAGTCGGCATCCCCACAAGCCAGTAGTGTAGAGAAGCCCACAATGGCATTTAGTGGCGTACGTATCTCGTGGCTCATATTAGCAAGAAATACGCTCTTCAACTCATCGCTACGTTGCGCTTTCTGCAAAGCCTCGTTCAATTTATTCTCCGTATCCTTGTATTTCTGCGTACTCATGCAAATACCGATGATACGGAACGGCAAATCCGTCAATTGCCCCACATAGGTAGATTGCGCCTCAAACCACTCCCACTTGCCGTCTCCCCTCCGTAGACGGTATTCCACTGGGCGTTCGTACAAATTACCATGCAACTGTAAAGCCAAAGCATCAAACACTCCCTTCCGGTCGTCCGGATGAATCAGAAATGCGAATTCCTCAGGCGTCAGCGTATAGTCACGCGTAGGAATCCCCAAATATTCAAAATAACGCGGTTCTATAATCATCAGATTATGTTCCATGTCGAAAGACCATTGAAATATCTGGGTGCGGCTCAGCGCAATATTCAGCAAATGCTTCTGTGTCCGTTCTTCCAACACATTCCTGAAATAGAGTACAATCCTCACCAATTGTCCATCTTCATGAATTCCCACCATAGCACCTTGTATCAGAAAACTGATACCACTCTTCAATTCACGTATAAAGCAATTGATATCTAAGGGAATAATCCGCACATCCCTCTCCCGAAGTTGCAGCAAAAGGTCTTCTAACACATTCTTTTTATCACATACCACTTCCAATAAGTCAGTGATACGCCGCCCTATCACATACTCATTCAAATGGAGTTCATTCATCACCTGCTGATTCAGACGCCAGATACAATCTTCCAAATCAATCATAATAATGCTGACGGGCCATGAGTTGAACAACTGCTCGGAGATGGCATTTATTATACGTACTTCTTGAGGAACATTCGGATTCATCAGAATTGTTTTATCATACAAGGAGCAAAGTTCGGGCTAAAATGCTTATGCCACAAACAAACCCTTATAAATCAATATTCCGTTTTAGCATGTATATATTCTATTATTCACAACTTTACCTTATTTAACAGAGACAAATTGAGCGTAATATTGATTTTAACTGTTATCTCTGTCATTTATACATTATTATCCCCCATTTTTGTGTCTTAAAATCTCCAACATGAATATATCCGAATTCAATATAAATGCCGAGTTCATTGCCTGCAATCATATCACAACCAATGAACTGAATCCGCTAGTGGAAAAGCCATACCACACCAAGGCCAGTATCTTCGCTCTATGCACCAAAGGAGTTCTGAAAACCATCATAAACCATACTCAATTCAGGGTTGAAGCTAACACCCTCCTAGTTATTCCTCCCGAGACCTTCGTACAATTGCTACACACGTCAGACGATGCTGAAATATATGTCGTCATATTTTCCCAACAACTTATCCAGAGTTCAGGGGCCGGCAAGGTCATGATGGATAAGTTTCACATTATAGGCAAACACTATATTTTTCCTCTATCGAAAACGGACTTCCAGCTTTATGCCGAGTTCATGACCTATTTGTCACACCTCTACCAAAGAACAGAAAGCCCCTCAAGTCTAGTTTCATTGCAAACTCTACTGACCTATCTGTTACAAGGTATATCCGAACTCTGTCCGGAACGCCCTAGAATAAAAGAGACTCCGGGCAGCAGGCATTTCAACCAATACCGCATTTTTATCCGATTGGTACACACAGACTATGTCCGGGAGCATCAAGTGTCCTATTATGCATTGAAAATGAATATGAGACCGGCAGCTCTTTGCCGCCTTGTCAAAAAGGAATCAGGACATACAGCCATGGAAATCATCAACAATACTATCATCATGGATGCCAAAGCACAACTTTGTACCGCCAACACTCCGATAAAGGATATAGCCGTGAGTCTAGGTTTTAATAATGCGGCCTTCTTCAACAAATTCTTTAAACGTCATACGGGAATACCTCCTCAGAAGTTCCGCACATCCTCAAAACAATAAAATCCACTCAAAACACAAAATGCGGATATTCTGCCATGAGAATACCCGCATTCCTCAATAAGAGAAGTCTGCCATCAACCTACCTTCTTAGCAATAAAAAACACATAACCGTAGAATTCCTTATATTTGCCGTATAGTTCATCCTCAATCATTTGGAGTGAGCTGAACTCTTCGGCAATTTTATTACCGGCATATTTCTTACGGAAAATCTCCTGAGCCGCAACCTTTGAAGCAAAGTAATGCTCTGTCCAGCAATTCTCCGGCAGAATGAATGTAGCAACGGGGAGATAACCCGCCTTGTACAACTTGGCTACCTGATTGGGAAGTGTATCCATTTCAGAATAGGCGTCCATCCAGAAGTCATTGATTTCCGCAGGACGTTCGTCCGTAAACCATGAACTCTCGGATACGGCAATATACCCTCCCGGTTTCAGATATTTACGCCACTCCTTCAAGCCACGTTCAAAGCCGATGTTATAGATAGCACCTTCACACCAAATCATATCCAGCTCCTCCTCACCGAAAGGGAGGGCATCCATTGAACCGACAATTCCTTTTACTCTGTCCTGCAAGCCCAACTGCCTTGCATTACGGTTGAAGATGTCAATAAAGCCGGGGAAAAGGTCAATTCCGGTAATCCGCCCCGGCACATGCCCGGCTACTACCATTGTCTGGCCACCCGTTCCACAACCTATATCGGCAATAAGGGATTTATCAGTAAGGCCGTCTACAAAGCTCAATGCCTTCAACGTCGCTTCGGGACTGCCAGGGCCTTGCCGTTCCATATTGGAGAAAAAGTCACAGATTAAACTAAGTTCGAAATCGTGGATGGTTTTATTTTCGTTACTCATTTTCTTACTATATTTTGCATATACGGAAAGTATCACAATACCTTCAGCATAATACGCGGATTAAACTTTAATTATAACAATAGAGAAACACTCTCGAAAGAAGTTATCCGAGAGTAAACGAAAGGGACAATCTGTGCAAGGAACACAGATTGTTTACAAAACCAAATCCGATTTAAATGTCTTTGTCATACTGCAAAGATAAGCAATATTTTATTTAATCAAAGAATTTACGGTTAATAAAGATTTTCCTTTGCACCGGGTGCATGCTGAAGAACGGCACCTACCACCTGGCAAGTTTCCAGTTCCTTACAGTCACCGCAAGTATTGAAACCTTTTTCGTACACACATTTGCGGATAGCACAATAATCGCTGCAATAGGCAAACTTCACCCCGTCTGCACGGCACCCCATACAATGGATGGTTTCTGCCGTAATTTCCGGCGTATTGTTCAGCACACTCCACTCTTTGGCGGTTTTCTCTCTCAGCTCATCGTCATTATTGACAGTGGCTATACGGGCGGCGCAATTTTCGCAATCCAGTCCGCAACATGCAATTAATTGTTTCATCACTTGGTTATAACGATTTATGTTTGAGGATATAATGCCCTTTTTCCCGCACATCGATTCAGTAAGCCCAAAACTCACCCCATACCTTGGAACAGACACTCATTTACCGACAGTCCTCAGCGCTTTCTTAACGATATACTTGGTCTCTTTCGTTTCACTTTCCCAACGCCTGCAAAGCTTCCTTACAAATCCGGATTGCGTCTTACTTGCATCATTTAACCAATTCCCTACGCTGTTCCGGACATACTTGGAGTAATCTGATTTCAAAGGTTCCAATATCGGTGAGCCCAATGCAGGGTTCTGTTCCAACATTTCAGTATGCTTGCACCAGACACCTCGTGAACAGAAAACAGAAGAACAAATATAGCTCTGGCAAACGCCTTCCCCATATTTGTCCTTTTGTTCTTTTACCCAAATAAATTAATGCGAATCAAGTTATCCTTCCGTCTTACTTTAGAACAGCTTCGCAGGATACTCACCCGCATCCACCAAAGCCTGAATCTTGTCGACTACACTCTGACGGTCTTCGGGATAAGTCACACCGAACCACTTGCTGGTTGTATCGAGCACTTCGCAGGTAGCAGTGCCATTGTTAATCAGCTTATCCACCATCAGCGGGATGAAGAATTCGCTTTTCAGATTCTCCATATTCTTCGGGTCGCTCAGGAAGCTCTTGAAAAACTCTGCACTGTAAGCAAAGTAATCGGGAGTAAAGCCCCAGAAGTTCATGCTGACCGGAGTCGTCTCGGGAGTGGCAGTCCATTCACCGTTATCATCGATGTACTTCACCTCGCCGTCCATACGCTGAATCTTGGTACGCTCTACTACAGAAGTCAACAAGTTGTTTGCATCCGTTCCGCACAAACCACGGGATACGGTACCGCTTTCGCTCAATGTATTACCGATGCGGAAGCCTACCATGGAATATACATTTTTGGAACCTTCGGGAAGGGCTGCAAGAAATTTGCCCATTACCTGGAAGGAATCACGACCGTAGAAATCGTCGCAGTTGATAACAGCAAACGGTTCCTTTATTACATCGGCACCCATCATTACAGCATGGTTGGTTCCCCAAGGTTTGGTACGGCCTTCGGGGCAGGTGAAGCCTTCGGGAAGGTCATCGATGGACTGGAATACCAGTTCGCAGGGGATATGGCCTTCGTATTTGGAAATAATCTTGTCGCGGAAATCCTGCTCAAAATCTTTACGAATTACGAAAACGAGCTTTCCAAAACCGGCATTGATGGCATCGTAAATAGAATAATCCATGATAGTTTCGCCATTCGGGCCTAGTCCGTCCAATTGTTTCAAGCCACCATAACGGCTGCCCCTGCCGGCTGCCAATAAGAATAAAGTTGGTTTCATATTTAGTTATTATTTAAAAAGGTTAGTATATCACAGTTGATAACGGCTGCAAATGTACAAAAATTTATGGCTGACAGAAGGGAGTTTTAGTTCATTCTTTACCACTATCCGTTCAAAAAGGTACATTTAGAACGGATAACCGATGGCAAAATGCAACGCCATGCTGTCCTTGAACTTGGGAATATTATAATACCCCGACTTCCCGGTATCATACGGGTCGTGAAGCCCGATACCCAAATCCAGACGGAAAACAAGAAAGTCCAAATCGTAACGCAAGCCAAATCCCGTGCCCAAAGCAATCTGTTTCGGGAAATTCTTCAAGGTGAACTCACCGTTCGGGCGATTTTCGTCCTTACGCATCAGCCATACATTGCCGGCATCCAGAAACACCGCTCCATGCAAGTCGGCAATCATACGGAAGCGATACTCGATATTGGCTTCTATGCGAATATCACCCACGTGGTTGATATAGGTATATTTTCTGTCCGTCTCGGGAGGATAGCCGCCCGGACCTATACTGCGTGCAGAAAAGGCGCGCACACTGTTGGCACCGCCGATATAGAACTGTTCCGTATAAGGTGCAGTCGTAGCGTTGCCATACGACCATATCACCCCTCCGGCAATACGCGAGGCTATCATTTGGTTCTTGTCTATCCGGTAATGGTACCTGAATTCCGAGTTCAGCTTCAGGAACTGTGCAAAAGGTACCCCGAAAAGCTTCTTTCCTTCCTCACTGAACGGCTTGCCGAAAATACGGTAGACGGCAGAAGTCAGGTTACCGGCCGACGCAACGGTGGTCTGCCACCAGATGGGGTTACGCTTGCCGCGCACGGAAGCGTTGTCATAAGTATAGGTGTACTCCATGGCAGGAATGAACTGGTCGCGCAAACTAACGTAGAGTGCCGGATTCTCGGCACGCAACGTATCGAAAGCGGCAGTAGGATTACGCAGCACATTGAATGTCAAACGGAAAGGAGTTATACTGTGCCTGGAAGTCGATTTGGGCTGGAAGTCATAAGTGACATTACCGCCAAAAGCCAGCAGCTTATAATACTTGGCACGGTTCATCTGGTCGGCATATAAACGGAAAGTCGTTGTAGCCGGGAAGTCATACTCACGGTCGCCCATCCTAGGAAACACCACGCGCGGAAAGATGAGAGAAGTGGAAATCCCCAGTTCATAGCTGTTCATCAGGGAAGAACTTGACTTGCCCGTCTGCCATTCGTACGAACCGTTCAACTTCACATTCCAGCTTTCACCGCCACCGAAGACATTGTTCTTCGTCACCGTAAAAGCGGCACCCGGTCCCGTCTGGTTATTGCTCTTCATGGTGACATTAAAATCCAACTCCGCATCGTAGGGTTTATCGAGCGCGGCAATGACCCTCACATCCAATGTATCAGACACAAACGCCGTATCACGCGGTATATACTGCATCTCCGCATAACGGAAAATACCGACGCTTGCCAGACGCTCCTGAATACGGGTCTGACGGTACAAACTATACAAACTCTGCATAGAACGCTGGCGGGCAATACCTGCGCTGTCCTGTATCTGACGTTTCCGCCGATAACCTTGATAGTTCAACCAACGGTAAAGCATGTTGGGACGTACCGGAGGTTTGTTGTAGTAATGTATGGTCAAGCCTTTGTAATCCATGCTGTCATTGGGTTCCTGCCCCTGCTTTCCAAGAAGATAGACGGATTTACGCCCCACACGGAACTGCTTCTCGGCTACCTTTGGCATACCGGGAACGGGAATCAAGCGCATCTGGACATGCCCATTGGGAACTATCATGGTATCGGCCTGATAGGTCAGGTAGTCGGGACGGAAATAATAACAGCCCACATTACGCAGCAGGGTACTGATACGGGTACGCTCCCCATCCAAATCAGCCACATTGAATTGTTCTCCCGAACTGATAAGGGAACGTCGGCGTCCCAGCTCCATAATGCGAGTGGTACGCTCGCTGAAACCACGATAATATACCGTATCTATAAAGTAGGGGTTACGCATGTTCACCGTATATTGCAACTTTGCCTTCAGCGAGTCCTTCGGGTCGATAAATGTCTTGTAGCTGACGCTTCCGTTGAAATAGCCATAATCGCGCAGCAAGTTAACCGCCGCCTTCTGGCGTATATCGGGATTCACCGTAGACATAAGCACCGGAGTGGCGGCAAATTTATTGAATATCCACTTTCCGAATCCCTTCTCATACTTCTGGAAACCATTGTAAATCCACAGTCCGAAAGGAAAGGGATAGCGGATAGTAGAGCTTCCCAGCAACGAATTGTTCGGTGCCGTAGCAAGGGCGGCTTCCACCTCTTCCATAGCAATCTCACCAACAGACGTTTCACTGCGGTTCAATACAATCATTGGCTTTTGGCCGGTATAGAGTATCTCCCCCTCGGGCAAGTGCTTCGTGGTGGAGCAACCTGCCAGAAATATCAATCCTGCAATATATAATATCAGTCGTTTCATATCACATTCCTACTTTTTCATATCGCTATTTTCAGCCTCCGGTTTTATCTTTTTCTTCCTGAAGATGAAGAGTTCACTCAATCGGTCCATCTTCCGGCGCAGCACAAGGCCGACACCCGTTTCGGTTATCTCACCGTCGAGTATGCTTTCGTAGTTTTTATTATGGAATACACGGACATATCGAGTACCCGACGCATCAAGACGGTATTCCAGCGATATATTGTCAATGAATGATTCCGCATCGTTCGTGGCATTGGCCCCGGTGGACACTTTTCCACCGATGACTATCTGTACGCGGTCGTTGAAGAAACGCTGGGAATAACGAAAACTGAAGTCTTTCTGCGTGTCACCCGTTTCAGCAGAGGTACGGTCTTCCACACCTACACTGATATTGGCCCCTTTTATACCTCCCGCCAAGGAGTTTATCTGGCTCTGAAGCACTGAGTTCAAGGCGGCTCCCATTGACAAACCTCCTCCTTTGGCACCACTGTTCAGGTAAATACCCGTGGCAAGCATGGCAATGGCCTGCTTGCTACGCTCTTCTGCACCCATTGCCTGCAGCTCATTCTCTACTGCGGCATCTTCGGGCGCCGAAATATCGAATATCAAATCGGGAGCGTCAAGCCTGTTCTTGATGGAAATGGAAACATCGAAGTTCACCATGCGCGAACCGTCCCCGTCACCATCGGCCACAGAAGCACGCATACGTTCCGTAGCCTTCAGGCTCAGCGTAGGATTCATAATATTCCCCCGCCAATCCACATAACTGCCGGGATTGAACTGGAACTCCTTCAACGGGATGATAGGCAGCGAATATTTCATGACGCCACCCGAAAGGGTATAGCGTCCGGTAAGGCTCATATCCCCTTGGGGAGTATACTGCATATTCAAATCACCGCCACCTTCCAGTTCGATGTATTTGCTACGGTCGGGACTCAGATCGGCACGAAGACGGACAGCATCGTCAATATGGACGGACATATACATTTCCAATCCTCCCAAAGACATGGCAGGAACCTCATCTGCTTTTACCGACGTCGTATCGGTGAACGAGGTAAACGTAACCAGCCCACTGAGACGGTCTTCCACCGTTAAAGGGGAATCGGTCAACACGTAGGTTACGTTGGTATTGCCCAGCAAATTCATGTTTCCACGCATCGTGAGCCCGTCAAGCGGCCCCTTCACCGTGGCATGCAAGTCGACGAACACCTTTCCATACACCAGACTTTCGCGGGTACGCGGTGCATCCAGCAACGTATAGTTCTCTGCCAGCAGATTGAGGTTGGCAGTAGGACGCTCCATATTCCGGAAATCAACCTTACCGTCAATCGTAAACGGATTCTTGCTGGTGGTATAAATGGCAAACTTATCAAATATCAACTGATTGTCCTTTATCTGTACCGGACGGTTGTCGAACCAGTAACGTGCTCCCGCCTGGCGTGCATAGACAGACACACTGTCCAAAACAATATCACCATGCATTTGAGGCTTGTCCAGCGAACCATAAATATAAAGCCCTCCATCAATATCTCCGGTAAAGGCCACCGTTTGGTCAGGGATGAATGCATTGGCCATCTTCAATGGAAAATGCTCGAAACGGGTGGACACTTCCAGGGTATCCTTTCCGTTCTTCTGCGTCAAGATACCGTCGGCGGTCATCACTTCTTCATTATCATATGTAAAATAGGTATTCAGATAGTGCGTATTCTTGTCGCCCGGCAACCAGGTAGCCCCCAGGCCGATGTCTCCAACCGGTTGGCGTTCGTAGGTCAGTTTCTCTACATTGGCTTCGGCGGACACCTGCAGGGAAGTGGCAGTCTGTATATAATTTGCTTCGGCGGAGAACAATCCCGTAAGCCGGGGCATATAAGGAAGTACCTCCGTAAGTTCATCCAAGCGCAATCGGCTCAGTTCTACGTTTATATTCTGCAAGGAAAGGGTATCATTCTTGTCGGATTGCATACGGAAACACAGACCATCGTCGCTGTCCATATCAATATTGGCATAGACGCGCATATTCTTATGCAGATAAATCCAGTTACTATTGTCCGCAAAGTGGAATTTACGGAAAGCGATAATCGGCTCGGCAGGAATAAGGTTCAGCAGCACACCATTACCGCGACCGTGTCCTTCGGTCAACGGACGGGCATTAATACCGAATAGAACACCGGTCTGCCCTTTTCCATTCACATAATCCACAGTCAGTTCCGCATCTTCATTACGGACTTCACCCGTCAGTGTGCTACGGAACACAAACTGCGGGTTCTTGGGACCGTTTATGACACCACCTTGCAACTTCATGCGGGCAGTATCCTGCTTTACTGTAAAAAATATCGTATCGAGCTGCAAGGAGTCCATGCGCAATCCGTGAACAGCTGTACGTCCATTGATGCCGACTTGCGGAGTAAATCCGAAGCTCAGTTTGAAATCATTATAGGAAATACCCTTTGCAGCCAGGAAATAGCTGACGGGATTCTGGTTACCGGCTTCCAGATGCATGCCCGCTGAAGGAAGGACTTGGCGCAAAGCGGCATGGTCCAAACGCCGTTCATCAATCTGCTTTGTCAGGATAGAGACAAATTTATCCGACTGTTCCATCAACTTCTTCAACGTGCTGTGAGCGCGGAAACGCAGATTCAAGTCACCGGCATCAAGCCTCAACTTGAGAGAATCATGACGTGCCTCCGCTCCCATTGTAAAGGCAAACGGGTGTTTCAATGGTCGGGGCACCAAACCCAGCTTATGCAGATTCACCTCTTCCACATTTAAATCCAAAGCGCCATCCAGATAGCTGCGGTCAAGACGCATATCCGCATTTCCCTGCATCTTGAGAAGGACATTATCGCTGGCAAGACGGACGGTAGCAACGGATGACTTGAGTCCGGCATGCACATCTACACCGGAAATGTCCCAATGGCCATACTGTAGTTTTTCCAAGGAGGCATTCAAAGCGGCCACAGTTTTTCGTGATGCCACATCCACCCCTTGCCCCTTAGCGGACATCTTTGCCGTAAGAGTATAGATAGAGTCCTTGGGCAGGAAGTGATGCACCTGCAAGTTGTTGATGGCAAGGTCGGCATGGTAGGCTTCCGTAGCAAGATTATAGGCGGCGTCCAAATTCAAGGCGCCTTCCTTCTCCTTCAGTTTCAGGGCGACAGTGCACTGCGCCCCCTCCATACCGAGACGTGCCGCAAGGTGCATACTGTCCGGCACAATGATGGAGCCATCGGGAGCAATGTCAGCTAGTCCGGTCAGGAAGTTCAAGTTCTGCGTATGCATTTCGAAGTCCATGCTTCCATTACGTTTCACACTGTCGGTCAAGCTCCAGAATTCTCCTCCCCCACTCAACGAAAAGGCTCCGGGCAGCTCAGCCGTAAAACGGGAAATCTGCATCTGCTTCAGGTTTCCTTCCGTACCGGCATGAATCACCAACGGACGGAACGGATAGGCTTCCTTGAAAGCTTCCGGCAAGCCACCGGCAAAAAGCAGTACATCCTGTTTGCCGATACGGGCATTGAAACGGGCTGTCAGACGGCCGGTGGTAGGTATATTTATCAGTTCCCAGTAAGTCTGTGCCGTAAGGTTCATCTCACTATGAGGTGTCAGCAACTTCAAAGAAGGGATACGGATAACGGTAGAATCGGCAAACAACCGCCCGGTCAGGGAAGTTACACTCAAACCGGAACGCTCATACATGGAAAATTCCCGGATAACGGCATTCATATCTCTGCCGTAGTACATCACAGAATCAATGCCCAGGCGAATGTCGCGAAGAGCAATGTGCGAGGGGTCGAAGCCTATCGCACTCCCCGGGCCACCGGTATCATAATTGACAGAAGTTCCAGTCAGCAGGAATTTTCTCCAGCCATAGAACTGGTGTTTCAGGTCGGCAGCAGCGTCCGCAATCTCAGCATCTCCTATATGGGCTTTCAGCCCCATGGAGTCCAATGGCATCTGTAAATCGACCGAGACGTTCTTCAACTTCAGAGTATGGAGTGTGACTTTCCAGTTTAACGCAGTGTCAGTAGTGTCTTTGGGAGTCTCAGTGGTATCTGCAAGCATCACCTGCACATGGGTATCGCTCAATTCTATATTATTGAAGATGGCATCTTCTTTTGTAAGGTCTATGCCATGGCTTTCGAAAAAGAAATGCCCCAGTACTCCTTTGATGCACATACCTTCCATTAAATTGGAGGAGTTGACAGCAACTTGTTTCAAGGTAATGTCATCCACCTCCACTTTCCCTTTGAGTAAAGGCCATGCCTGTACCCGTACGTTCAAACTTCCAAGATTCAGCAAGGTATCGGGATGCTGCACATCAACAGCACTGTCGGCAGGCTGTACCACCAATACACCGCGGACCAACAAATTCAAAGGAAAGCGAAGGTCAATCCGCTCCACGGATATGTCCATACCCGTAGCACCTGATGCAATTGCCGTAGCCTGCTTCCGTATCAAATTCTGTACGGGAGGCACATAAAGCAATATCATCAATATTATAAACAGTATAATAGGAGTAAGCAACACCCACAGTGCTGTTCTCAACCATTTTCTTCTCATCGGAACGTCAATCTTTCATCGTATTTAAAAGTCCTACAAAGTAAACAATTTCTTTCGACATTTGGTTCCCGACAGAGAAAAATCACGTATTCTTCTCTGTTCCCCCATTACGGAAAAGCTGTTGCCTGAGTAATGACATCCTCTATCAAAACGAGGGCGGCAAGGGCGTGTTCTTTCAACTCTCCGGTAAAAGGCACTCCATGAGAAGTTTCCAACAGTTTCAGCAATGCAACCAGTTCCGCTGCTCCAATTAAAGTAAAGAGGGGAATCATTTTGTGGGAGACAGCAGCCATCTCGTCCACATCCTCATTCTCCACAGCCTTCTGCAAACGCTCCGCATTGAGGCGGGTTTCAGCCACAAAACTTTCCAGAATGGACTTTGCCGCCTCGGGGTCATCGACCGAAAAAGCAGTGAGCGAAGAGAATTTATACCCCGGGCAAGCCGAAGTTTCCGAAACTTCCATAACCTCCATCCCTTTGTCCTCCATATTCAATTCATGTAGCAATTCACTGACGGTAAACGGCTTATGCAGGCATCCGGCAAATCCATGCACCGTAAATTCCTCACGCTGCATGTCACTGCGGGCAGTGACAGCAATCACCGGAACAGACTGTGCCTGCGGTATGTTCGAAGCACGAAGCAGTTTCAGTAAATCAAAACCATTAATAGCAGGCATCTGCACATCAGTAAGCAGAACATCAAAGGTTGCAGTGCGCAAGGCATCCAGCAGTTCATCCAGTTGTAAACAAGAGACAGAATTTATACCACTCTGCTGAAGCATGGCGGCAGTAAGGGTAAGCTGAATACGGTCATCATCGATAAGGAGGACATTCTTCAGTGAAGAATGAGGAACGGGGAATGAAGAATTGCCATTCGGCGTGGCAGCACATCCCGATTCTTCATCCTTCATTCTCCGTCCTTCACTCCTTACGGGATAGATAGGAATATATATGGTGAAAGTGCTTCCCTTGCCTGGCACACTGTCTACATCAATCGTGCCTTCAAGCAACTGTACCAGCATACGGACAATGGAAAGTCCAAGTCCAAACCCCTCTTTACCCTGAGCACCCGGTAAGCGGGTAAACTCCTGGAAGATACGTTCCCGGTCGGCAGGTTCCATACCTTTACCGGTATCAGCAATGGCAACTACCAGTCGACGGTCCTCGTAACGGGCAGTCATGGTAACACTGCCTTGGTCCGTAAACTTCACGGCATTGGACAGCAAATTGTTGATAATCTGGCGCAGACGCAAGGGGTCGCAAATATAGGTACCGCCCAGCTCCGGGGCAATGTCGCAATGAAGCGCCAGTCCTTTGGCAGCCGTAAGTGGTTCAAAACTGACGTGTATCTCTTCAAGCAGGCGGGAAGGATGAAAGGTGACCCGGTTGATTTCGGCCTTGTTCAAATCAAGACGATGGAAGTCGAGCAAATCAACGACCAGCTTCAGCAGATGTTCCGATGAGGTTTTCATATTGTCCAGATAGAACCGCTGACGCTCATCCACCGTCAGACGGGAAAGCAAGTCGGCATAGCCCATAATAGAACCGAGCGGGGCTTTGAAATCATGGGTAATGGCAAGCATCAGTTTTTCACGGACAGCGAGTAAATCCTCGGCACGACGACGGGCCTCTTCCAACTCACGACGGTAACGGTTGCTTCGGGTTATGTCGCGGCCGATGATAATAAGAAAAAAAGCGGAAAGCAACACCGCACCTACGGCAATGCCACTGATAATCTTGGCCGAACGGCGTCGGACCGCTTGTTGATACTCGGCTTCCGTCCGTGCACGCAGCAGAGTTTCCGTCTCGTAATCTTTCAGCAAGCTGTCAATACGAGCGGTCAGCATATGGTCCAAGCGTTGCAGATAGCGTTTACGTCGCTGTATAACAGTGTTTACAGCTTTTTTCTGCTGGGCCACGGCACGCAGTTTCTCATGCAAAGAATCGGCCGGATTATAGGGTTCAATCACCGTATCCGTTGCAAATTCGAGGGAGGTCTTTACCTGGATAGCCGTATCTTTCTTTGGGGGGACAAACACTTCACCCAAACGACGGAAAAAACCCTTCTTTCGAGGGCGTGTCACGACGGTATCCCGATGTGTAATGATACGGTGCTGCACACGTTGCTGGGTCACTACCGAGTCCTGCTGGGCAATTATCTGCTCAATGTCACTGGTAGATACCATGCTGTCATTCGCCTCACTCAGCGTACGCAGCATTCTTATCGTATTGGTATCCTTCTCGCGTATCAAAGCTAGTACGCTGTCTGTCCATTGTACATCGCGGTCATCGGTAAGAATAAGGTTCTCCATCTCCCGGTGTACGAAGAACAAGGAAAAAAACAATACCGCCAGCAACAAAGTGTAGCCTACGGCAATCTTTACTTTGGAGACATTATTCATACTATCAAATCCTTTCCCTGGTCTGTTTACGGAACCTCAACCACAGCATCACTCCCGCACTGGTCAGTCCGAACGGGAAAGCCATCCAGA
>UMDX01039384.1_pt1 | contig 16040 bp, 10 predicted proteins | sample 1964601 | NCBI WGS metagenome assembly UMDX01 (sample SAMEA4836005, study PRJEB28245) | human gut metagenome | biome: gut microbiome; material: fecal sample | place: Denmark | collected 2008 | reverse complement strand
GCAGTGGCGTTCTTGGCCACTGTCAACGCCCGTTCGATTTTATCGCTTTGCAGCTTCATATAGTTGGTGGAGAGCAGGTTGGACAGAAAGGTCACCGGGCTTTGGCTGGCGGCCTCCATAGGGTACAGGGCAATGTCGTAGGTGCCTGCGGCCATTTGGCTCTCCATCTCCGCTTTGGTCATGGTTTCGATCTTTAGGGAAAAGGCAATGCCGGTGCCGTTGCCGTAGGTGGTGACAGAACCCAGACTGCTTTGCACCCCCTGTACCAGCGCCTTGGCGTAAGCGTCCATCTCCGGGGTGGTAATGACTGTCAGCGCCACGGTGGTCAGCCCGGTCTCCTCCAACCCGGCTTTCCACAGGGCTTGGGCGCGGGCAGCATCCCTGGCAGGCACCAGGCTGTTTTTAGCGGTGGTCACATTCCCGCCGTCCACCGTGGTACTCGGCGGGGTAATGCCGGTGGACGCCTGCAGATACTTGCTGTTTTTTGTATCTGCCGGGGACAGGCTCAAGCAGATGGCTCGGCGCATTTTTTCATTGGACAGGCTGCCTTGGTTGGTGTTAAGCAAAAACGCCCAGGTGGTGTTGGCGTAGGGGATAGCGGTCAGGTCGTCCTTTTTTTTCAGGGCGCCGTACTCACTGCCGGTGAGAAAGGCGGCGTCGTAGTAACCGCTTTCCAACTTCTCCGGTACCTTGCTGTTTTCGTCCTTGATATTCAGGGTGATATTGTCCACCTTCGTGGGGTTGGCGCCCTTGTATTCCTGATTTTTGTTCAGGGTATAAGAGGTGTCCAGTTGATTCTTTACATAAAACTGGCCGTTAAAGAGAGAATACTCCGTGCCCAGGCCGTAGCGGCCCTTGGTGGCGGTAAAGAATTCTTTATTGCAGGGCATGGCTGCTGCGCCGGACAGAGTAGAAAAGAACCCGGCGTCCGGGGTGCGTAGGGTGATCACCAAGGTGTAATCATCCGTGGCCTTTACTTGCAGGGCAGAGGCGCTCTTCTGTTTGGTGTACACCTGCTGTGCACCGGCAATGCCGGACAGGGCAGGGTACAGGGGACAGGCGGTCTGGGGCGATACGGCGCGCTGAAGCGCAAAAACAAAATCATGGGCGGTAATGTCCGGATCCCAGTTTTTGCCCATACGCTCGGTTACCGCGTCCGTCAGGTGCCACTTCAGTCCCTGGCGCAGATGGAAGGTGTAGGTCTTTTGGTCGGTGCTCACCGTCCAGTCCACAGCCACAGCCGGTTTGACCGTGCCGTCGTCTTCCACACGCACCAGCCCCTCATAGCAATTTTCCGCGATCAGGTATTCATCCTGGGTGGCAGCCACCTGAGGGTCAAAGCTGGTGATATTGCCGGTGATGGGGTAGATAATATCCAGCTGCTTGTTCCGTCCGCCGCAACCGGCAAACAGGGCGCACACCAAAGCGGCGCACAGCAGCAGAGAAAAGATACGCTTACAGTTTTGTTTCATGGTTCGCTCCAGTTGATTTTCTTGCCGTCTATTATACCATAAGGGGAGAGAAGAAATCAATTTTTAGCGCTCCGATTTGTAGAATTTTTTGAAAAAATCTTGTGCAAAGTGACGAAAAACAAGAAGCACACGGTGGCGTGTATCAAAAAGTTTTTCATTTTGTGGAATTTATATAAAAATAATTGTTGACTTTCCGGGCTTGTTCGTCTATATTATATGCACGATTAAAATGGAAATTTATGCGCACGAGTATATGCGCGCCCCTGCCGGGCCGTGCGAAAAACTTTAGGCCCGCGGCAGCGGATCGGCGCTGGATTTCGACTTTTTTCTGAGAAAAAAAGATTGGAGTGACCCCTTTTATGTTGAACGTGAAAGACGTGCAGCTCGGCACCACAACACGAAAGAGTTTTGCAAAGATCAATGAAGTGATGCAAATGCCCAACCTCATTGAAGTGCAGAAGAAATCGTACCAGTGGTTCCTGGATGAAGGTTTGGAAGAGGTGTTCCGCGACATTGGTTCCATCACGGATTATACAGGCAATCTTGTGCTGGACTTTATCGACTACACCATGGACGAGGACCCCAAGTACACCATTGCCCAGTGTAAGGCAAGGGATGTGACTTACGCCAAACCCCTGAAGGTCCGTGCCCGCTTGCAGAACAAAGAGACCGGTGAGGTGAAGGAGAACATCATCTTCATGGGCGACTTCCCGCTGATGACGGATGCCGGCACTTTTGTAATCAACGGTGCAGAGCGCTGCATTGTGTCTCAGCTGGTGCGTTCCCCCGGCGTATATTACCACATGGACCATGACAAGACCGGTAAGGAATTGTATACCAACACCGTGATCCCCAACCGGGGCGCATGGCTGGAGTATGAGACAGACGCCAACGACCTGTTCTATGTGCGCATTGATAAGAACCGCAAGATCTTTATCACCACTTTCCTGCGTGCGTTGGGTCTGGGTCTCGATCATGAGATCATTGACTATTTCGGTGAGGATGAGCGCCTGGTGGCCACCATTGAGAAGGACACCACCAAGAACCAGGAGGAGGCACTCCTGGAGGTGTACAAGCGCCTGCGTCCCGGCGAGCCGCCCACTTTGGAGACGGCACAGGCTCACTTGGACGGCCTGTTCTTTGACCCGCACCGGTACGATCTGTCCCGAGTGGGTCGCTACAAGTATAACAAAAAGCTGGGTATGGCTGACCGCCTGAACGGCCAGATCCTGGCAGAACCGGTGATCTCTCCCCAGGGTGAGTTCCTGGCAGACGCCGGTGAGAAGATCGACAAGATCAAAGCCATGGAGATCGAGGATGCAGGTGTTATGTTTGCATTTGTCGATGTGGACGGCAACAAGGTAAAAGTTGTGTCCAACGGCATGGTCGATATCAAGAAATATGTGGACTTTGACTGCACCCCTCTGGGTATCCGCGAAAAGGTCAGCTATGCTGTACTGGCAGAGATCCTGGAGAAGTGCGGCGATGATGAAGAGGCACTGAAAGAAGAGATCCGCATTAAGCAGGACGACCTGGTGCCCAAGCACATTACTACAGACGATATTTTTGCTACCGTGTCTTATCTCTGCAACCTGGCTTGCGGTGTAGGCACCACAGACGACATTGACCACCTGGGCAATCGTCGTATCCGCGCAGTAGGCGAGTTGCTGCAAAACCAGTTCCGTATCGGCTTTACCCGTATGGAGCGCGTGATTCGTGAGCGTATGACCTTGCAGGCACAGGACGACGAGGACTCCATTACCCCCCAGGCACTGATTAACATTCGCCCGGTGGTGGCTGCCATTCGTGAGTTCTTCGGTTCCTCTCCGTTGTCCCAGTTTATGGACCAGAACAACCCCTTGGCGGAGCTGACCCATAAGCGCCGTCTGTCCGCACTGGGCCCCGGTGGTCTGTCCCGTGACCGCGCCGGGTTTGAGGTGCGAGATGTACACTATACCCATTATGGCAGAATGTGCCCCATTGAGACTCCCGAAGGACCCAATATCGGCCTGATCTCTTATTTGGCTTGCTATAGCCGGCTGAATGAGTACGGCTTCATTGAGGCACCGTACCGTAAGGTGGATAAAGAGACCGGTGTGGTCACCGATGAGGTGGTCTATATGACCGCCGATGTGGAGGACGAGTTCGTTGTGGCCCAGGCCAATGAGCCTCTGGACGAGGAAGGTCACTTCACCAACCGCCGCGTTACCTGCCGCCATCGGGACGAGTTCCTGACTCTGCCCCCGGAGCGGGTGGATTACATGGATGTATCCCCCAAGATGGTTGTATCCGTAGCTACGGCTATGATCCCGTTTTTGGAGAACGACGACGCCAACCGCGCACTGATGGGCGCCAACATGCAGCGCCAGGCTGTGCCGCTGCTGAAGACCGAGGCCCCGGTGGTGGGTACCGGTATGGAGTATAAGGCAGCTTACGACTCCGGCGTGGTGGTCATTGCCAAGCGTGGCGGCACCGTGTGCGCCGTAGACGCGCGTACCATTGATATTAAGACCGCTTCCGGTGAGATCGACCATTACGAGTTGGTAAAGTTCTGCGGCTCCAACCAGGGCACCTGTATCAACCAGCGGCCCATCGTCTCCCTGCACCAGCAGGTAGAGGACGGCCAGGTGATCGCCGACGGTCCCGCCACCTGCAATGGTGAGGTTTCTCTGGGTAAGAACGCCCTGATCGGCTTTATGACCTGGGAAGGCTACAACTACGAGGACGCCGTATTGATCAACGAGAAGATCGTGCGGGACGATGTTTATACTTCCATTCACATTGAGGAGCACGAGGTGGAGTCCAGAGACACCAAGCTGGGTCCGGAGGAGATCACCCGCGATATTCCCAATGTGGGCGAGGACGCGCTGAAAGATCTGGACGAGGACGGTATTATCCGCATCGGCGCCGAGGTACACAGCGGCGATATTTTGGTGGGTAAAGTGACCCCCAAGGGCGAGACAGAACTGACCGCAGAGGAGCGGCTGCTGCGTGCCATCTTCGGTGAGAAGGCCCGCGAGGTGCGTGACACCTCCATGCGTGTGCCCCACGGCGAGTATGGTATTGTGGTGGATGTTAAGGTGTTTACCCGTGCCAACAGCGACGAAATGAGCCCCGGCGTGAATAAAGTGGTTCGCGTTTATATCGCCCAGAAGCGTAAGATCCAGGCCGGTGATAAGATGGCCGGTCGTCACGGTAACAAGGGCGTTGTGTCCCGGGTACTGCCCCAGGAGGATATGCCGTTCCTGCCGGACGGTCGCCCGTTGGATATTGTATTGAACCCCTTGGGCGTACCTTCTCGTATGAACATCGGGCAGGTGCTGGAGGTGCATCTGGGCTATGCCGCTATGGCACTGGGCTGGAAGATGATGACCCCCGTATTTGACGGTGCCCATGAGGACGACATTCGTGAGTGCCTGAAATTGGCCGGCCTGCGTGAGGACGGTAAGACCACCCTGACCGACGGCCGTACAGGCGAAAAGTTTGATAACCCGGTGACCGTGGGCTACATGTATTACCTGAAGCTCCATCACCTGGTAGATGATAAGATCCACGCCCGTTCCACCGGTCCTTACAGTCTGGTCACCCAGCAGCCTTTGGGTGGTAAAGCCCAGTTCGGCGGCCAGCGTTTCGGTGAGATGGAAGTTTGGGCACTGGAGGCATACGGCGCAGCTTACACCCTGCAAGAGATCATGACGGTGAAGTCCGATGATGTTGTGGGTCGTGTGAAGGCTTATGAGGCCATTGTTAAGGGCGAGAATATCCCCAAGGCAGGCACGCCGGAATCCTTCAAGGTTCTGTTTAAGGAGCTGCAGGCACTGGGTCTGGATACTCGTGTGTATGACGCCAACGGCGAGGAAGTAGAGCTCAAGCAGGATCTGGACGATGGCACCGGTATTCAGCCTATTGATGACAAGGCGTTCACCACCGTCAATGACTTTGACGAGGGCAGCGAGGGCTTTGGCATTGAGAATGCGGAAGAAGCCGGCGAGGAAGCAGGCGCAGACGCAGCGGATTCGTTTGCAGATTTGTTTGCAAACGCCCTGGACGACGATTCGGACGATGGGGCCGACGCGTAAACGCCATTCCGACACTACATTATATATAAAGGAGTGCTTCCATGATGGAGAATAAAGAAAACGAATTCAGCTCGATCAAAATCGGTCTGGCGTCTCCCGAGCAAATTCGGGAGTGGTCCTACGGCGAGGTCACCAAGCCGGAGACCATTAATTACAGAACGCTGAAGCCGGAGCGGGACGGTTTGTTCTGCGAGCGCATTTTCGGCCCCATGAAGGACTGGGAGTGCCACTGCGGCAAATATAAGAGAGTACGCTATAAGGGTAAGGTCTGCGAGCGCTGCGGCGTAGAGATCACCCGGGCCAAGGTGCGCCGTGAGCGTATGGGCCACATTGAACTTGCGGCTCCCGTGTCCCACATTTGGTATTTTAAGGGCATTCCCAGCCGCCTTGGGCTGGTACTGGATCTGAGCCCCCGTTATTTGGAGAAGGTGCTGTACTTTGCACTGTATATCGTAACGGATCCCGGCGACACCCCGCTGGAGAAAATGCAGATCCTTAACGAAAAAGAATATGCAGAAATGCGCGAGCGCTATGAGGACGACTTTGAGGCCGGCATGGGCGCCGAGGCCATCAAAAAGCTGCTGCAAGACATTGATGTGAAAGCCCTGCGGGATGAGCTGACCGAGGAGCTGGAGACTGCTACCGGTCAAAAGCGTGTGCGTCTGCTCAAGCGCCTGGATGTGGTCAATGCATTCTATCAGAGCGGCAATAAGTTGGAGTGGATGATCCTGGATGCCATCCCGGTAATTCCCCCGGATATTCGCCCCATGGTTCAGCTGGACGGCGGCCGTTTTGCCACCTCTGATCTGAACGACCTGTATCGCCGCGTTATCAACCGAAACAACCGTTTGAAGAAACTGCTGGAGCTGGGCGCACCGGATATTATCGTGCGCAACGAAAAGCGTATGCTCCAGGAGTCTGTGGACGCCCTGATCGACAACGGCCGCCGCGGCCGTCCGGTCACCGGCCCCAACAATCGTCCGCTGAAGTCCCTGTCCGATATGCTGAAAGGTAAGCAGGGTCGCTTCCGTCAGAACCTGCTGGGTAAGCGTGTTGACTACTCCGGCCGTTCCGTAATCGTGGTTGGCCCGGAATTGAAGATGCACCAGTGCGGTCTGCCGAAGGAAATGGCTATCGAGCTGTTTAAGCCCTTTGTGATGAAGCGGCTGGTAGAGACCGGCGTGGCCTCTAACATTAAATCTGCCCGTAAGATGGTGGAGCGTGCCAACAACCCGGCCGTTTGGGACTCTCTGGAAGTGGTCATTAAGGATCACCCGGTGATGCTTAACCGTGCACCTACCCTGCACCGTTTGGGTATTCAGGCCTTTGAGCCGGTGCTGGTAGAGGGTCGCGCAATTAAGCTGCACCCGCTGGCTTGTACCGCATTTAACGCAGACTTCGACGGCGACCAGATGGCTGTGCACGTGCCCCTTTCCGCAGAGGCGCAGGCAGAGGCCAGAATGTTGATGCTGGCTGCCAATAACCTGCTGAAGCCCTCTGACGGTAAGCCGGTAACCGTGCCTACCCAGGATATGGTGATCGGTTCCTATTACCTGACCATGATTAAGGGCGGCGAGCCGGGCTGCCCCACGGTGGAGAAAGACGCCCAGGGCAACGAATATACCCGCTATAATATTTACAGAGATAAGGACGAGGCCATGATGGCCTACCAGGAAGGCTCTTTGGGCCTGCACTCTGAGTGCCTGATCCGCTTCTCCAAGGAAGTGGACGGGGAAGTGCACGAGCACCTGGTTAAGACGACCATCGGTCGTGTGATCTTTAACGCCCCGGTGCCTCAGGACCTGGGCTTTGTGGATCGTTCCGATCCGGAGAATGAGTTTGTACCGGAGATCAGCTTCGTTGTAAAGAAGAAGCAGCTGGGCCAAATCGCCGAGAAGTGCATTCGCGTGCACGGCGTGGCCGTGGCATCCAAGGTGCTGGACGCTTTGAAGGCGCAGGGCTATAAGTATTCCACCATTTCCGGCACCACCGTAGCCGTTGTGGACGCCCTGATCCCGGAGAAGAAGAAGGAGTACCTGGACGAGGCCGAGAAGCGGGTGGACGAGATTACCACCAACTACAACTACGGCCTGATTACCAACGAGGAGCGTTCCTCCGCCGTTATCAAGGCTTGGGAGGACTGCACCAACAAGGTATCCCACGAGCTGACCAGTAACTTTGACGGCGCCCATAACCCCATTCACATGATGGTAGACTCCGGTGCCCGTGGTAGTACCTCTCAGCTGCGTCAGCTGGCCGGTATGCGCGGTCTGATCGCCAATACCGCCGGTAAGACCATTGAGGTTCCCATTCGTGCCAACTACCGTGAGGGTCTGAATATTCTGGAATACTTCATTTCCTCCCGTGGTGCCCGTAAAGGTTTGGCCGATACCGCACTGCGTACCGCAGACTCCGGTTACCTGACCCGCCGTCTGGTAGATGTATCCCAGGATGTAATCATTCGCGACCAGGATTGCGGCTGTCACGATGGTATTATCGTAAGCAAGATCATGGACGGTAACCGTGTACTGGAGCCGTTGGAGGAGCGCCTCACCGGTCGTTTCGTTGTAGACCCGGTGATCGATCCTAACTCCGGCGAAGTGCTGATGGAGCCGGATCGTATGATGACAGAGGAAGACGCCAAGCGTATTGTGGACGCCGGTATCGAGTCCGTAAAGATCCGTTCTCTGATCACCTGTAAGTCCCACCACGGCGTGTGCTGCAAGTGCTACGGCGCCAACCTGGCCTTTAACGAGCCGGTTCAGGTAGGTGAGGCCGTGGGTATCATCGCCGCCCAGTCCATCGGTGAGCCGGGTACACAGCTGACCATGCGTACCTTCCATACTGGCGGTGTTGCCGGTGGTGCCGATATTACACAGGGTCTGCCCCGTGTAGAGGAGCTGTTCGAGGCCAGAAAACCCAAGCAGCTGGCCATTTTGTCTGAGATCGACGGTGTGGTTCATTTTGAGGAGATCAAGAAGAGCCGTCATGCCATAGTGACCGGCGAGGACGGGGAAGAGAAGAAGTATCTGATTCCTTACGGTGCCCGTCTGTGCGAGCACATTGTTGAGGGTGCCCATGTGAAGAAGGGCGAGGAACTGACGCTCGGCGCCGTGAACCCCCACGATGTTTTAGCTATCTTGGGCGAAGAGGCTGTTTATAACTACCTAATTAAGGAAGTACAGTTCGCTTACCGTACCCAGGGTGTTGATATTAACGACAAGCACATTGAGGTTATCGTTCGTCAGATGCTTAAGAAGTGCACCGTGGACGATGCCGGTGATACCGATCTGGTGTCCGGCACCATGGTGGATGTGGCCCAGGTAGACGAGGCCAATGAGGCCATTGACAAGCGGATCGCTTTGGGCGAGACCACTTTGAAGCACGCCACGTATATCCCGATCCTGATGGGTATTACCAAGGCGTCCCTGGCCACCGACTCCTTCCTGTCCGCCGCCTCCTTCCAGGAGACCACCCGCGTGCTCACCGATGCTGCCATCAAGGGCAAGGTGGATCCGCTGATCGGTCTGAAGGAAAATGTAATCATCGGTAAGCTGGTGCCCGCCGGTACCGGTATGCAGGTGTTTGATAAGGTGGATGTGGTGCCCAGCTATTTCTCCGCTGAGGGCAGCGAGGAAATTTTGAACCTGGAACAGCTGCAAGAGCTCTTGACAAACAGTATGTCCGAGTGATATAATGCTAAATTGTCGGTGTGCGATTTGCGCTAAATCAGCCCAAATCCCATCGAATTTAGCCGAAAATTGACCATTTACCGGGGCAGAACCGTAAAGTTCTGCCCCAGTAGGTGCGTTTTTGAGCAGAAAATGCAAATTTGCTTTGCCAAATTTGTGTTTTGTGCGCAAAAGCGTACAAAATAATTTGAAAGGAGATAAACGATTGCCTACCTTTAACCAACTTGTAAGAACAGGTCGAAAGACGCTGGAGAAAAAGTCCAAAACACCGGCTCTGCTGAAGGGGCTGAACACCAAGAAGAATGTTATGACCGATAACAATTCTCCCCAGAAGCGCGGCGTTTGCACCGCAGTCAAGACTGCAACTCCGAAAAAGCCGAACTCTGCACTGCGTAAGATTGCCAGAGTGCGTCTGTCTAACGGCATTGAAGTGTCCGCTTACATTCCCGGCGTAGGTCACAACCTGCAGGAGCACTCTGTAGTTATGATCCGCGGCGGCCGTGTAAAGGATCTTCCCGGTGTGCGTTACCACATCATTCGCGGTACTCTTGATACCCAGGGCGTGAACGGCAGAATGCAGGGCCGCTCTAAGTACGGCGCCAAGAGACCGAAGGCTGCTAAGAAATAAGAGCAGCGCCGATCCGTTAAGGATCCACCAAGCTCAGCCCGGCTGAGTTTGATCTTCTTGTTTGGAAATCCGGCAAAAGTTTATATACTTTATATTGCTATACAGTGTATGACCTTTTTGTTGGCTCCACGGGAAAACTCGAGTACCTATGAACTCATCAATGATAATGAAGGAGGGAAGCGAAGATGCCAAGAAGAGGCCAGATCGCTAAGCGTGACGTTCTGCCTGATCCGCTGTACAACTCTAAGCTTGTTACACGCCTGATCAACAACGTTATGTACGATGGTAAAAAAGGTGTCGCACAGAAGATCGTGTACGACGCTTTCGACATCATCAAAGAAAAGACGGGTAATGATCCCCTGGAAACTTTTGAAGCTGCCATGGAGAATGTTATGCCCGTACTGGAGGTTAAGGCTCGCCGTGTAGGCGGTGCGACCTACCAGGTACCGCTTGAGGTTCGTCCGGAACGGCGCCAGACCCTGGGTCTGCGCTGGATCACTCTCTATGCGCGTCAGCGTTCTGAGAGAACCATGAAGGAGCGCCTGGCAGCCGAGATTATGGATGCTACCAATAAGACCGGCGGCGCTGCCAAAAAGTGCGACGATACCCATAAGATGGCTGAGGCAAACAAGGCGTTTGCTCATTTCAGATATTAAGCCATTCAGTTTGTTAGGAGGATATTATGCCGAGAAAAGTATCTCTTGAAATGACAAGAAATATTGGTATCATGGCGCATATTGATGCTGGTAAAACCACCACCACCGAGCGTATCCTGTATTACACGGGTATTAACCATAAGATCGGTGAGACCCATGATGGTACAGCAACCATGGACTGGATGGCGCAGGAGCAGGAGCGCGGTATCACCATTACTTCCGCTGCTACCACTTGCTTCTGGAAGAAGCACAGAATCAATATCATCGATACCCCCGGGCATGTGGACTTCACCGTAGAGGTGCAGCGTTCCCTGCGTGTGCTGGACGGTTCCGTTACCGTTCTGTGCGCCAAGGGTGGCGTTGAGCCCCAGTCTGAGACCGTATGGCGTCAGGCTGACGAGTACCATGTACCGAGAATGATCTATGTCAATAAGATGGACATTATGGGCGCAGATTTCTACAATGTACTGGATATGGTCAATGACCGTTTCAAGTGCAATGCTTTGCCTATTCAGTTGCCCATCGGCGCGGAGGACACTTTCCGCGGGATTGTGGACCTGGTGAATATGGACGCCGAGATCTATTATGACGATCTGGGTAACGATGTTCGCCGTGAGCCCATTCCTGAGGATATGATGGAATTGGCGCAGAAGTACCGCGAGCAGCTTATCGAGCATGTCGCCGAGATGGACGACGCGCTGATGGAGAAGTATTTCGCCGGTGAAGAGTTGACTGTTGACGAGATCAAAAAGACCATCAGAAAATCTACCATTGCCAACAAGATGGTGCCCATCACCTGCGGTACTTCCTACCGTAACAAGGGTGTACAGCCCCTGCTGGACGCAATCGTAGATTATATGCCCGCCCCCACGGATGTTGAGTCCATTAAGGGCGTAAATCCGGACACGGACGAGGAGGAGTATCGTCACTCTTCCGACACAGAGCCTTTTGCTGCTCTGGCGTTCAAGATCGCTACCGACCCCTTCGTTGGTAAGATCTGCTTCTTCCGTGTATATTCCGGTACCATTGACGCAGGCTCTCCCTGCTATAACTCTGTAAAGGGTCATAAGGAGAGAATGGGTCGTATTCTGCAGATGCACTCCAATCACCGTGAGGATATTCCCACCTGCTACGCCGGCGACATCGCTGCTGCCGTAGGTCTGAAGAACACCACCACCGGTGATACGCTGTGTGACGAGGATCATCCCATTATTCTGGAGTCCATGAACTTCCCGGATCCCGTGATCCGTGTTGCCATTGAGCCTAAGACGAAAGCCGGTCAGGAAAAGATGGGCCTGGGTCTTGCTAAGTTGGCAGAAGAGGACCCCACCTTTAAGGCTTACACCGATGAAGAGACAGGTCAGACCATCATCGCCGGCATGGGCGAGCTGCACTTGGAGATCATCGTTGACCGTCTGATGCGTGAGTTCAAGGTAGAGGCCAATGTTGGCGCTCCCCAGGTGGCTTACAAAGAGACCATCACCAAGGAAGCGGCTTCCGATACCAAGTATAAGCGTCAGTCCGGCGGTAGCGGCCAGTACGGTCACTGTAAGATCCGCATTATGCCCAACATTGATCCGGAGACCGGTGTTGGCAAGGGCTATGAATTCGTGAACCAGATCGTCGGCGGTTCCATCCCCAAGGAGTATATCCCTGCGGTAGACGCCGGTATCCAGGGCGCTATGAAGAGCGGTATTTTGGCAGGCTACAATGTGGTGGATGTTCGCGTAGAGCTGTACGACGGTTCTTACCACGAGGTTGACTCCTCTGAGATGGCCTTTAAGATCGCCGGTTCTATGGCATTCAAGGACGCTGCCAAGAAGGCCGGTCCCATCATTCTGGAGCCGATGATGAAGGTTGTTGTTATCGTTCCTGAGGAATACATGGGCGATGTAATCGGCGACCTGAACTCCCGCCGTGGCCAGATCCAGGGCATGGAGGACCGCAACGGTGCAAAGCAGATCAATGCTCGCGTACCGCTGTCTGAGATGTTTGGCTATGTAAACGACCTGCGTTCCAAGACCCAGGGTCGTGGCCAGTACACCATGGAGCCGGACGGCTATGAGCCTGTTCCCAAGTCCATTTCTGAGAGCATTATCAGCGAGCGCGCCAAAAAAGACTGATAATTCGATAAATCAATAAAAAATGCTTGCTATTTTTATTCGATTTTGATAGAATAGCAATGACAATTGACTATTGTAAATTCTTAAGGAGGAAATTCCAATGGCAAAAGAACATTTTAACAGAACCAAACCCCATGTTAACATTGGTACGATCGGCCATGTTGACCATGGTAAGACCACTCTGACCGCAGCTATCACCAAGTACCTTGCAAACAAGGGCTATGCAAAGTTCGAGGACTATGCAGATATCGATAAGGCTCCGGAAGAGAGAGAGCGTGGTATCACAATCAACACCGCTCACGTTGAGTATGAGACCGACAAGCGCCACTATGCACACGTGGACTGCCCCGGCCATGCTGACTACATTAAGAACATGATCACCGGTGCTGCACAGATGGATGGCGCTATCCTGGTTATCGCTGCTACCGATGGCCCCATGGCACAGACCAAGGAGCATCTGCTGCTGGCTCGTCAGGTAGGCGTGCCCGCAATCATCGTTTTCCTGAACAAGACCGACCAAGTGGACGATCCTGAGCTGCTTGAGCTGGTTGAGATGGAAGTTCGTGAGACCCTGGCTGAGTATGGCTTTGATGAGGATTGCCCCATCATCAAGGGTTCCGCACTGAAGGCTCTGGAAGCATCTTCCAACGACGATCCTGCTTGCGCTTGCATCCAGGAGCTGATGGACGCTGTTGACGATTATATCCCCACTCCGGACCGTAAGGCTGACCTGCCTTTCCTGATGCCCGTAGAGGATGTGTTCACCATCACCGGTCGTGGTACCGTTGCTACCGGCCGTGTGGAGAGAGGCCAGCTGAAGACCGGCGAGGAAGTTGAGATCGTTGGTCTGAAGGACGAGAGCTCCAAGACCGTTTGCACCGGTATTGAGATGTTCCGTAAGATTCTGGACTATGCTGAGGCCGGCGACAACATCGGCTGCCTGCTGCGTGGTGTTCAGAGATCCGACATCGAGCGTGGTCAGGTTCTGGCTAAGCCCGGTTCCATTCATCCCCACACTGAGTTCACCGGTCAGGTGTATGTACTGACCAAGGAAGAGGGCGGTCGTCATACTCCCTTCTTCAACAACTATCGTCCCCAGTTCTATTTCAGAACCACCGACGTTACCGGCGTGATCACTCTGCCCGAGGGCACTGAGATGTGCATGCCTGGCGATAACGTAAACATGGATGTTAAGCTGATCACCCCCATCGCTATTGAAGAGGGTCTGCGCTTCGCTATCCGTGAGGGCGGCCGTACCGTTGGTTCCGGCGTTGTTACCGCTATCAAGGAGTAATTCCCGGAATTACAGAATCTATAAAAGAGCAAGTCTTCGGACTTGCTCTTTTTGCATTGATAGCTATACGAAAGAAGGGCTCGGATTTGTCCTTTTATTAGCAAACTCGGATTTGAACCCATTTCAACGGTTAACCGATTGCGCGGCGATCGTTGGTACTATCATTTATTGTCCGCTATTTGGTACACAAGAGGGATCCGCTTGCGCTGAGCGTTGACAGCCGCGGCGGCGAGACTGTATAATGGTTCTAAGGTAAAAAAGATGCCGACCTGACCCAAAAAGAAAAGAAGTCCGTCGTGGAAAAGATCAAGGACTTCTTTGCAAAATTGCTGGACGCTGTGCGCAGCGTAATTGAGGGACAGAGCACGCTGAATACCACTGCACGAGCCGGTCAAAAGGCGGCGCAGCAGGTTCCGGTACTGGACGACTTCTTTAACGCGCTGGACAATGCTATTGACAACCGCCAAAGAATGCTGGGCGGTGACACGGCGCAAAAAAATAGCACCGGAGGAAAAACCGGTGCAGCTATGCTGCTTTTGAACCGGACTGACCGGGGCGGAAATTCATTAAATATTCTGAAAGTGGTTGGCGCTTATGGAAAGGACACCAATCCACAAGGGCTGATAGACAACAGTAAGATTTTGTATGTGGGGCCAAATAAAAAACGAACCCAAAACTGGCTGTCGGTTAATAGGCTCCAATTGCCGTTACCCAGTTCCAGTTAGGGGTTCATTAACACCATTGTAGCAAGCAAGCCGTCCGGTGTCAATACTCATTCTATGCAGAATGGGCAAAAAAATGCACAGAACGGCGGGAGCAACACCCAACATTCGCTGGAAACAGACAGTCCGGATATTTGATACTCAAAGCGGGTTGGGTTTGATAAGGCTCTGACCGGTGCCGAAAAGAAAAAGTATAACAGAGCGTTGCAAACAGGTGAAGACGCCGGACTGCGCATTCGTGACAACTCTATACTGGTGGAGTGTGAGAACAACTACAAGTATCAGTACAAGTATGTGGTCTATGATGATATGGAAGATGGAACTGTTATCCGTGATGTGTACGCCATTGGTAGGATTGACCCAAATGTGGAGGACGATGTTGCTTCACTGTGTCATAACATAGCAAGATATATTCGAGATGTGGAGGAACTGAAATATGATAACACCAAGCAGCATGAATCTGTATTGGGAACTTGCATTCAAGATACTTCATACCTACTCACCAGATACAATAATCGAAGCAAACGATTTTATGTCATCGGACGATGCAGTGTTGAAAATGGATGAAATACTCTCTACAAATCCGTCAGAGAGCGAACTGCTAGACAAGATACACGAGCTGCAGGAAAACTGACGGACAGCCGTCATTTCCTGGAAGTGGATCGGGAATACCAGCGAGCCGGTGAAGAGCAAAAGGCAAAGATCATTGACAGCGGATTTTATGTTTACAAAACGCTGGACACGCCCACAAGGGATATTTTAGTGTACGAACCATAAACCACAACTGCAAGGAGAGAATTTAATGAAATCCGAAAAATCACTCATGAAAGAAAGAATGCTGGTCCTGTTTCAGCTTCTGCACAATTTGGGTATATCGGACGAGAAGTGCGAGGGGATAGCCAGTTATCTGGGGTGGAATCTGGACAACATAAACGCAATGCTTCTGGCACTGGCGGACCGTTACGAGGAAAAGGGAACGGTAACAGAGGAAGAAGTGCTGAAAATGTGCGTAATGATCAGCTGCAAGAAGGACTAAACGCTGACAGCCGTAAGGCCAAGAGCATTGACGACACCGGACTGTGCATTAGTGACAAATCTATACTGGTGGAGTGTGAGAACAACTCCAAGTACCAGTACAAGTATGTGGTTTATGATGATATGGAAGACGGACCTGTTATCCGTGATGTGTACGCCATTGGTAGAATTAACCCGAATGTGGAGGACGATGTCACTTCACAGTGTCACGAAATTGCAAGAATGCTTAACGGATTGGAGGATACTGAATATGATAACAGGAAACATGTTTAAGAGATATGTGGACATTTCATGCAAAATACTTCATATATACTCGCACGATACAATTATAGAAATTCT
>UMDX01046180.1_pt1 | contig 16965 bp, 7 predicted proteins | sample 1964601 | NCBI WGS metagenome assembly UMDX01 (sample SAMEA4836005, study PRJEB28245) | human gut metagenome | biome: gut microbiome; material: fecal sample | place: Denmark | collected 2008 | reverse complement strand
GCCAATGAAAGGCTTTACACGGAGCTCCGTACCCGCATCGTCAAAGCCGCAGCCAATGGCGAGTTCGACTATAACGGCGGAACCGTGGAAGTGAAATCCACCGAGGTGCAGGCCCGTATGGCGGAAGGGCTTGGAACGCTCATCGGCCGGTACTACACGAACTTTTCCCTACTTGGTGGGCAAAGATACGAGGAAACGGATCTCGCTCGCATCATCATGAACGCTTCGCAGCACCAGCCTGGCATGCTTGACGGCATAAACGCAGTGCAGGACAAGCTCGACGTTCCCGCCGATGATGTGTTCGCCGCGGTCAGTCGTGACAAAGGCAAAGGCATGGTCGCCACCGTCAAGAGCCTTCTTGACGCCTACGGCAACGTTCCCTATGGTTGGCCGTACGCCGCCACGCTCGCATGCATCGGCCACCTGTATGGTTCCGACAGAATCACACTGACGCTGGACGGCAAGCCGGTGCAGCGTAGCGAGGCCGCCCGCGTGCTTAGGGAAACGAAAAAGCAGGACTCCATCCGAGTGGATCTGCCACGCGTATTCGACACGAGAAAAGTTTCACAGCTGCGTGACTTCGCCAGGGACTTCCTTGGACTCACCGCCGCGGACCTGCCATCGAACGCGATTGATCTGGCGGAGGCCGTTACCACGCGACTTAAGCGGGAAGCGGAGAGTCTGACCCAGCTGCGCGTGCGCAATGCCCGATTCGGTTTTGTGCAGCAGCTCGACAAGGCCATTGAGAAAATCAACTATGCCTCCGGAATGGGTGAGGACTGGCTGCTTGGCGATTTCACCGCACAAGAAACCGAAAACGGTTCCGAAGAACTGCTCGAGTTTAAAGAAGACGTAATCGACCCGATTGTCGCTTTCCTCAACGGCTCCCAATCCAGGATTCTTGCAGACGGATTGGAATGGCTGAAAAACAACAAGCCGAACATCGACTATGTATCTGGCACTACGGCAGCAAGCCTGTACCAATCTGCGGAACAGCTGGCAAACGACCCGAACATCTTCCGCAAAACCAATAAATTCAAGACTGCCATTGACGATCTGCGTGAGGCAACAGACGCAACCATCCAAACCGAACGCGCCAACGCGCTTAACGACGTGGAAAATATTCGCGCCAGAATCCACGATTCCACCGAATATCAGTACGCAACACAAGCCGCGCAAACCAAGGTCGAGACAGAACTGGACCAAGTGGCGGAACGCATGCAGCACATACCGTTCATCTACAAAATGCGCGAAAACGTACACGAACTGAGCGAACGCACCTACCCACAACTCATCAACGCACTAGCAACCTCCGCGCCGAGGCCGAAGACCGCGCTCGCAGATGAGGCGCAGACTCCATCTACTACACCGACGGATACGAACATTCCTGAATCATGGCAAGAGAAAACCCCGCGTGTGGCCGTGTCGTTCGCTACCATCAGCAGGCCTCACACCAAGGACGCTTTGGAGACCAAGGACGACGTGGACGACTTCCTTGACGCCTACCGCCGTGAGCTTATCGCCGCCATTGAGAACGGAAAGAAGATCCTGCTATGAACACGTCGAAACTGCAAGCCTTCGCAACGGATGCGCGCCGCCAGCTCATGAACGCGGTGAGGGCCCGGCTTGACGCTGCATTGGTGCCGAATTCCGACGCCCAGGTTGACGACCCACGTGCGTTCGCTTTTCTGCAGCGTGAGATCGAGCGTGCCGGCGGCGGTGAAGAGGGCCGCAGGCACGTGGTGGAACGTTATGCGTACCGATGGTTCAACCGCATCATCGCGTTCCGTTACATGGATGTGCACGGGTTCACCGGCACACCGGTGGTCTCTTCAGCCGGTCTGACCAGCACGAATGGACTGCCGGAAGTGCTTGCAGCGGCGAAGCGAGGCGAGTATGACGACAACACGGTGTTCTCGTTGCGGGTGAATGATAAGGCCAAAGAACGCATTGAAGGATTGCTGAGCGGTTCCATCATGGCGGATGATCCGCAGGGCCGTGCGTATGGTCTGCTGCTGCAATCCGAATGCCGGTTCTGGAACCATAATCTACCGTTCATGTTCGAAAGCGTCGGCAAGGAGGCCGGTAGGGTGGATGAACTGCTCATGCCCGCCGATCTGCTCGCCGAGGGTTCCGTGTTGAGGAATGCGGTGGAGGTCATGACTCCGGAGGATTGCGGTGTTGACGATCCGTCCGGCAATGTGGAGATCATCGGCTGGCTGTACCAGTACTACATTTCGGAACGCAAGAATGAGGTGATGGACGGGTTCAAGAAGAACCACAAGGCCGGAGCTGAGGAGATTCCCGCCGCCACCCAGCTGTTCACACCGGACTGGATCGTGCGCTACCTCGTGCAGAACACCGTAGGTAGGCTCTGGATACAGTCACATCCAGACAGCCAGTTGTACAAGAACTGGGACTACTATATCCAGCCTTCGGAAGATGATTCCGCCGGGAATGAGGATATTCTCGCAATCCGGACTCCGGAAGACCTGACTGTCTGCGATCCCGCATGCGGTTCCGGCCACATGCTTACTTACGCGTTCGACCTGCTGTATGAGATTTACGAGGAGGAGGGGTATGCGCCGAGCGATATTCCCGGCCTGATTCTCAAGCACAACCTGTACGGCATGGAAATCGATGAACGAGCCGCAAGCCTTGCCGCCTTCGCTCTGACCATGAAGGCTCGCTCCCGTTCCCGTAGATTCTTCAAGAAGCAGGTGGAGCCGAATATTCAGCGCATTGCGCCGATTGCGTTCAAGGAAGGCGAAGTCGTAGAACTGAATGACCTATACCAGGTGAATCTGGACTTCACGGTATGGAATACCTATGCGAAGGCGGATGTATATGGTTCGCTGATTCAGCCGCCGCAGGAGCTTGTTGAATTGGTGGCGTCATCACCGGAAAGCGAGGATGGCATCGATACGTTGTTCGACCCACTTCTGCGTGAACATGCAGAGGACGTATTTACTCAAACAAGGTACCTCGCACGTAAATACGCGGCAGTGGTGGCGAACCCGCCATACATGGGAGCAAAGAACATGAGCGCCGAGCTCAAACGGTTCGTGCAGGACCATTATGAGGATGGCAAGGCTGATCTCTTTGCGGCATTCATTTATAGACTGTTTGAGTTGGTGCCTAAGCATGGGCAGCTTGGCTTCATGACTCCTTACGTGTGGATGTTCATATCTTCCTATGAGCAGATGCGTCAACGGATTATCCGACAGGAACACATCAGTTCATTGATTCAACTGGAGTACTCTGGCTTCGAAGGCGCTACCGTTCCAATCTGCACCTTTACTTTGGAAAAGGGATACAGCAGTAAGAAGAGCGCATTTGTTAGACTTAGCGATTTCGTAGGTGCGAAACAGCAAGGACCTCGTGCGTTGGAGATTATCGACGCACATAATAATGAGCAATCCGCGCATTCGGATATGCGCAGATATTTCTTCGAGGTGAGCCAGCGCGAATTCGCGCAAATCCCCGGCTCGTCAATCGTCTACTGGCTCAGCAAACCCATGCTCGAGGCTTTCGCCAAGGGACAGCAGCTTCAGACGGTTGCTTCGCCACGTAAAGGATTAGACACAGGATTCAATGAAAGGTTTTTACGTCATTGGTTCGAAGTGAGTCTTAATGAAGAATCTGCATTTTCTATAAAACCTGGAGCAATTTGGTTCCCCTATAATAAAGGCGGTGAGTATCGTAGATGGTATGGTAACAAAGAATTAGTTATCAATTGGGCGCATAGTGGGCGATCAATAAAGAGTATGAGCGTTGCTGCTACTCGAAAGTCCACAATTCGCAATGAATCAAATCAGCTTCAAGAAGGTTTAACGTGGAGCACGGTAACTTCCGGAGATTTTTCTATAAGGTATTCTTCTGCTGGTGCTCTTTTCGATAATGGTGGATGTACTTTATTTTCGGGCAAGAAAGATGACCTTCCAGTATTTGCAAGTTTTCTAAATAGTGCTGTGGCTATGGCCTTGTTACGGGCTTTGTCTCCAACGCTGAATTTTCAGCCTGGAGTTATTGGTTCGATTCCAATAATTGATGCTATATATGGGAAAGCGGATAAGGAATCGATATCAAACTTGATTGCCGTGTCGAAGTCTGATTGGGATTCTTTCGAGACGTCATGGGATTTTCGATGGTTTGCGCTGCTTGACCCTAATCAGGGTGCACAAGTGGGAGATTTGCTTGAAGAGGCGGTATCGCATCTTCGTGAGTACTGGGATCGTGTATCTGAGGAACAGCATCAGCGTGAGATCCTCAATAATGAGCTGGTCGCAGATGTATATGGCGTGCGTGATGACGTGCCATGCGATGTGCCGCTGGAACGCGTGTCTTTGAAGCGCAACGTCGCGTTCGCATATCCGAAGGATACTCCGGAAGTGCGCAACGAGAAATTCGCGCAAGATGTCGTCAAGGAGCTCATTTCCTATGCGGTGGGCTGCATGTTCGGCAGGTATTCGCTCGATAAGCCTGGTTTGATTCTCGCTTCGCAGGGTGAAACACTTGATGACTACCATGCGCAGATTCCGAACCCGTCATTTGATCCGGATGCGGACAATGTCATTCCGGTTACGGAAACCGATTGCTTTGAGGATGATATCGTGACGCGGTTCCGTAGATTCCTTGCCGTGGCGTTCGGCAAGGAGAATCTGGCCGCGAACATTGCTTATATCGAGCAGGTGCTGGGCAAAAGCATCCGCAAGTATTTCGTGAACGATTTCTACAACGACCACGTGAGGATGTACTCGAATCGTCCGATCTACTGGCAGTACTCCAGCCAAACCAACAACAAAGGCTCATTCAAGGCGCTCGTGTATCTGCATCGGTATACGCCAAAAACCACGAACGTGGTGCTCAACTATCTGCGTGACTATGCCAACAAAATCGCCGACATCGCCGATAGCTTGGAGCGTTCCGACCGTACCGCGGACAAGAAACAGGCCGCCAAATTCCGTAAAGCCATTCTTGAATGCAAGGACTATGAGGATCAGACCCTGTACCCGCTGGCTACCCGTAATCTGGAAATCGATTTGGACGACGGTGTGCTAGTGAACTACCTGCGCATGGGCAAGGCTCTGCGCTCCATCCCCGCCATCGAGCGAAAGCGCAAAGAAGTCTCCACCTGGACCTGGCCCGTTCATCCGTTGGGCAAGGAGTAGTTGTCAGCTTATGTGGATCACGGCAGATGTAAATATTCCTCAACAGTTACTCGACGCCGCCGCGAAGGATGAAGTGGTTTTCTTTGTCGGTGCGGGAGCTTCATTTAATCCTCCAGCCAATCTGCCCTCCTACAATCAGTTAGCCGCAATGCTTGCTGATGAGGCAGACGAGTCCCGGCCTTGTGATGATGAGCAGTTAGATCGTTTTATCGGGATGTTGCCTGACAATTTCAATGTCCATAAGCGAACTAAAGATATTATGCGTGGTGATGATATTCATTGCAATTCCACACATGAGGCCATCGTCAGACTTGCTAGTAGCGTAAAAACTCCGCGCATTGTGACAACAAATTATGATCTTCTTCTTGAGGAAGCTGCGCAAAAGCAGAATTGTGATTTAGGCAGAAGCTATTATGGACCGGCTGTCCCCATCGGCAGCGATTTCTCAGGATTGTTGTACTTGCATGGTTCAGTGGATAGCCCTGATCGCGAAATAGTCCTTGACGATAGGGATTTTGCTCGGGCTTACCTTTCAGAGGGCTGGGCGACACGTTTTCTACTTAAGCTATTTGAGACATACACGGTTGTATTCATTGGCTACAGCTTTGGCGATGTCATTATGCGATATCTTGCATTGGGTATTTCGTCCCACGCCAGACCTCGGTACATTTTCCTCTCTGAGGAGGATATGGACGGAAGAGATAATGAATGGCAACATAATGGAATTATTCCAATTCCCTATCCTGCTGCTAATGGGCATCATGCGTTAGTTGAAGCGCTAACCGCTTGGACTGATTATATATCCTCGGACTACAATGCCTACAAAAAACGTTTACCGGGCATTATCGAAAATGGCGTTCCGAAGGATGCTGTTGATCTTGACTATGCCAGCGCTGCTTTATCTACAGCCGAGGGCGCGCAATGTTTTGTCGACATTGTTGAGAGAAAAGAAGGTCAAGAAGAGACAGCCAAATCGAAGATAAAGAGGGAATGGCTATCTTGGCTGATGAGCTCGGACGCGTTCCGGGAAGTTTTCACAGAAAGGGCCCCAAAGACTCAGAACGAGAAGATTCTGCTGGATTGGTTCCTTGTCGATTTTGTGCAAAAGCCGGAAGAACGAGATTTTGTGCTGTATGTGCTTTGCAAGTTGCAATCATCGATGTCTGATTGGTTATTTGAGCAATTGCATGAATGTGTCAGTTATTGCATCAGCCATTGGGGCAGACGGGATTTAATTCCGGTCTTTACCGTTTTAATGACTTCTATGCAGGGTCATTCCGCTCCAAGTGTTCTTGATAAATTTATTGATCCATCATTACTTTACAATTCAGACATCTCGCCTCAAATATTATCTCTCATTATTCGCCCATATTTAAAACTGACTACCCTTTTCCAAGGGAATGGCATAAGGCCTAGAGCTGAGATTGCGTGGCCATATGACAGGATAGAAGAGCTTGATAATCATTTGAATTTCGATATGAATAAGATGGCATTTCTTGCTGAATCAAGCTTGCAAAGAGCGAGTGCTCTATTACAAGCCTATCAAAGTGAAAATGAATACTCTTGTTTAAGTAGGCCATCGATAGAGCCTAGCGATCAGAATTTATATGTGTCTGATTTGCAATCTATGTTTGTCGACATTCTTCGTGATTATGCGCATGGTCATAAAGATCAACAGGATAGTCTGATATATCGGTGGTGGAACAGCGGATCTGCACTTCTCAAACGTTTGGCGATCAATACTATTGCTTTTTCGGATTGGGATGCGAACCGTAAAATCACTTGGATTCTCGAACATGATTATTTATTTGACTTGGATGCCCATCATGAAGTCTATATGGTTCTTAAAGAAGCCGCTCCAAGCATGGGAGAGAATTCAAAGAAAAACATACTAGAATATCTGAGGAATAAACTTGATTCCCTCAAGGAAACATATTCTGATGAACGAACGGCGCTTTATGAGCAGTTTGATGTTCTTCAATGGCTTCTTAAGCATATGAATGGTGGAATGGGGAATTGGCCTGAGGCTCAGAAGTGGAAGAATGAGCTTGCTCGGAAATATAATTTTTTGCCGCGAGAGCATGCAGATTTCCATATTTATTCTGAAGGGGTTTGCAGTGTGACTACTGGAATTACTGATGAGCAATTTATTGATATTTTGGAGAACCGTCCGTCTGTTCTCGAAGAAAAAATGTTTGGTAACCAAGATAAAATGGTTAAATTTGATTCTTTGAGTATTAATAATCAAATCTCTGAAGTTGTTTCGCATAATCCTCGGGTGGGATTTACTCTTTGGGAACTTGTCAATCGGCATAAAGAAAGTGACGCAGTTCAATATAGTTGCTCAATCATTCGTGGGTGGGGTGAGGCATCCCTGGATGATGAACAAATATTGGTTCTTGATTTATTGAAGAAGCTATTGCCGAAGATGGGGCAAGATGAAGTAAGCGCAGTGTCGTTTTTCCTGAATAGACAGATTGATGGGGAAAAGACTACGATTACCGCGAAAACGTTACAGATAATGAGTGATATCGCGTTGCAAATTTGGGAACGATATAGCTCGACATTCAGCGCAAGTAAAGATCAGCAATGGCAGAACGATCCAGTTACATATTCCTTGAATTGTTGGCCTGGTAAACTCGCTTATTTCTGGATGGGCAGAATCCGTTGGAGATATAGGCAAGAAGCTGATTCTTGGAATGGTCTTGATGATCTCGAAAAGAAGATGGTTCGTCGTTTTGTAGATGATGAAGGTGACTTCTCCCCGCTCGTTTGGACAGCATTGCTTACAAATATCAATATGCTTCATTCGCTTGATCGGGAAAATACAGAGAGCTGGTTGCCTGATTTAATGAAAAAAGCGGGCACGAAGTTTATTTGGAATGTGATGCTCCCGAATCCGATTCTTAATATTCGACTTATTGACATAGCTTTTTATGAGAGCTGTCTTGATGAGTTTAAATATCTGTCTCATTTGGATGATTATAAGAAACAAAGCTTTCTCTTACAGGTATTTTGGATAGTTACTTATGCTGGATTGGAAGATAAACGGAGAGCGAAACTTTTGTCTAAAGTCGTGACAGCTGGGAATGGCATTTATGCTCCTTTATTCATGGACCGGATTGTGTGGGCTTTCAAATTCCGGCTTGATTCCAAAAGCAAGAATATGGTGTGGGATTTATGGCTCCATCGATTTATTGAAGATCGTCATGCCGGCAAAGGACGGAACTGGAGTGAAAAAGAGCGAATTGCTTTTGCTGAACTAATTCCTCTGTTGGATGAGCATCTTAAAGAAGGAATGAAGTATCTTTCTAATAATTTCCCAAGAATTATGGGGCGGGATTTTATCAACCTTATTATGCTTAAAAATATTGATGATATTCCGCAGGAATGTGCGGAGGCATTTATTGAGTTTTATACGTGTTTATTTAAGCAACCTGATATTCCTTATGTATGGCGAGTAGAAGAATTATTGCAGAATCTAATCGATAAGTTTGGAATTGGTAAAGTTAGTCCATTGGTGTCTTTAGCAAGGCAGAAGCGTATCATCTCAGATACTTGGAGTCCTTCTTTCAAAGGAGGAGCTGCGTAATGGTGACGAAGAAGGTGAGATATGGGTATTAAAACACTGTTGCGCGGCGAATCCAAGAATGTGGAGTACAAACTCACGCCTCCCTCCAGGAGCATCAACTACACCAAAACCGCGGTGGCGTTTGCCAACGGGCAAGGTGGATGCTTGGTGTTCGGCGTCGAAGACCAAACGCTTCGCGTGGTTGGCATTGCCGAAGACAAGGTGTTCACGGTAATGGACTCCATTTCGGACGCCATCGTCAATAGCTGCGAGCCGATGATCATTCCTGACATCACCATGCATGATGTGAACGGCAAAACGGTTATCGTGGCTGAGATCGCTCCCGGCTTGCAGCGTCCGTACCATATCAAGTCGCTCGGCCAGGAGCAAGGAACGTTCGTTCGCGTAGCTGGCACCACGCGTCAAGCAGACCAGCCCACCATTCGGGAGCTGACCATCGAAGGCAGCAGCCGGAGCTTCGACCAAGTACAGTGCCTTGGACTGTCCATAACGGAAGAAGACATCGAGACACTGTGCGCAAATCTGACGAAAACCGCGAAGGATAATGCCGAAGACCCCTCGAAAGTCAAAACGGTTACGGAGAAACAGCTGCTGCAATGGGGCGTGCTGGCAGAACAGGATGGGCAATTGGTGCCCACCAACGCCTATGCGATTCTGACAGGCAATGAGGCCGTCCGATCCGTGGTGCAATGCGGCGTATTCAAAGGAACCACTAAAGCTGTGTTTGTGGATCGACGTGAGTTCGTCGGCACTCCGCAGGAACTTATCGAAGAGTCCTACCAGTATGTGTTGCGCAACATCCATATGGGTGCCAGATTCAAGGGCGTGTACCGGCAGGATGTGTACGAGATTCCACCGGATGCCGTTCGAGAGCTGATTGTCAACGCGATAGTGCATCGCAGCTATATCGACCATTCAAGCATTCAGATCGCGATTTACGATAATCGATTGGAAATCACCTCGCCAGGGCGTCTGCCTATGGGGCAGACCATTGAACGCATGAAGCAGGGCTACTCGAAAATCCGCAACGAGGCATTGGCCTCTGCCTTTGAGTACATGGGTTACATTGAGCATTGGGGGAGCGGCATCCTGCGTGTGATGCAGGAGGTGCGCGATGCCGGATTGCCGGAACCGGAATTCCTTGGCGGCGATACGGATCTGCGTATCAATATCTATCGCAATGGCTCGGAGACAGTTTCTGATGACGGGATTGTGACGGGATTACGACGGGATTCGCTTTCTGATGACGGGATTGCGGAAGAAACAACTTCAAAAACGAATGCTGCTCCGAATGCCGCCATTGCAGTGGTTCCATCCCAGAAAGAGCGTATTCTTGATGCGCTGCGTAAGAATGCGAGCATTTCTATCTCTGACGCCATACGGATACTGGGTGTGCAGGAAAGGCAGGCTCAACGAATATTGAAGAGCCTAATAGAGGAAGGCAGTGCAGTGAGAATTGGTGCTGCTCGTGCTACTCGATACGCTGAAGCGAAGAAAAGGACGGAACCGTATGAGTGAGGATAGTCAGGTAACCAGGCTGCTTGCCAAACGCTTCAGCCAGCCAGGCGAGCGCGGGCGCATCGTATTTTGGCGTGATGACAAGAAACAGTACGCGGATGTCGTGGCAACATTGGTGGGGGAGCATGCCACTGATGAAGCGCTGCGCGAGGTCGAACTGATTACCCCGGAAATTGGGGATGAGAACGACAGGCGGTACATTCCGTTCACGGTGCGCTACCGCATGTTCCATGAGCAGCCGAATCAAAAATTCCTCGTATATCTGACGGAGCCGGCCCCGGCGGTTCAAGACAACTGGCTGTTGGACTTGGAACTGGCATACGGCCCCACGTTCACCATGGACAAACTTGCCGTGACGCTTACGGAAACGCTGCCGGGAGCCTCCGCCGACACCCGAAAAGAGTGGTTGGAAGTAATGAGGGGCGTACCAAAGTTCTTCGACAGTGAAGAACGTGCCAAGCGCTTCGCAAAACGTCTTAACGCGCACGACGACGACATCTATTTCCAAGCGAAGATGATCGCCACGTTGTTGCAACTGAAAGAGGATCGGCACAGCATGCAAGACATCTGGGCTGAGCTGCTTGCACAATATTCGCAGGGTGACGAATCCGGCATCGAAGAAATCGAAAAAATGGGATTGAGCCAATTCCACTGGAATGGCACGCGAAGAATCTACCATTTCGATGTGAATACTGGTACTGGAGCCAAACCAACGGTGAAAGACTTCGTGCTATGGCTGTTCCAGCTGGCATGGAACGGATTCTCCGATGGCAGGAACGCCGTCTCCACTTATGCGAACATTATTCGCGACTGGGACGACTGGTATAAGAACATCGACATGCGCACGGTGCTGCAGAATCTTTCCGAGAATGCCGTGGAGGAACTGCACCTGTCCACTCGAATCGCCGACATGAGCGTAGAAGAGCTTGCCGACCGCGACCTGTTCCGCGACGTGGATGAGATGATCGTCAACAAGCTGTTCGAACGATTGGGATCGCAATCCATTACGGACGACCAGGTGCAACGAATCATCAACGGGCGCAAACAAAAACTCTGGTATGCAGAATATACCGACCAATATGAGTGCATTGCCGCAGCAAGCAGGCTCCGTGCCGTTCTGGCTGAATGCGGTGAACTCGTCAGCACCGTCAGCTCGCCGGAGCAGGGGATGAAGCTGTATGCTGAAAAGCTATACAAGGCCGACGGCGCATACAGAAGATATGTGCTCGCATGGCATCGCGCCAACCCGGATGCGGTGAGCGTGGACGATGATTTGCAAAGCGCCTACGAGGCATATCAGCAGGATTTGGGCCAGGCATGGCAAAAACAAGTCGATACGCTTAGCCAATGGAAGTTCATAGACATGGACGCGCAAACCAATTTCTATGAACGTGAAATCGCACCGACCTTGAAGGCCGGCAGAAAAATCGCCGTGATCATTTCCGATGCGCTACGTTACGAGGTTGCGCAGGAACTGTCCGAACGCATCGACAGAGAAAGCCGTTTCAGTACGAAACTGAACATGCAATACAGCGTTCTGCCATCCTATACACAACTTGGCATGGCGGCGTTGCTGCCGCACGGCTCGCTCGAATTCGACAGCAAAGACCGTTTGTATGTTCTAGCGGATGGACGCAGCACCAAAGGAATCGAAGCGCGTGATGCCATTCTTTCGGCCGTAGGCGGCAAAGCGATTAGATATGACGATTTGACAAAGCTGAAAGTCAGCGAAATCAAAGAACTATATAAATCCTGCAACGTGTTGTATGTGTATCACAACCATATCGACGCCACCGGTGATGCGGAGAAAACCGAATTGGAAACGGTGGACGCATGCGAGAAGACGTTCAAGGAACTGGGCGAAGTAGTCAAAAAACTTGCCAGCGGCAACGTCCATAACATGATCATCACTGCGGACCACGGATTCCTCTATCAGGACCGAGATTTGGACGGTACGGAATGGCTGAGCGAACAGCCCAAGGGCGATGCGGTATGGGTGAGAAAGAGGCGATTCTCCATCGGATCCAATCTTGCTCCGGGTCGTGCGTTCGTGACATTCAATGCCGCGCAGATAGGAATGGATGATGCTCGGAATGAAGGCATAAGCATTCAAGTGCCGAACTCCATCATGCGCTTGCGCATGCAGGGCGCCGGTGTGAAGTATGTGCATGGAGGAGCAGCATTACAGGAAATCGTCGTTCCTGTGCTGCATGTCAGTAAGGGGCGTTCCGCGGCCGACGATGTGAGGCCTGTGGAATTCACTATTCTGCAACGAACCGACAGGCTTTCCAGCAGACAGTTGACTGTGGAATTCTTCCAGAACGAGCCCGTTGGAGGAAAAATCCGCGCACGTACCGTATTGGCCGGATTGTGGGGGCGTGATGCGGCAGGCAATGATGTGCTCATCTCCAATGAGACACCGGTCGCCTTCGATCTGCTCGGGCAGGAGAAAAGCGAACGCCATGTGACGGCTACGCTCATGCTGACCAGTGACGCGGAACGATTCAATGGAACGAATATCGAACTGCGCCTGCGTGAGAAGACAGATGGGTCAAATGTGCTGGTCATGCTTGACCAGAAGGCACGATACTTCTTCAAACAGGGCGTGGTGGCCGACGATGCCGGATTCTTCGACTGAATTGGATGAGCACAGAGGAGAGCGACCGTAAGGGGTAACACAATGAATGAGCAGGGTATGAGCCAGAACGGTTGGATTGAAAGTCCTGAACACAACGCGGATGGGAATTCCCTGAGCGCGTTGGATGTCAAGACCACCGACCTGTTCCCCGGAGTCACCGTCCGCAAGGATCTGGTGAACAAGGTCAAGGGCAATGCGCTGGTGCCCTCATATGTGCTGGAGTTCCTGCTCAGCGCATATGCCACGAACACCGACCAGGCCAGTATCGAGTCGGGTGTGGATCGAGTGCGTGCCATTCTTGCAAACAACTATGTGCATCGCGAGGAAGCCAATCTTATCCAGTCGAAAATCCGCGAGAAAGGGAGCCATAGGATTATCGACCGTGTACAGGTGGCTCTTAACGAGAAGACCGACCTGTATGAGGCGACATTCTCCAATCTCGGTATCAGCCAAGTCATTGTCGATCCAAGCCTTGTAAAGGCTTATCCGAAACTGCTGGTGACGGGCATCTGGTGTATGTGTCAGATCGGTTACGCATATTCCGGCGACCCGCGTGAAGTGCCATGGCAGTTGCTGCAGCTCAAGCCTGTGCAGATGTCGCGTGATGATCGCGAAAACTACATGCAGCAACGTTCGCAATTCACCGATAGCGAATGGATCGATCTGCTGATGCAATCCATTGGGTTCAATCCCGATCTATTCTCCGACCGGGCGAAACTGCTGCATCTGGTGCGCATGGTGCCGTTTGTGGAACGAAACTACAATCTGGTCGAACTCGGGCCGAAAGGCACCGGCAAATCGCACATCTACTCGGAATTCTCACCGCACGGCATGCTCATATCCGGCGGGGAAGTGACAGTGGCCAAACTGTTCGTGAACAATTCCAACGGACACTTGGGGCTTGTGGGCTATTGGGATACGGTGGCGTTTGACGAGTTCGCAGGCAAGGCCAAGAAGGCCGGCCGGGACTTGGTGGACATCATGAAGAACTACATGGCCAACAAGTCGTTCTCCCGTGGCGTCGAGACGTTCCAAGGCGAGGCGAGCATGGCGTTCGTAGGCAACACCTCGCATAACGTGCCGTACATGCTGAAAAACTCCGACCTGTTCGAAGAGCTGCCGAAGCAATACCATGATCCGGCATTCCTGGATCGTATTCACTTCTATCTGCCGGGTTGGGAGTTCGAACAGATCCGTTCCGAGATGTTCACCAGCGGATTCGGTTTCGTTGTCGACTATCTGGCGGAGATTCTGCACAACCTGCGCGATGCCGATTACAGCGACCGGTTCGAAAAGTATTTCGAACTGTCTTCCACACTGTCCACGCGAGATAAGGACGGCATCAAAAAGACGTTCTCCGGATTGATGAAGCTCATCTACCCGGACGGCAAGGCCACTCCCGAACAGATGGAACCGTTGCTGCGTTGCGCCATCGAGGGCCGTAAGCGCGTCAAGGATCAGCTGTGCCGTATCGACTCCACCATGGAGGAAGTCGAGTTTACCTACAAGCGTGCGAACGACGGTGAAGTAGTCGCCGTGCAGACTTTGGAAGAGCTTGACTACCCGCAGTTGTATTGGCGTGGGCGTGTAGTTGAGAACTCGGAAGATGAAGGCGAGTCGGAATCGTCTGTTGCCGGTGAAGCCATGGCAATTGCGGGTAACGAGAAAGAAGCGAGTTCTTCTGAGAACGCCAATGCCTTGCCCGTAGCGCGGCAGCAAGAAACAGCTACGATGACTCCAATCGAGCGTCTTGCGGCAAAGGCCGATGGAAAGCAGCGGGAACTGATCGAAAACCAACGTGGAATCACGTATTTCGGATTATTCGGCCCCTACTTGGCCGGGGCAAAGAAAATCGTTATAGAAGATGCATACGTGCGTATGCCGTACCAGCTGCGTAATCTGGCTGAGTTCTTGGAGATGCTGCTGAGATGCAAAAATCCCGATGAGGATGTAGCCGTTCGTCTGGTGACTGGGCATAATGAGTCTGGATTCGTGGAGGCGCAGTTAAATGGTTTGAACGAATTGGCATCGACGTTCTCACAGCTGGGCGTGAACCTCACATACGAATTCAGAGACACTTTGCACGACCGTTCCATTACCGCGGATACCGGCTGGGAAATTCTTCCCGGTCGTGGTCTTGACATCTTCCAGAAATTCGTTGACGGCGATTGGCTTAACCCGCTGTTGCGCCATCAGCAGCTCCGCCGCGTTAAGGAATGCAAGGTCACGTATAGGCGAATTGAACGATAGTCTGTGAGGATTCTATGAGAGATAGAAATGCGTATGAAAATAGTTCAGTATGGAATATGGTCTCAGAGATTAAACAAGATGAGTATATTAACTCTTTGTCTCCAGGAATGCGGAATTATCTGATGTATCTTTTGGAGGACATCGAGAGAAGAAAAAATACAAACTGCTATTATGTGTCTGAGTCTACTTTAAATACGTTAAATGATGATCTCGGATATATTCGGGATTATCTTTCAAGCAGTAGTCTTGAATCATATATTGATCGAGCATTTGAGCATCTTGCTTCTTCTTGGCCAGCACATAATGGACGACGAGTAGTTGATATTGCGCAGTCAACGTACAATCATTATGTTGACGAAGCTGAAAAAAGAATCAAGGAAATTCGCGATCAGGCTGACAAAATTGATTCTTTAAAAGATGAATTTGATGACTTCTTGGAATCAACAAAAAATGAAATTGTTGAAACAAAAGAGGTGATGGAAAAAAGAACCGATGAAATTGAAGAGGCAACAAATGCAAGGCATAAGGAGATAGGTGAACAATATGAAGATTTTCTTGTGTCTGCTAAAGAAAATGCTGAGAAATCGATAGAACAAATCACTGAAAGTTATTTAAAAAAGATTAAAGAAATTAATCGTTCGGCGGAAATATTACTTGAGCAAGTCCAAAAGAGATCAAGCAGTATTAGTGGATGGGTCATCGCTGATTCATATGGGAAATATGCAAGGAATAAAACGGTTGCAACACTTGTATACGACATTCTTGCCATTGCTTTTTCAGTAGTGGGAATCTTCCTTGTCGGATTTGCTCTCAATGCGGTTGAAGATAAAGAAACAGCCATTTCTGTTTTTCGGGTGACGGTATCTATCGCGTCGTTCACCATTGCTGGTTTTTTATTTAGGAGGGGGACTTTTAATCAGAGAGAAGCGAAATCAGCTAAGAGGACGGAACTTACATTACGTCAGTATGAGCCTTTTATAGCAAATCTTGAGACGGAGGATAAAAAATCAATTACCAAGGAAATTGCTGAGCGCATCTTCGTTAAAGGAGATATTGGCGAAAATGAGTCAGCTGTTGCAGAAGCAATTGCCGGTCGTGGTTTTTCGGAGAAGAATCTGTCCGCTATAACTTCTCTATTAAAAGCAGCAAGCCAAGCAGAGTCCAGTAAATAAAAGTACTGAGAAGATGGCAGATACTTTGATAAGTAATACTGTCATATACTCATATACTCACAGTTTTTGTGTGATGTTATGTATGAATAAGAAAGTCAAGAATGAAATCGATGAGTCTAGTCGCATCTTCTTGATAAGCAACGATGAGTATTATTAGGCGGCTGTGCCTTTTCTACGCAGGCCACCAAATACGGGTCAGCGGCAGAATGTCGCGCGTCTCCTCATCGGTCTTGTCATACACATCAACATAATGGCGGACGAATCCGTCGAGGTCGAGCAGACGCATGGGAACATTGGATCGGTCCGCCTCGTATCGGGCTTCTCTGGTGAAACCTCCGGTGGAGACATAAAGTCCGCGGTCGTTTGTGCGTAGGCCGCCAATGAAGGAACGGATCGCAGGTGCTCCCATGGCACCCTTGCGGTGTTTGACTTCGACCACGATACGTGGCGATTCCAGTCCAAGGGCATCGGGAGATGCTATGACATCGCGGCCGCCGTCCGGCCCTTTCGGCGTGATCCGAGCGCAATATCCCATGGCTTTGAGCAGTCCTGCCACGAGGCGTTCCATGTCCTCCCAGTCAAGTTGGTTCACGCGGTCCTTGATAAGCTCGATGCCATTATCAT
>UMDX01014782.1_pt1 | contig 17422 bp, 10 predicted proteins | sample 1964601 | NCBI WGS metagenome assembly UMDX01 (sample SAMEA4836005, study PRJEB28245) | human gut metagenome | biome: gut microbiome; material: fecal sample | place: Denmark | collected 2008 | reverse complement strand
GCAGATGGCGCAGGTGAATTTGGAAATAGTATCAAAGCCCATTACAGCAGCTCATGATACTTGCGGATATACAGCTTCTTCATCAGCGTTGCCAAGACCATGTAGCCCAGCACAATCAGCGCCAGATAGGCGAAGTAGACAGGCGGCAGCGCGCACAGCCCCAGCGGCGCGGCGAGGGGCGTGAAGGGCAGCAGCGTCACGACAGCGATGCCGAGCATCGTCAGCAGCATCACCGGCAGGGACGCGCGGCTCTGGATGAACGGCAGCTTCTTCGTGCGAATCATGTGCATGACGAGCGTCTGCGTCCACATGGATTCGATGAACCAGCCGGTCTGGAACAACGCGGCGAACTTGTCCTGCATCGCGGGGTTGGTCAGCTGCGCGAAGGTCATGCCGCCGCACGCCATCGGCGCAATCACGAAATACAGCAGCAGGTACGTCGCAATGTCGAACAGCGAACTGACCGGGCCCATCCAGAGCATGAAGCGGCTGATGCCCGACGCATCCCACGTCCGCGGCACTTTGAGGTACTCCGCGTCCACGTTGTCCCACGGAATCGCGGTGCAGGAAATATCGTAGATGAGGTTCAGCAGAATCAGGTGCAGGGACGCCATCGGCAGAAAGGGCAGAAACGCGCTGGCAGCAAGGACGGAGAACATGTTGCCAAAGTTCGACGCAGCAGTCATCTTGATGTACTTCATCATGTTCGCGTAGATTTTCCGACCCTCGATAACGCCCTTTTCCAGCACCATCAGGTCTTTTTCCAGCAGGACGACGGACGCGCTTTCCTTGGCGATATCCACCGCGGTATCTACGCTGATGCCCACGTCCGCCGCCTTCATCGCGGCTGCATCATTGATGCCGTCACCCATATAGCCCACGGAATGCCCCTTCTGGCGCAGGACGGTGACGACGCGCGCTTTCTGGGCGGGTGAGAGCTTCGCGAAGACGGTAATTTCCTCCGCCGCCTGCGCAAGCGCTTCATCATCCATCGCGTCAATGTCCGCACCGAGCAGCACGCGCTCAGCATTCATCCCAACCTGACGGCAAATAGCGCAGGTGACTTTCTCGTTGTCGCCGGTGAGAATCTTCACACCGACGCCGTATTCCCGCAGGGCATGAATCGCGTCGCGGGTCGTTTCCTTCGGTGGATCAAGGAAAGCAAGGAAGCCGATGAGCACCATGTCCTTCTCATCCGCCGTGGAGAACTGCCCTTCCGGCGCGGGATTTGTCTTTTGCGCAACGGCAATCACGCGCATACCGCCGCCGTTGAGCTCATCTGCCTTGCGCAGGACGTAGGCGCGCACCTTGTCCGTCAGCGGAACGATTTTGCCCTTGCTTTCCGCATGGGTGCAGCACGCCAGCATCTCCTCCACCGCACCCTTGGTAACCAGCTGGGTCTTTCCCTTGCGGTCGCGCACAACGACGCTCATGCGGCGGCGCTCGAAGTCAAACGGGATTTCGTCCACCTTCTTGAAGCGGGCAATCAGCTCATCCGCGCCAAGCTGACGCTGTTTGTCGATGACAGCGATGTCAATCAGGTTCTTGAGGCCCGTCTGGAAGTAGCTGTTCAGGAACGCGTGGCGCAGCACGCGGTCGTCCGGCTCGCCGTCCACGTTCAGGTGATATTCCAACACCACCTTGTCCTGCGTAAGCGTACCGGTCTTGTCCGTGCAGAGGATGTCCATCGCGCCGAGGTTCTGAATCGCGTTCAAGTCCTTGATGATGACCTTCTCGCGGCTCATGGTCATGGCGCCCTTCGCCAGCGAGGTGGTCACAATCATCGGCAGCATTTCCGGCGTCAGACCGACGGCAATCGAAATGGCGAACAGCCCCGCTTGAATCCAGTCGCCGTCGCTCAGACCGTTGATGAGCAGCACAATCGGCACCATCAGCAGCATAAAGCGAATCAGCACCCACGAAACGCTGTTGACCCCCTTCTCGAAGGTGGTCTTCGGCGGCTTGACGTTCAGCGCCTTTGCCATTGCGCCGAGCATCGTGTCATGCCCGACGGCGAGGACGACAGCCGTTGCGCTGCCGCTGACGACCGTGCTGCCCATGAACGCCAGATTGCCGCATTCGGTCAGGCTGCCGACCGTCTGGCAGACCGCGCCGGACTTCTCCACCGGCTCGCTCTCGCCCGTCAGGCTGGATTGGCTGAGGAACAAGTCCTTCGCGCGGAGGATGCGCACGTCCGCCGGGAGCATGTCGCCCGCAGACAGCGACACGATGTCGCCCACGACGATTTCTTCCAGCGGGATTTCCTTCTTCTCGCCCTCGCGCGTCACGCAGACTGTCGTGTGAATCATCTCGGAGAGCTTCGCCGCGACATTGCCGCTGCGGGTCTCCTGCACGAAGCGGAGAATGCCGGAAATTAGCACCATGATGGTGATGATAATGACCGTCGCCCAGCTTTCGTCGCCCGGATCGACCATCGCGACATTCGTCAGCGCGCTGAAAATCGCCAGCAGCACTAGCACGACGGTGAACGGGTTGATGAACGCGGCAGCGAGACGCTTGTACAGCGGCGTGCGCTGGCTCGTCGGCAGCACATTGCGGCCGTAGCGGTCGCGGGCTTCTTCCGCCATTTCTTCCGTGAGGCCGTTTTCCGGCACGTTCAGCGCCGTGCGGAGATTCGCTTCGTCGGTTTGCGCCGCCCACGTCAGGCGGTCGGCAGTCGCGCGGTTGTTTTCCGCCAGCATCTGCGAGGCAGTCAAGGTAACTTTCTTCTTCAGGTTCAGCGTCATGGCGTTTTTCCTCCTGTTCATCGGTCAAAGGAGCGCCATGAAAGCGATACTTTACAGAATCTGGCTGATGCGAAGACGCATGGGTCGCCGCATTTCATGGCTGCTCCGGGAAAAGGCAAAGCATAATGGATAACCGCCCGCGTCCATGCGTCTCACATCCTTCCATCATCATCAAATCAAATTTTGCGCACGAAAAAACCACCGCCCTGCAAAAACACGCAAAACGGTGGAAAAAAGCGTACACAAACACACCTGCTGCACTGTCAGCCGAAATTCACTCCTTTATCCATACAAAAGGGTACAAAAACGGCGACCTGAAAACAGGCAATGTCAGTCCGCGAACGGCGAGTGTTCGCGGAGCATGGCGCAATCCAACGTTTTGCCGCGTCTACTGTGACTTATGTCCACGCACAATCGCCTTCCTTTCGCTGCAAATTCTTTCGGGGCAGCCGCATGGGCTTTTCCCGATTCGCCGTCATTATAACAGACGTTTTTTGTTGTGTCAACCCCTGAAAACAAAAATTTGTTGAAATTCAAGAGCATTTTTTGAAATCTAAAGTGCCCGAAATTCCCCGTTTTCAGGGCATTTCGGGCACGGTGATATTTTGACCAAATCAGCGGATGCTGCACGTCGCCGTGTGCGTGCCGCTCGCCAGTATTTGGCTCGTGCCATCCGGCAGCGTCAGTTCGCAGCGCGTGCCGACCGGGACGCATACCGTCATGGTGAAGGTGTTTTCCGCCGTTTCCCACTGTACACTTGCGTCGCCGTAGGGGGTGCGTACCTTCGCGAAGGCGCTCGTCAGCCCGCCGCCCAGAATCGGCTTGACCCGGAAAGTCTTGTAGCCGGCTTCTGTCGGCTCAATGCCCGCAATGCGGCGGTACAGGAAGTCGCCGACCGCGCCGGATGCGTAGTGGTTGTAGGAAATCATCTTGTCCGTGCCGTCATCGCCAATCGGGCAGACGCCGTTCTCGTCCAAGCCGTCCCAGCGTTCCCAAATCGTCGTCGCGCCCGCCTTGACTTCGTAGAGCCATGAGGGGCATTTCGTGTTCAGCAGCATATGGTATGCGGCATCCACCTGCCCGTTGTCGCACAGCGCGAAGAGGATGTACGGCGTGCCGGGGAAGCCCGTGCCGATGCACCAGTCGTTGCGTTTTGCCAGCGCGGCGAGATTCGCGGCGGCTTTTTCCCGAATCTGCTGCGTGGGGAACATATTCAGGTAGATGGGCAGGACGTAAGCGGTCTGGAACTCCTCCAGCAGCTTGCCGTTGCCGTCCGTGAGCAGCGAACAGTACGCATCCGCCGTCTTTTCGGAAAGCAGGCGATAGTGCTTCGCGTCCTGCGTTTCGCCCAGAATATCCGCGATTTTCGCCAGCAGCGCGCTTGTGTTGCACAGCGACGCCGTGCCTGTCCACTTAATGCGTCCCTGCCACTGGCTCATTTGCGGCACGTCCGGCGCAACCCAGTCGCCGAAGCCCAGCGTGCCGGGCATTTCCCAGAGATAACGGTGCTTGCCGAAGCCGAAGCCGCACCAGAAGCGGCAGGCGTTGACGTACTTCTTCATCGTCGGATACATCCGGCGCAGCACGCCCACATCGCCCCGCGCCATATACTGCGCCCACGGCACGAGGACGCACGCATCCCCCCACCAAGCGACCGCCATTTTCGGCATCGTCGCGGGGAAGCCGTAACCCTGCACGGGCACCGTGTTCGGCAGACCGCCCGTCGGCAGCTGCTCCGCCTGCACGTCCAGAAGCCACTTGTCCAAGAAGCGGTTCATGTCGAAATTGAACGCCGCCGTCGGCGCGAACACGGCAATATCGCCCGTCCAGCCCATGCGCTCGTCGCGCTGCGGGCAGTCGGTGGGAATATCCATGAAGTTTGACTTCGCACTGCGGACGATGTTCTCCTGCAGGCGGTTGAGCATCTCGTTCGAGCAGCGGAACGAACCCGTCTGCTGAATGTCAGAGTACAGCATGACGCCCGTCACCTGCACGTCTTCTTCCCGCACGCCCTCGACGCTGATGTAGCGGAAGCCCATGTACGTCAGCCGCGGCGACCAAGTTTGACGACCTTCCTTGCAGATGTACGTCGCCGTCGCTTTCGCCGTGCGCAGGAACGCCGTGTTCAGCGTACCGTCAGGGTTCAGCACTTCGCTGTGGCGGATGGTAATCTTCTGCCCGCGTTTGCCCGTGACCGTCAGGCGCACCACACCTGCGAAATTCTGCCCGAAATCGTAAATCAGCGCATTGCCTAACTTCTTGCAGGATACGGGAGCGAACGTCTCGTGTTCCTTCACGTCCGCGCCGTAATCCGCCATCAGCTTCGGCTTCACGCGCAGACGCTCCTGTACGACGCTCCGCCAAGCCGCCTTGTCCAGTGATACGGTTGCGTCATACGTTTCGCCGTCGTAGAAATCCGCCATGCGGACAGGGCCGTCCTCTGTCACCTGCCAGCTTTCGTCTGTGCCGATGACCTCCGTCCTGCCGTCGCGGTAGGTAATCCGCAGCTCCGCCAGCAGCGCCTGACGGTCTGCCGTCACGCGATTGACGCGCGTGAACACGAACGACCCGACCGCCCAGCCGCCCGCGACCGTCGCGGTAATGCAGCTGCCTGAATGCAGCATGTCCGTCACATCATACGTTTGGTACATCAGCTGATGCGCGTAGGACGTGAAACCGGGCGCGAAATACCGTTCACCGACTTTCTGCCCGTCGATGTTCAGCTCGTAGATGCCCATTGCCGTGGCGTACAGCTTCGCCTGCGCGATTTCGCCCCGGAGCGGCAGCGCCTTGCGGAACACCATCGGCACGGGTGAAACCTTCTTTTCCTTGAACACGTACGCGCCGTCGGTAATCCACTTGCCCTGCCACGGCGTATCCATGCGTCCCGTCTCGAAGGTCAGGCGGGCAGTATCTGTTTCGCCGCTGTCCGACGTGACGGTAAGCGTCGCGGTATACGTCGTGAAGGGCTTGAGCGGCTGCCCGGCATAGCGCGTTCCGCACTGGTCGGGATTGCGGATTGTCCAGCCGTTCACCGTCAGTTCAGCGGACTGAACGGATGCGCCCGCGCGGTCGGATGAGACGAAATAGGCAAACGTCGGGGCGGCGCAGTCGGTCACCAGATGCTCGCGCAAGCCCTCGCAAGTAAACGATTGAATCTGAAACATGTTTACCACCTGCCGAATGAGATTGAAAACGGCGGTCAAGAGAATCGTCGAGATTCCCCTGACCGCCGCAAGTTCGATTACTTCTTCAGGGTGAAGAACGCACTGACGACACCGGCGATGCTGGAAACGGCCAGCAGCACCAGATTCACAATCGCGCAGGTGGCGGAGGACATATTCGCCGCCGTCTGCACTTCAAGCAGCACATCCGCGTTGGAGAAGTAAATGAAGGCGAACCCTTCGACGCGGGCAGACACCAGATTGATGAAGGCAAGCGCCAGCAGCGCGGGAGCCGCAATCTGGCACAGGCCCGTCAGCAGGTCTACAACCTTCTTCGCGCCCTTGACCATGCTCAAGACGACCGCAGCCGCCTCCAGCACAGCCGCGCCCACCACCATCAGCACAAGGTTCGACACCGTGGCATTCTGGAAGTAGCCGGCAGCGGACGTGTTAATCAGATACGCAACCAGCGCGGCAAGGCTCAGGACACAAGTGACGATGGAGAGCCAAGCGCCGGCAGAGAGTTTTTTCGTGGTAGTCATGTTTATTCCTCCTCAACGCTTGTTCTCAACGCGCACAACGACAGGCTTCTTTTCCGGCAGGAGCGTCAGCACAACCCACGCGAGGAAGAACAGGACAGCCAGAATGCTGCTGGCGTAGGTGGTGACGGTCAGAGCGGTATCCCACCAGGTGTTCACGCGCTGGGTGGAGATGTTCAGAATCGCGCTGTTGGCGAAGATGTAGAGCTGGTACTTCAGGTTTTCACGCGCCTGCTCGACGAGGTTCGAGTCCTTCGACACCGTTGCGAGGGAAATGTGCGGCCAAACCGCGTCCACGCCGCCTTCGCCGAGGTTGATGTGGCTGTTGTCCGCCGCGAAGTCAGCAACCTGCGTGATGCCTGCCATAACCATGGATTCGGCGTTGAAGTACAGGTAGTTGTTCATCATGTCGGTGGAAATCAGACCCTTGAAGCCCCATTCACCGCGGACAATCTTCTGAATCATGCCCACATGGTGGGAAGCGTTCGTTGCGCCGATACGGTTGAAGGCAATCATGACGCCCATGCCGAACGCATCGCTCAGCGCGCCCTCGAAGCCGCGCAGGTCGGTTTCACGGAACTTCTGCTCGGTCATGTACGCGGAGATGCCGGCGCGGTTGTGTTCCTGATCGTTGAAGCCCATGTGCTTCGGGCCGTTGATGATGCCCTTGTCGGAGCAGCCCTGAATCACTTCACGGCCGATGACATTGGTCAGCATCGGGTCTTCGGAGATGTACTCGTAGTTGCGGCCGTTGTACGGCGTGCGGTTCAGCGTCAGACCGCTGCCCCACAGGTCGTAGCGTTCAACCCACAGGCAGGAGTTGCCCTCAACCAAGCCCCACTGATACGCCAGTTCCGGGTTGAAGGAGCAGCCAAGCAGCGTCTGGGAGTTGACATTGAACTTGTAGGTCTTGCCAGTCGCCTCGTCGGTGTAGCCAGCGCTGATGCCGGTCGGGCCTTCGTTCTGGATGACGACGGGGTTGTCGATGTTGGTCAGGGTATCGGAGCGGCTGCCGCCGTGGATAACTGCGCCGACCGCTTCGTCGATGGTGATGGCATGAACCAGCTTGTCCCAGTAGGGGTCATTGATGTTGTTCAGCTGTTCCGCGCCGATTTCAGATGCCGTGAATTTCGGGCCGGGGACAGCTTCCGCCGCCGCGCCCGTGTCGGAGATGGTGTAGGTTTCGCCGCGCATTTCGGCAATCCACTGATCCTTCTTCGGGCTGTCAGCAATCTTGAGGTTCAGCTTGTTGTAGTTAATCGGGAAGGTGTTCCAGTCCTGACGGGTCAGGTAAGTGACCGTGCCGGGCAGCCAGTAGTTCAGGTCGGCGTCGTCCGCCACGTTGGTAACGGTCGTGTTGTTGGCAATGGCAAAGGTGGTGTTGTCCAGCTGATCGAGCTTCCAGCTCACGACAGCCTTGCTGCCCGCCGCGTCCATGCCGTCAGCAACGGTTTTGCCCTGCGCCGCCAGAATGTTGTTGACCGCCTCATGCGCGCCGGCTGCTGCCGTGAAGTAGTAGTCGCCCGCATCGAGGATGTAGGTCTTGGCGTTGTTCGCGTCGTAGCTTGCCAGATACTTGGTGGGAATCGTAATGGTAACTTCCTTGCTCTTGCCGGCGGCGACGTCCACCTTGGCAGAGTTCAGGAACATGACCGCGGACTTTTCAACCAGATTTGTGCGGTCATAGTCGGTGTAGGGCTGCTGCACATACAGCTGGGTGAGGAATTTGCCGTCCTGATTGGAGTTGTTCTTCACTTCGACGACGGCGGTGATGTTGCCGTTCACGCTGCGGTCAACCGTCACGCTCTTGATGGTCTGGGTGTAATCAAGGTAGCTCAGGCCATGACCAAAGGTGTAGAGCATTTCGTCGCCGTAATTCCACGCGCTGCCCTGCGTTGCGCCGGCCGCGCTGTTGGCGTTGCCCTGACCCATGACGGCGTCAAAGTAACGGGTTTCGTAGTACTTGTAGCCGACGTAGATACCTTCCGCCTCGACGATGTACATGCCGCCGTTGTAGGTATCCGCACCGCCGAAGGAGCCCGTGCCGATATTGCCGATTTCCTTGCCGGGATAACGCGGGTCGTCATTACGGCAGACGATTTCGTAATCCGCGAAGTAGTCGCCGCCGACGTTCTGCACCGCCGGAATGGACTGGTGGTCACGCACGAAAGCGCTTGCCAGCGCGCCCGTCGCGTTGACCTTGCCGGTCAGCACGTTCGCGATGCCGATGGTCTGGTAGTCGTTCGGGCAGCCGATGTAGCAGATGCCGTCCACCTCGTGCGAGCCGCCCTCGGCGATGTCGGCAATCATCATGTTGTTGCCGGTGTTCAGCAGCACGATGACCTTGGAGCAGGTTGCCTTCGCCGCCTCGACAACCGCCAGTTCATCGGCAGAAAGCTTCAGCGGGTCTTCGCCGGTTGCTTCACCCGCGTAGTTGAGCGCAGAGCCCGGCTTGTAGGTATTGCCCTCGCCGGCGCCGCGCGCAAACACGCAGATGCCGATGCTGTCCTTGGCGATAGCTTCCTTCCAGTTTGCCGGAACGCCCAGCGTCTCGAACTCCGCCGGCGGCACTTCCGCAATCTGGTAGGTCGTCCAGTCACCCGGCGCGCTGACGTACATGTGGTCATACACCGTGGTGGGAACTTCCTTGCCCGTCCAGCGGTTGGCGCGCATCTCGGTGTGCATGTTGATGATGTTGGTCATGTAGTAGTCCTTCAGCGTCTCATTGACGTTGAGGCCTGCACCTGCCAGCGCATCCGCCAGCGATGCCGCGTCCGCGTTGCCGCCCTTCGGCCCATAGACATTATACGCCGCCAGACCGAACAAGGCAACGTTCGCGTTCGCTTTCAGCGGAAGAACGCCGTTGTCGTTCTTCATGACGACCGTACCTTCTTCGCCTTCACGGATGGCGATGTCGCGCGCCGCCGTCGCCATGTCCTCGATGGTCGCGTAGTCGGTCTTGAAGCGCGCCGCGCTGTCGTCATTGATGGTCACATAGCTTTCCGTACCCAAGGTATCGTCCAGTGCGCCGCGGTAGGTGTTCGCCACACCCGTGCCGACGATGGAGAGAACCATCAGGCAGGTCATGAGTGCCGCAAGGCCTCTCATTGCAGGGGTAAATTTCTTCGCCTTCATGTGTTTCCTTCCTTTCACCAAGGCTTGAGATTGATTTTAGTATAGCAGAAAAAAATCACGCAGCACATTTTCGGCGCAAACTGTCTTTATTTTGGCGTGTGTGGATTTTATACAGTAATTCTCCCAGATTTCGCAGGCTGGTTTTGTGCATATCCACAATGTGCAAAACATTACAGGCATTTCGCCTGCTTTTTCCGTGCGAAAAGGCTTCCTTTTGCGCAAGAGATTTGCTATACTATTGGAAACCAAGCTGTTTGCAAAGGAGGTCGGCCCGATGATTCGCGTAGCACTGGTTGAAGACGAGGAAAGCAGTCAGCGCCACTGACAGAATATCTGGAACGGTTTTCGCAGGAGATTAACGAGAAGATTCACGTCTCCATCTTTCCGGACGGCGCGGAAATTGTCGAGGACTACCGCGGCAATTACGATATCATCCTCATGGACATCCTGATGCGCTACATGGACGGCATGGAAGCTGCCAGCGAGATTCGCAAGGTGGACAAGGAGGTCGTCATCCTCTTTATTACCAACACGCCGCAGTACGTCATGAAGGGCTACACGGTGGATGCGCTGGATTATGTGCTCAAGCCCGTGAGTTACTTCGCTTTTTCGCAGCGGATGCAGCGCGCCTTGGAGCGCATGAAGCACCGCACGCGCAAGTTCATCTCCGTCCCCTTCCAAGGCGGAATGCGCAAGCTGGATATCTCCCAGATTCGCTATATCGAGGTCGTCAACCACAGCCTGATTTACCATCTGGACGGCGAAACGCTGGAGGCAAAGGGCGTTCTGTCCGAACTGGAGGAAGCGCTGACAGCATACCACTTTTTCCGCTGCAACAAGTGTTATCTGGTCAATCTGGAACACGTCAACGGCGTGAACGAAAACTGCGCGGACGTGGACGGCGATCAGATTCAGGTCAGCCGCCCGAAGAAAAAGGCGTTTCTGGACGCCCTGAACAACTACATCAACGAGGTAGGCAAATGATGCATGTCGATTTGTCGCATACGCCGGGTCTGCTCTATGCGCTGGCGTACTGGCTGAGCAGTACCTTCTATATTCAATTGTATGGCAGCCCATTCAGCAAGGGCAGGAAATTCGGCATCAGCGCTGGATTTCTTGCCCTGATTGCCGGTTTCATGACGCTGACGGACGGTGTTTCCGCGATTGGCTTTTTCCCCTGCATGGGCGTAACAGTCGCGCTGATTTTTTTCTATATTCGCATTGCAACGCACATGCCATGGGCGAACGCGGGCTACTATTGCGCCCGCGCATTCATCTTGGGCGAATTTTCCGCGTCGCTGGCGTGGTATCTGTTCTATTTCTTCGTGACGGTGCCGGGGCTGCCGCTCACGGTTTGGACAACGATACTCGTTTTTGCTGCTGTCCACGCCATCATCCTCTACACCATGTTTCTGCTGGAACGGAAATACCGCGACGGCTCAAAGCTCATCAAGATTACCGCGCGGGAACTGTTCACCGCTGCCGTCCTTGCGATTGCCGTCTTTTCCGTCAGCAACATCAGCTTTGCCTTCACCGGAACGCCCTTTTCCAGCCAGTTCACGGCGGAAGTCTTCATCATCCGCACCACCGTTGACCTCGGCGGCGTCGCGATGCTGTTCGCCTATCACGTCGTCATTCTGGAAATCAGCACAGAGCGTGAAATGGAGCATTTGCAGGCGCTGCTGCACATGCAGTACGAGAGCTACCGCATTTCAGAAGAATCCATTGCCTTGGTCAACCAGAAGTATCATGACCTGAAGCACCATATTCAGCTGCTGCGCGCCGCCTCCGCCGCCGAGCGTACGGAGTACCTCGACCAGATGGAGCAGCAGATTCGCACCTACGAGGCGCAGAACAAGACCGGCAATCGCGTGCTGGACACGATTCTGACCGCAAAGACCATCCAATGCCAGAGCGAAGGCATCAGCCTAACCTGCGTCGCCGACGGACAGGCGCTGGATTTCATGAACCCGATGGACATCAGCGCCCTGTTTGGCAATGCGCTGGACAACGCAATCGAAAGCGTGAAGAAACTCCCGAACCCGGAGCAGCGCCTGATTCACGTTTCCGCCATGCGCCAGAAGGACTTTCTGCGCATCCGCGTGGAGAACTGTTACAGCGGCGAGCTGCGCTTTGTGGACGGTATGCCGACGACAACCAAGCGAGACGCGCGCTACCACGGCTATGGGCTGAAGAGCATCCAGAGCATTGCTAACAGCTACGGCGGGTCGGCGACAATTGATACGAAGGATGGATGGTTTGAATTGCGGCTGCTTCTCCCCGTGCCAAAGGAGAAAAAGGGAGAAACGGCAGAAAAGCGTGATGAAAGGACAAAAGCATAAAGAGGAAGGAACCCTGCAGGACAAGCGCAGGAAAGCATTGCTCCGCCCCTCTACAGGGCGAAATTTCGCCGGGAAAGCCATTGACAAAGGGGCTGAAGTTTGTTACAATAACCGATAACCTACGGCAAACTGAGGCTGGAAGATTCCAGTTTCGGCAAAAAAAGACGCATTACGAGGAGGATTTTCGCCCATGCTGCAAAAGGTTGTTCGGGAAGGTCTTACGTTCGATGATGTGCTGCTGGTTCCGGCCCGCAGTGAAGTGCTGCCCAAGGAAGTCGATCTTTCGATTCAGCTCACCCCTGTGATTAAGCTGAACATTCCGCTGATGTCTGCCGCAATGGACACGGTAACGGATTCCCGCATGGCCATTGCAATGGCACGCGAAGGCGGTTTGGGCATCATCCACAAGAACATGTCCATTGCAGAACAGGCAGCGCAGGTTGATAAGGTGAAGCGCTCTGAGCACGGCGTTATCACCGACCCCTTCTTCCTCTCTCCCGATCACCTGATTCAGGACGCGGAAAACCTGATGGCGCGCTATCGCATCAGCGGCGTGCCGATTACCCGCGACGGCAAGCTTGTCGGTATCCTGACCAACCGCGACCTTCGCTTTGAAACGGATTACAGCCGCAAAATCAGCGAAGTCATGACCAGCGAAAACCTCATCACCGCGCCCGTCGGCACGTCGCTTGAGCAGGCGAAGCAGATTCTGGCGAAGCACCGCATCGAGAAGCTGCCGATTGTGGATGAAAACGGTATGCTGCGCGGTCTGATTACCATCAAGGACATTGAAAAGTCCACGAAGTACCCGAATTCCGCCAAGGACGCCAAGGGTCGTCTGCTCTGCGGCGCGGCGGTCGGCGTGACGCACGATGTGTTCGATCGCATCGAAGCGTTGCTGGACGCGAAAGTGGACGTGATTTCCATCGATACGGCGCATGGCCATTCCGTCGGCGTGCTGCGTCAGGTGGAAGCCATCCGCAAGCGCTTCCCGGATATTCAGCTGTTCGCGGGCAATGTGGCGACGGCGGCGGCAACCCATGACCTGATCTCCGCGGGCGTTGACTGCGTGAAGGTCGGCATTGGGCCGGGCTCTATCTGCACGACCCGTGTTGTGGCAGGCATCGGCGTGCCGCAGGTGACGGCGGTGGCGGACTGCGCGGAAGAGGCCGACAAGCACGGCATCCGCGTCATTGCTGACGGCGGCATCAAGTATTCCGGCGATATCGTGAAGGCACTGGCGGCAGGCGGCTCCTGCGTCATGCTCGGCAGTATGCTCGCGGGCACGGACGAGGCTCCCGGCGCGACCGAAATCTATCAGGGCCGTTCCTACAAGGTGTACCGCGGCATGGGTTCTCTGGGCGCGATGGAGCACGGTTCGAAAGACCGCTACTTCCAGGAGGACGCGAAGAAGCTCGTGCCCGAAGGTGTTGAAGGGCGCGTGCCGTATAAGGGAATTCTGGCGGACACCATCTTCCAGATGGTTGGCGGCATCCGCTCCGGCATGGGCTACTGCGGTGCGAAGAACATCGACGACCTGCGCAAGAACAGCGAGTTCATCAAGATTACCGGCGCGGGTCTGGCGGAAAGCCATCCGCACGACATCTCCATCACCAAGGAAGCCCCGAACTACTCCCGCAATTCTTAAGTTTCGATATAATAAGCGCGGCATGGAGCAATTACGTTCCATGCCGCGTGTTTTTGTGGGGGGATTAGCCGTTTTCCGCCGGAAATGCGTCGAACACAACATCCTGAATGCTCAGGATTTCCGCCGTGCCGTCCAGCGCTTCGTAGATGTACACCAGTGTGTAGGACACAGGCGCATCTGGCGTGACAACCGTGGTCTTGCAGAGCAGGCAGTAGTTCATGCCGGAAACGACCTGCGAACCCAGAATCGCAATCGGCTCATAGGTGCAGCCGACCAGACCTTCCATTGCCTTGTCGAACGCAGCTTTCACGTCGTCGGGGATTTCCAGCGGATTGCCTGTCCAGCTTTCCCATGCGCCGACGAGAAAGTCGGGGTCGATGTTGGGGTCAACCGCCGTATCGGAGTCTTGGGCGTCCTCCGCCAGCGCGGGGATTGCAAGGATTGCCAGCATCAGGGCGAGGATAAGGGAAATCAGCTTCTTCATGGAGATGTACCTGCCTTTCAAAAGTCGTTCAGGAATTTATGCCTTCGCAATTGCGTTTTGTGTCGGGGGGTTTTTCCTCCCTGCATGATGAGAAACGATGAGGGGTGGGGTGTTGTTCCCATCGGGGGAAATTTTTTTGCAAGGGATTGCATCCATGCAGGGGATTTCGTGCCTGCGGGCGCGACAAGGGGGCAATGGAAACGAACGAAGTTCGCGGTCGCCCCCTTGACCCCTTCGCGCTTCGCACCACCATGCTGCTTGGCTTGTATTGCTGCTTTATTGCAAGCAAAATTGCGCTATCTTACAGAAATGTCACACAGAGCGGGCAAAATGTCACCCGATTCGATGGCAGGGCGGTCGGGCGCGTGGTAGAATAGACGTGTCAAAAGGAAATTCACCCGCGGAAATAGCGCGGCTTTTGAGGAGGAAGAATCATGGCATTGCTGGAAGCAAAGAATATTCGCAAGGTGTATGCGACGCGGTTCGGGGGCAATCAGGTACAGGCGCTGACGGATGTGTCCTTCACGGTGGATGAGGGTGAGTATGTCGCCATTATGGGCGAATCGGGGTCGGGCAAAACGACGCTGCTGAACATACTGGCGGCGCTTGCCCGCCCGACGAGCGGCACGGTGCTGCTGGATGGCAAGGACATCAGCGCGATTCGTGAAAATCAGCTGGCGGCGTTCCGGCGCGATCAGCTGGGGTTCGTCTTTCAGGACTTCAACCTGCTGGACACCTTCTCGCTCAAGGACAATATTCTCCTGCCGCTGGTGCTGCAAGGCATGAACTGGCGCGAGATGGAGGCGAATCTGCTGCCGATTGCCAATCAGCTGCGGATTGCGAACCTGCTGGAAAAGTACCCCTATGAAGTCTCCGGCGGGCAGAAGCAGCGCGCCGCCGTGTGCCGGGCGCTGATTACGCATCCACGCCTGATTCTGGCAGACGAACCAACCGGCGCGCTGGATTCCCGCGCAACGGACGCGCTGCTGGACGTCTTCCAGCAAATCAACCAGACTGGGCAGACGCTGCTGATGGTGACGCACTCGCTCAAGGCGGCAAGCCGCGCGGGGCGCATCCTCTTCATCCGTGACGGACAGGTGTATCACCAGCTTTACCGCGGCGAAATGACGAACGAACAGTTCTACGAGAAAATCAGCGACGCGCTGACCGTGATGACGCGCAAGGACGCAATGGACGGTGAAATGGCATGAAGAAACCGCTGCTTTATCCCAAGCTGGCGTGGCAGGGCATCCGCAAAAACGCGGAAACATATCTGCCATATCTGCTGATGGGCATCCTGATGGTGGGCGTGTCCTACATCATGAATTATCTGACGCGGCCGGCGCTGATGGGCGCGCTCAGCATGGGCGGCACGACGCTGATGGTGCTGCAAATGGGCAAAATCGTCATCAGCGTGTTCTCGGTGATTTTCCTCTACTACTGCAATTCATTCCTGATTCGGCGGCGCATGAAGGAGTTCGGGCTGTACAATATCCTCGGCATGGGCAAAGGAAATATCGCCCGCGTGATGCTGTGGGAAACGCTGCTGACGGCGCTGCTGGTATTCGCTGGCGGTTTGCTGCTGGGGCTGAGCCTCTCCCGGCTGGTTGAAATGGCGCTGATTAACCTGCTGCACGCGGATTACACCGTGCCGATGGAGCTGTTCTATCCGAATGGCGTGACGTGGGTGCTGCTGCTGTTCGGCGGCATCTATGTGCTGATTCTGCTGGCGAACCTGCTGCGGATGCGCCTGAGCAACCCCGTGGCGCTGCTCAAGAGCGAAAACACAGGGGAAAAGCCGCCGAAAGCGAACTGGTTCTTTGGGCTGATTGGGCTGCTGATTCTCCTAAGCGCGTATTATGTGGCGGCAGTCAGCCAATCGCCTCTCGAAGCGCTGATATTCTTTTTCATCGCGGTGCTGATGGTGATTGTGGCGACATACCTGCTGCTTGTGTCCGGGTCGGTAACGCTGTGCCGAATGCTGCGCAGGAACAAACGCTACTATTATCAGACGCGCCACTTCATCAGCGTATCCGCCATGGCGTACCGCATGAAGCGCAACGGCGCGGGCATGGCGACCATCTGCATTCTCTGCACGATGGTGCTGGTCATTTTGACTTCGACGGTTTGCCTGTATGGTGGAACGGACAGCATGGTGGACGCCATCTGCCCGCAGGAGATCAACCTGACGATAGGGTTGGAGGCGCGCGACGGCGAGGAAAACTGGAAACGACTGGACGCTATGCAGCAGATGGCGCTGGACGTGACAGAGAAAATGGGCTTGACACCGGAAAACATCACATCCCAGCGCGCACTGGTGGCAACGGGAAAGGTGCAAAACGGCGATTATGGCATTATCACGGATGCAGATTCGCTCAAGGCGAACGTTTTGGAACTGACAGTGTATCCGCTGTTTGTTTATGAGCAGGCGACGGGCGAAACGGTGACGCTGGCAGACAGGGAATTGCTGTACGCGTCCTTCAAGACCAACGAAGCCTTTTCCAGCATGTCCTTTTACGGCTCTGCGCCGTACCGCATGATTCATGCGGAAAAGGAGCTGCCGAAGCGGCTGCTCAGCGCGGATTACCGAAGCGCATGGGGCTGCCTGGTCGTTTTCACCAACGATGCGGAAGCGTTCCGCCGCGAAATAACGGCGCTGGTCGGAGAGAAGAGCGGCGAGGCAATGATGATGGATCGTCTGGCGCTGCATTTCGACTTGGATTCGGAGGCGGACACGGACACGCAGGAGAAATTGGTCAAGACGCTCCGCAGCCGAAGCTGGGAGGCGATGAAGTCGACGGGAAAAGAATTTTACGGCATGTCCTCCCTGAATGTGGATACGCGTGCGCTTTGCCGCAGGGACTACCTTTCTCTCTTCGGCGGGCTCTTCTTCCTTGGCATGGTTCTGGGGCCGCTGTTCTCCATTGCGGCAGTGCTGATTATGTACTACAAGCAGATCTGCGAGGGCTATGAGGATGCGGAGCGCTTTGCCGTGATGCGGAAAGTGGGGTTGACGGATGCGGAAATCCGCCGGAGCGTCAATTCGCAGGTGCTGACGGTGTTCTTTGCGCCGCTGCTGATGGCGGGGCTGCATATGCTGTTTGCGATGCCGATGATTCGGCTGATTTTAGGGGCATTTGGATTGCATAATGACTCGCTGTTTTATGGAATCGGGATTGGATGCTATGTGGTGTTTGCGGTGATTTATGCACTGATGTATTTGCTGACATCGAGGCGGTATTATCGAATCGTGCGGTAAAGGGGAAGGGGAAAAGGACTAAGTCGCAGCGCCAAAAGGATAAACACGCGGGCAAAGCATGGAGGAGAAGCCAACTCAATCGCGCGAAGGGGTCAAGGGGGGCT
>UMDX01059572.1_pt1 | contig 18318 bp, 18 predicted proteins | sample 1964601 | NCBI WGS metagenome assembly UMDX01 (sample SAMEA4836005, study PRJEB28245) | human gut metagenome | biome: gut microbiome; material: fecal sample | place: Denmark | collected 2008 | reverse complement strand
AAGCATGGCGGAAAAATCTTAAGGATTTTCCCGCCAACGTGGTCGGATCGCTCCGTCGGTTTAACAGCTTTTCTGTTTCTCTCTAGTTATCTACGCATATAAATCAAATCGGTTATTCCGTTATAAGTCTGTGTTTTACAAAGCCTTAACTTTATTTCCCTGTCTATGTTGCCCAAAAGACGAACCCCATTTCCTAACAGAGTAGGAATAACAGAAATGTAATATTTATCAATCATATTTTTGCTTACCAACTGCTGAACAAGATTTGCTCCGCCACAAATCCAAATATCCTTTCCTGCTTCTTGTTTTAGCCGTTCCAATAATAAAACAGGATTTTCACTTGTAAAATGAATTTGTTGGGAAGAATTGCACTCTTTATGTGTTAATACATAAGTTGTAAATTTATTATATACCCATTCTTGCGGAGAAAGTTCAGTAACAACCTGATGAGAAGTATTCCACCCCATTAAGACAGTATCTATATCTTTGGTAAATTCTGTATAAGTGTCGATGTTTTCATTGTCATTTCCATGACCATTTAGCCAAGCTACTCCACCATTACCGTCCGCAATATATCCGTCAAGGCTCATGGCAATAAATAAAACTACTTTTCTCATTTTTTCTCTTTTATAAATACAAACAGGAATTTATTTCTCTTTTTTACTCATAAGGGAACAACTGATTGCTACAAATAAACCCATTAAAATCCATGGAAATGCTGCTCTTATAAAATCACTAACCATACTTTATTCCTCCTTAAATTCCAATTTCCTTAGTTCTACAAACTGAAATTTTTGCCTATGAATGTATCTTGTTCTTTATACGCAAACAGGCTTCTGTGTGCATAATCCAATGTCTTGAAAACGGCATTTGAATTAGTCCACAAATATCTTTATTACACCAATAATCAATCAGCCAAATTGCTTTTTCATTGTCGTTTACTACATTCAACGATTCTAAGTATCCTTTTCTTTCTTTCGGTATTTTTCTTTTCAATTCATCATAAGATAACCGTTCAAGCATTTTCTCAGTGCTTTCCCATACTTCGAAAATATATAAATATAATTCTTCCAGATTAAGCTGTTTTGAAAAGTCTGCAATCTGCTGTTTCATGAGTTCATTTCCTGTTGTAATGATAGGTGAATTGATACGCTCTTGATAATTGCCTGCAAAAAATACTTGTTCATCTTCATTTATCACTGTATGCACAACTATATCTTCAATGCGGAAAATATGCCAAATAGAATAAGCAATCGTCTTACTATGATAACCATCAGCGTTTATGAAGGGGATTGAGTTAAAATCTTCTCTGCATAATTCTTCTTTGAAAGATACTAAGGTTTGTATTAACTGACTTCGTAAAGTAAGTAAAGTATCAATACCCCTCTTATAAGTATCTTTCTTTTTTATTTGTGCCTGCATTGTTTTATTAAGTTCAGACCATTCCTTATTCATATTCAATACTCTCTCAAATTCTGATTTTATCGCCCCATACAAATTATTTCGTAAACAATCGGCGTCAGGACAGAGGAAAAAGCAGACTACATTTAGAATGTATCTGCCCATTCCTCTGGACTGCACACCGATTTTTACCAATTGAACCAAATCGCTGCGCCACAGCCTTGGCAGGCCATCGCGCAGCGATTTGGTTCAACTGGAATTTGTCTTACAACAATTTATATATGCATAAAAAGCAATATATTTATGAAAACACCCTAAATCCAAAATCTACTCAATTCATTTTTTCCTTACATAAAATGTTCTCGTATATTTCACTTCCTCACCAAGTGTTTCCCCTATCAAAACTTCAAAATCATTGATATCAAATTCTGGAAAGAATGTATCTCCATCTTCAATATTTAAATCTACTTCTGTGATATACATTTTATCTACTATTTGCAAAGCTTCCTTAAATAGTCCATATCCACCAGATATGTATACATCTCGTCCTTTAGCCAATAATAATGCATCTTCTAATGATTTAACTGAAACTAAATTATCTCCTTGATACTCTGTTGTGGTGGAAACAACAATATTCATTCTATTAGGCAACGGATGACCGATTTCTTCATAAGACTTTCGCCCCATAATAACCACATTACCCGTTGTTAACTCTCTAAATTGCTTTTGTTCTCCCTTTATTTTCCATGGTATATTACCATTCTTGCCTATAACATTATTCTTTGACCTCGCAACAATCAAACCTATCATCTATTTCATCCTCCATAATATGATGTCGTACCTGTGATTCCATCAAGTGCACCACATCTTAACAAACTCAAAATTATCTCGAACTAACCAGCTCGACAAATTCCTTTTTTGTCTTCATCTGCATTATATCATATTGTTATAAGCATTGCCATTTCTTTTCTGCTTTTGAAAAGTTACTTATCAGCCTATGTTTTGTAAAGGGTGATATTCAGCATTTCTCACGCAACAAGCCCTTGACAAACCATAGACTAATAAGTTTTAAGGTAATCAAGCAGAAATGAAATAGTCTGCTGTTTCACGGCAACAAAAAAGAGATACCAACACACTTATGTAGTATCTCTTAGTCTAGTAGCAATATTCTTTTGTTTGCAAGCAGGTAAACATGGGCTGTTTCTTAATATCTTTTTGTTTGGGAAACACCGGATTCCCACTTGGAAATGGATTGTCTTGAGATGTTCAAACGATTCGCCAATTCTTCCTGTGACCATCCTTGTTTTTTTCTTAATAGCATTATTTTTTCTGATAAGTTCATAACTTCCCTCCTGTTTCTATCATAGAACAATTATCCAAAAAAGCACTACCAACTCTACTTTTCGTTTTGTCAACTGACAGTTGACATTTAGATATTTACTTTAAAAAAACTTATAATTCCTATAATAATCAATAAAATAAAGGCAAAATAAATTAAACCAGCTGAAACCATCATCACTAAAGTAATTGGTAAGAAAATAATCGTTAAAACAAATTTTGAAAGTCCCCAAGCTGCCTTTAACCCAAAGAAAAATAATTTTCCAAAAACAAAAAACATCAAAATCATAAACAAAAAATAAAACATTTTCATCACTCCTAACCTAAAAAAATATCCATCAACATCATGATCACAAAACCACTTAAAACCCCAAAAGTTCCAACGTGGCTATGTTTACCAAGCTGTGCTTCAGGAATGAGTTCTTCTACCACGACATACATCATCGCTCCAGCTGCAAAGGATAAACAAACGGGTAAAATCGTTTGCATAATATGTATCGTAAAACCGGCAATGACTCCTGCAATCGGTTCAACAATTCCTGAAAGGCTTCCATAAACAAAAGCTTTTGTACGTGACATTCCTCCTTGTTTTAAAGGAAGGGAGATCACTGCTCCTTCTGGTAAATTTTGTAATCCAATTCCTAGTGCCAAAGCAAATGCAGAAGCCAGAGTAATACTTGAATTGCTTGCCGCAATCGCAAAAGTTAATCCTACCGCAAAACCTTCAGGGATATTATGAAGGGTTACCGCTAAAACAAGCATGGTATTTTTTCCTAACATACTTTTAGGACCTTCTGGCTTATCTTCATTTAAATGTTGATGAGGAATTACATGATCTAAAAAAAGTAAAAAGAGAGCACCTATAATAAAGCCTCCTCCTAAAATAAGAGCACTGTTTTGTCCATTCGCTTCTGCCATTTCCATGGAAGGAATCAATAATGACCAAACAGAGGCAGCAATCATAATGCCTGCCGCAAAGCCTAAAAAGAGTTGTTGATAAAAGGATTTGACCTCATCTTTAAAGAAAAAGATAAGAGCGCTTCCTAATGTTGTCATTAAAAAAGTAAATAAAGTTCCAAATAATGGATATAATAATGTATTCATAAATTTCTCCTTCTTCTTTTATTATAAAGATTTTGAATATTTTGCATAATGATATGCTAAAATAATTATGTTTTTGTTATAATAAGGGCAAATGGAGGAATTTTATGAAAGATGGATATATAAGAGTTGCCAGTGCATCGATTGATACACTTATTGGCAACGTAAAACATAATGCTAATGAAATCAAAAAAGTTTTAAAAGAAACTCGTGAAAAAAAAGCACAAGTCGTTGTTTTTCCTGAACTTGTTTTAAGTGGTTATACGTTAGAAGATCTTTTCTTACAAAATCGTCTTTTAAATGAATGTCTTGTTCAATTAGAAGAAATTATGAAAGATACAAAAGGACACCAACAAATTGTCGTTATTGGTTTACCTTTCCATTATCAAAACAACTTATATAATGCTTCAGCTGTATTATATGATGGAAGTATTTTAGGAATCGTCCCTAAATACCATATTCCAAATTATAATGAATATTACGAAGGAAGACGTTTTACACCTTGTTTTGAAGATAATATTGAAATTGAACTCTTTGGACAAATCGTTTTATTTGGACGTAAAGTAGTTTTTGCTTGTCAAAATCTACCAAGCTTTACTTTAGGAGTCGAAATTTGTGAAGATTTATGGCTTCCTAATGCGCCAAGTAATGAACTTGCTTTAAATGGCGCAACTGTTATTTGTAATACATCCGCAAGCAATGAATTAACAGCTAAAAAAGATTATCGTCGAAATCTTGTTTCAATGCAATCAGCAAAACTTGTTTCCGGATATGTTTATAGTAATGCGGGAAGCGGTGAAAGTACAACGGATGTTGTTTTTTCTGGGCATCATTTAATTTGTGAAAATGGAACGATTGTAAGTGAAAGTACAGGCTTTGATGCTGAAGTGATTTATGGTGATTTAGATGTTGAAAAACTTGTCAGCGAAAGAAGAAAAATGACAACTTATCAATCACATCATGATTATGATTATGTCTATTTTGATATGGATTTAATTGATATTGAAACAAATCATTATTATGATCCTCATCCTTTTGTGCCAAGTAATCCAAAATTAAGAGAATTACGTTGTAAAGAAGTTTTTGAAATCCAAACAAGAGGTTTAATGCAAAGACTTAAAGCAACGCATATTGATAAAGTTGTCATTGGCATTTCAGGGGGATTAGATTCGACCCTTGCCCTTCTTGTATGTGTGATGGCTTTTGATAAACTTGGTTATGATAAAAAGAATATCTATGCCATTACTATGCCTTGTTTTGGCACAACATCACGTACAAAAAACAATGCTTTAGGTCTCATGGAAGAACTTGGCGTGACAAGTCAAACAGTCAATATCGCAGATGTGGTAAGAATGCAATTTAAAAACATTGATCAAGATGAAAATGTTCATGATGTCACTTATGAAAATGTTCAAGCCCGTGAGCGTACAGAAATCTTAATGAATAAAGCCAATCAAATTGGTGGACTAGTGATTGGAACCGGTGATTTAAGTGAAGTTGCTTTAGGCTGGTCGACGTATAATGGAGATCATATGTCAATGTATGCTGTAAACGTTTCTGTTCCAAAAACACTTGTTCGTTATCTTGTTGATTATGTTTCATCTCTTTATCAAGGACAAGTTCTTGAAACAATCTTACAAGATGTTTTAGATACACCCGTATCTCCTGAACTTCTTCCTCAAGAAGATGATAAAATTGTTCAAAAAACGGAAGATATCGTAGGTCCTTATGAACTTCATGATTTCTTTATTTACCATATGGTGCGTTTTGGTGATGAACCATGTAAACTTTATAAAAAGACAAAACTTGCTTTTAAAGACAAATATGATAAAGAAACTATCAAAAAATGGTTACGCTTATTCTACTGGCGTTTCTTCAGCCAACAATTTAAACGTAGCTGTATTCCTGATGGTCCAAAAGTTGGTTCGGTTGCTCTTTCTCCTCGTGGAGATTGGCGTATGCCAAGCGATGCCAATGTTCAAATATGGCTTGATGAAGTAGAAAAAATTTAGAACTGCTCTGCAGTTCTTTTTTAACACCCTATTTTATCCTTTTAATATAGTTTTTCACTAAATATTTAGAGCTATCTATGATAAAATAAAGCAAGAGGTGACATTATGCATATTTATAACTCAAATCACTATAGTTCAACAATGAAACAAATCATTAACGATTGTCTTATATCCGCAAAAGAAAACCCTTTTGTTCTTCATTATATTATCGTTGATGATCCTAAATATTATGAAGAAATCTTTTTAAAACAAACAAAGGCACTCTTTAATATTGAAATCATGACACTTTCAACGTTTTATCAAAAACTTCTTCAAAGATATCATCAAGATTTTAAACAAAAAACCAATTTAGAAAATATCTTAGAAATTATGCAACTCAATAAGGAAGATCCTTCTTCTTTATTTCATCATAGTCTTAATCATGTTTTAATGGCTAAAGAAATTTTAGAAATCTTTAAAAACTTTTATCTCTATTCTTTAAAAGAAACTGACAAAGATTTACCACGCCTTTCACAAGATAAAATCAAAACACTTTTTCATTTATACCAACAATTTGATCAAAAACATTTCTTAGTTCATGATCTTATTCTTTCTTTAATTGATGAAAAATGCCACGATCGTTATTATTTTTTGACGAATCAAAATAAGTTTTCAAAAAATCAAGAAATCATACAAAAACTTGATCAGTATGGTCATGTCTTCCTTTATCAAGACAATCAAGAAAATAAAATGGATGATTATACCGGTTATGTCACAAATCATCTCTTTGATTCTTTACAAGAAAAAAGTACGTTTTTACATCCCTATCAATTATTAAAAGCATCAACAATTCAAGAGGAAGTCAAACAAGTTGTTTTTGATATCAATACATTGCTTTCAAATCATACGTTGCGTGATTTTGCTATCTATTATCCAAATGATGATTATTATCGCCATTTATGCCGTATTCTTGATCAATTTGGTTTTGCTTATAATAAAAAAGAAACACTTGTTAATAAAACTTTTCAAACTGTCATGATGCTTTTACGTTATGTTTTAAGTCATAATGAAGAAGATCTTCTTGATGCTTTAAGTTCTTATCAGTTACAAGGTTTTCAAGATTTTCAATATGTTTCTTATTTAAAAAATAAATATAAATCGCAAGGTTTTATTGATGATGAAGCTTATTGTACTTTAAAAGAAGCTGTATTAAAGATTCAAGGAGCCAATCTTACAACTTACTCCTTTTCTTTAAAGACTTTTATAGAAGCTTCTTTTAATAAATCAGAAGAAGTTTATGCTTTTCTTTCAAGCATTGATTTGTCAGGAAGCGAAACACTTTCTTTAAAAGAATATATGAATTTACTTGAAGAAATGTTTTCTCCTAAAACCCATTTTATTAAAGAAAATTATGACAGTATTTATCTTTTAAATTATAATCAACCTTATAGCGAACTTTTAGGAATTCAATATATCTATTGTTTAGGACTCAATGAAACCATTGTTCCTAAAGAATTTAAAAATACACATTTGCTTTTAAATCAAGAAGCACTCGCCATCAATTATCCAACAACCTATGATGACTTAAAAGAACATCAAAATGATTTAAAACATCTTTTTTCATCTCATCATGAAAAAATAGTTTTAAGTTACGCATTAAGAGATTTAAATGGTGGGGATTTAGTTATTTCATCCATTATCAAAAAACTGACAAAACTCGTTGAGATACCTGTTTTTAAAAAACATGCCCTTATTCATCAAGCTTTAAAAGAAAACTATTATTTATGTGGAAATCAAGATGAAGATCTACTTGTTTTAAATCATCAATTACTGACTTATAAACAAACGCATCATCAAGTACTTCCTCTACAAATTGATTATCAACATAATCCTCTTTCAGCGAGTAAATTAGAGGTTTATAATCAATGTCCATATAAGTATTACTTACAGTATATATTGAAAGTTGATCAAATCAATGATTCTAAAATACAAAGCAATGAAATTGGTACCCTTGTCCATTATGTTTTAGAAAAGAATTATTTTTATTTTAATAATAATCAAGCGAAGAGCTTTGATCATTTAAAAGAAGATATTCATTTATGTGTTCAAAAATATTTAAATGAACATTTTCAAAAGAAATACGCCTTACCTAAAAATCAATTCTTTTTAAAACTAGTTGAAGATGATCTTTATAATACCATTCTTGTACTTTCTAAACAGATGCAAAGAGGCTTATTTGAATTATCGGTTTGCGAAGAAAGAGTTTATGATCAAATTCAAGATATTGAATTAAAAGGTTTTATCGATCGTGTGGATCTCTATCAAAATTATTTAAAAGTGATTGATTATAAATCATCAAATAAAGAATTGAATTTAGACTTGGCACGTTTAGGATTTAATATGCAGATGTTGATTTATTTAGAAATGTTATCAAAGAATAAAAGCTATGATAAAGGTGCGGTTTTATATTTCAACACAAAGAAAAGAATGTTAAAAAGTGATGTATCTATTTTAGAAAAACAATATCCTGAAAACTTTTTTAAGCTCTATAAAATGGATGGTTATAGTGTTGATGAAACATATTTAGAAATTGATCATGATATGGAGCAAGAAAGTTCTGTTATTCAAGTTAAACTTAAAAAAGATGGTAGCCCTTATAATAACGCAAAAATCATTTCTCATGATGAATTAAATACACTTTTACAAGAAATCACTTTACACATTCAAGGTCTTTACCAACAAATGATTTCTGGAGATATTCGTATTTATCCAACACGTAGTGATAATCCAACGATTGATATGCATATCAATCCTTGTCGTTTTTGTCATTATAAGGCAATTTGTAACTATGATATTTTCTATAATGAAGATCATCAAATTGAATTAGGAGGTAAAAATGAAGAAAGATAAAAGTTTAAACGATGAACAAAATTTAGCGGTTTATAGTCGTGGGAGTTCAATTCTTGTTTCTGCCCCTGCTGGTTCAGGAAAAACAAAAATTCTGGTCAATCGTATGATGTCATTAATTGAAGATGATCATGTTAATGTTGATTCTTTACTTGTTTTGACTTTTACCAAAGCAGCCGCCTTAGAAATGAAACAACGTTTAGTAGAAAGTTTAGATCAAAGAATTCAAGTTTGTGATGCTTCTTTAAAAGGACATTTAGAAAAACAAAAGCTTTTATTAAATGATGCTTATATTACAAACTTTCATTCTTTTTGTAGTGATTTATTAAGTCAATATGGGTATATGATTCATTTAAATTCAAAGTTTGAAATTATTGAAAATCCAACACTTATCAAAGAAAACATATTAAATCAATGTTTACAAAGATGGGTTCAAAAAGAAGATTTCTATACATTTTATCAAGAAAACTATACTGGATATCAATTTGAATCCTTTAAAGAAATCCTCTTTCAATTAGATAATCTTTCACACACGGTCTATCATTTTAATGATTATCTAAAAGAAATTGAAGTTAATCTTTATGATCGTATTATCAATGAACAAACAATTGAGGGAACCCCAATTGAAAAACCTTTAAAGAAAGTTTTACATGAAGCATATCAAGAAGCTTATGAAAATTATTTAAAATTGGAAGATTATTGTCAAACTTATGGTCTAGGATTTTATTTTGAAGAAACGAAAAAACTTCCTTCACCACATCAAGTATTAGAAAGTTATTTTCAAAGTTTAAAAGTTTTATTTGATCAAGAAAAGTATTTTTCAATGGACCTTGAGATCGAAAAACATCGCGCAGCCAGTTATAAAGATGTCGATGATTCTATTAAAGAAACCTATAAAGATTTACTTGATCAAACAAAGAATACATTTGGTAAAGCTTATAAAAAGTGTATGCCTTCTTCTATTGAAGAACTCAGTGAAATCTTAAAAATCTCATCTCATCATTTAAAAATCTATTTAAAATATTTAAAAGAATTTCAAAAAGAATATCAAGCTTATAAAAAATCACTTTCTTATCTTGATTTTAATGATTTGGAACAATATACTTTACAACTTTTAAGTGAATCTAATGGCGTTGCTCAAACGCTTTATAAACAATTTCATGAAATTATGATTGATGAATATCAAGATACCAATGAAATTCAAGAAAATTTAATTTTATTGATTTCACGTTATCAAATGCCTGAAATCAATCGTTTTATGGTTGGTGATATGAAACAATCCATTTATCGTTTTAGAAAAGCCGATTTAGATATCTTTAATGAAAAATATCTTACTTATGGTGTTAAAGATGATAATCAACGTATTGATTTAAAATTCAATTACCGTTCTAATAAAATTGTCCTTGATAGTATTAACTATATTTTTAATGCCATCATGGATCAACGTTATGGTGGTTTAGAATATGACAACGACCCTCATGCACAACTTAATTATGATTTTTTAAGAAAAGAAAAGTGTGAAAATGAAGAAAAACTTCAACAAGCAATGCATCGTTTAGATCAAGAAAAACGTTTTGATAGTGAAATCATGCTCGTTTTAAAACCTGAAGAAGAAAAAGTAGATATGGTTGAATATGAAGCGAAAATGATTGGAAAAAGAATCCATGAAATGGTGGGTCATTTAGAACTTGATTTTTATACAGGAAAGCGTTTAGCCAGTTATAAAGATATTGTTGTTTTAATGCGTAATGTGGCTAACTTTATTACTTATAAAAAGGTTTTTGATGCTATTTCTATTCCTAATCTTATTGTTCTTACAAAAGGCTTTTTTGAAAGTAATGAAATTCTTGATTGTGTTTATTTTTTAAAAGCTTTAGATAATTGTTTAGATGATCTTGCTTTGATTTCTTTACTTAAAGGTAATTATACAAAGACCCATTTTGATGAAAATTGGCTCTATCTTCATAAAATAGAAAAAACATCCATGTATGAGTCTTTAAAACAAGCAAATGATCAAGAAGCTATCGATTTTTTAAAGTATTATCATGAAATACAGGAATATGCCCAAAATCATCCTGTTTATGAAGTTTTAGAAAGCTTTATTAAAGAAAATGAATATGATTTGTTTATTAGTTCTCTTTATAACGGAAAACAACGTTATGCTAATATCCAATTATTCATTGAAATGCTGAAAGCAGACGAAAATCTTTCACTTTACCAAATCGTACAAAAAATTACGCAAACGATGACTTTAGGAATTGATTACAAACCTGCTACGCTTTCAAGTGATGGAGATGCCGTCACTTTTATGACAATTCATCAATCAAAAGGTTTAGAGTTTCCTATTGTTATTGTCAATCAAATGAATCATCAATTCAATTTTGCTGATGGCAAAGCCCCATTAATTCAAGATAAGAATTTAGGTATGATTTTAAACCCTCACCAAAAACAAGATTTAGGTGATTTTAAAAATGTATTGGTTGAATATCCACATCCTTTACGTGGTATTTTTTCAACAATCCTTGATAATGAAACCATTAATGAAGAAATGCGTATTCTTTATGTCGCTCTTACCAGAGCTTCACAAAAACTCATATTAACAGGTGGTTTAAAAGAACTTAAGATGATTGAAAAATGGCAAAAACAAGTCATTGATTCCGCCTTAGATGCCACACATCATCTTTTACCGGCGACCATTCGCAAATCCAACCAAATGTTGAATTGGATCATGTTGGCTTTGATTCGTCATCCTGATTTTATTCAACAATGTATCGATTTCTCTTTATTTGATGAAAAGATTAGAAATAGTTATGATTTAGCGGAAGTAAAAAATAATGCGTTACAATTACAATTGTATCAAGAAAAACAAATGCAGCTTAATACTTGTCATTCTAAGTTTCATACTTCAATTATTGATACGCATACAATTGATGAATATATCTACCCTACTTCTTTAAAAGAGAAGAAAGATGAAGAAACCTATTTAAAAAACAATGCTTTTGTTTATCAAAGTCATGGTGACTTTGATAAAACAGTAGCGGTTACTTCTATTGTAGATGATGGTAATCGTTATTTTGAAAGAGATGATGAAATTGAAGATTCTTCTTTTAAAGCAACGGATCGAGGTACCCTTGTTCATTTATTTTTAGAATTATTTCCTTTAGAGAAGAATCTCAATTTTGAAGAAGCATTTGAAAAAACACTTCAACGTGACGTTTTTAATGAAGATGCAAAAAAGTTATTAAATAATTATAAAATCCATTTAAAAAGTTTTGTGGAAAGTAATGTTTATCAATTAATGTTAAAAAGTAAACATTGTTATAAAGAAAAAGAATTTTCTTTATTAAATGAAAATAACCAAATTATTCATGGAATCTTTGACGTTTTATGTATCAATGAAGATAAAATTACAATTATTGATTATAAAACGGATACAATTTCTAAAGAAAGTTCTATACAAACTTTAGAAGAACTTCATCAAGGGCAAATGTATTATTATAAAAAAATCATGAAACAAATGTTTCCTGACTATGAAGTAGAAGCTATTGTTTATTATTTACACATTCATCGTTATGTGGTCATTTAGGAGGTTTTTATGAAAATATTAATTGCGAGTGATTCTTATAAAGGAAGTTTATCTTCCTTGGAAGTATCTAAATATATCCAAAAAGGTTTTAAAGAAGTTTTTGAGGATATTTCTTTTAAAACCCTATCGATGGCAGATGGTGGTGAAGGAACCGTTCAAGCAATCGTTGAATCATTAAATGGAAAATATATTTCAATAGCTTGTCATAATGCTCTCAATGAAGAAATTGAAGCCAGTTATGGGCTTATAGATAATTTTGCGATTATTGAAATGGCTAGTGCTTCTGGGCTTCCTTTAGTTAAAGAAAAAAGAATTAGAGAAGCGAATACCATTGGAACAGGTGAATTAATTGAAGATGCCCTCAATCGTGGATGTCGTCAAATCTATTTAGGTATTGGAGGTTCAGCAACCAATGATGGTGGTTTAGGCATGGCCCATTATCTAGGAATACGTTTTTTAGATAAAAATAATAAAGCCCTAGAACCAATTCCCGCAAATCTTCCTTTTATCAAAAAGATAGATTCTACAAATCTAGATCCAAGAATCAAAGAAACAAAAATCATTGTTATGTGTGATGTTTCTAATCCACTTTGTGGAAAAGATGGAGCGAGTGCTATTTACGGTCCACAAAAAGGTGCCACAAAAGAAGATATCATTTTTTTAGACCAAGGGCTTTTACATTTAGTAGATATTTGTCTTCAAGAAGGCTATGAAGACTATAGCCTTTTCCCTGGCTCTGGTGCTGCAGGTGGTTTAGGTTTTGGTTTAATGACTTTTTTAAAAGCTCATTTACAAAGTGGTATTGAAACAGTTTTAGATATTGTAGATTTTGATAATGTCATCAAAGATTGTGATCTTGTTATTAGTGGTGAAGGACGTATCGATCATCAATCAATGTATGGAAAAGTCCCAACAGGTGTCGCTAAAAGAGCAAAAAAACAAGGAATTGAAACCGTTTGTATTGTTGGCTCTATTGGAAGTTCAGTAGGAGATATTTATGATTTCATTACAACTATTGAAAGTTGTGTAGATCATTGTTGTGACATTGATGAGGCTTTAGAAAATGCGAAAGTCAATGTTTACAAAGCTGCTTTCCGTTTAGCAAGAAGTATTCAATTAGGACAAAAAATGCGCTTTTAAAGCGCATTTTTAATATTTTGTTTTTGTATAAAAATACCCGAAAATTGAAAAAACAATAACAAGGGCATAATTGAAAAAGAAACAAGCGGTGATAAATAAACAGCTTCAATAAGCATACTCCACCTCCTATAAACCAATTGTAAGTGTCACTGGACAATGATCACTTCCCATAATTGTTGTTTCAATTGTGGCTTCTTGAATCTTATCTTTTAAACAATCACTAACGATAAAATAGTCAATGCGCCACCCTGCATTTTTTTCTCTCGCTTTAAAACGATAAGACCACCATGAATACACCCCTTCTACATCAGGATATAAATAACGATAGGTATCAATAAAACCATGACTTAAAAGTTGTGTCATCTTCGCTCTTTCTTCATCACTAAATCCTGCATTTTTACGATTTGCCTTTGGATTTTTTAAATCAATTTCTTGATGAGCAACATTCAAATCTCCACATAAAATAATTGGTTTATCAAGTGAAAGTAAATATTCTAAAAAATCATCTTCCCAAACTTGACGATAATCCAAACGTTTAAGCTCATTTTGACTATTAGGTGTATAACACGTAATGACATAATAATCTTCAAATTCTAAACTTATCAAACGTCCTTCTTGATCATGTTCTTCTTTGTTCATCCCATAAAAAACATGTATTGGTTTCCTTTTGGTATAAATAAGTGTTCCACTATAGCCCTTTTTTACAGCACTATTTAAATAATGATAATAGCCTTCAATAGCTATATCTGCTTGTCCTTCTTGCATTTTTGTTTCTTGTACACAAAAGATATCCGCATCTAATTGTTTAAAGCTTTCTAAAAACCCTTTTTGCAGGCAAGCACGTATTCCATTAACATTCCAACTTACTAATTTCATATTTTTTCCTCTTTTTCTAACAGATAAATTTATTATATCACATGTTTTCCAATAATATATATGCAAGAAGCATATTAAAATGATTTAAGGATATAATTAATTAGGTGATACTATGAATAAAAAAACATTGATTCTTTGTCTTTTAATTCCTTTACTTGTAGGTGGATTAAGTAGTTTTCTCACAAAAGATTCCATAGCTTTATATGAAACCTTAAATAAACCTCTTTTTTATCCACCTGTATGGCTTTTTCCTATTGTTTGGACAATTTTTTATCTTTTAATGGGTTTTTCAAGTTATCTTATTGTCCAAAGTCATTCATCTAGTAAAGAAAAGGCATTGATTCTTTGTGGCTTTCAATTACTGGTTAATTTTACCTGGCCTCTTTTTTTCTTTAATCTACAAAATTATTTCTTATCTCTTTTAATATTAATAATCTTAATTATTTCCGTCATCTACATGCTTTATACCTTTAAAGATATAAATATTATGGCTTTCTATTTAAACCTTTCTTATCTTCTTTGGCTCTTTTTTGCCTTCTATTTAAATTTCATGATCTTTCTAAACAATTAAAATAGTATAAAATTTCTTCCATCGCTCTTGTTTTCAAACGATAATATGTACTTCTAGAATAGTACAAAACCCACCAATCTTTTTTATCTTTGTAGAGAAAATCTTTTTCAATAATACGCCGACTCTCTTCACTTAAACAACTTAAAATAAATTCATAAGATTGAATTGCTTTTTCTAATTCTTCTTTGCTATAAAGAGAATCAATCCACTGTGTTCCTTTGTCTTGATAATAGCTTTTTCTTTCTCGTATGGTATCCATTTGAATACTTGGATAATAGCTTTTTTCCTTTAAATATTGTAATTTCATTTGTGCTCGATGATATCCTCGAAATATCTTTTCTAATTCTTCTTTTTTTTCTTTATAAGTGATTGCTTTCATAAAAATACCTCCACTTATTTATTCGTCATGTGGAGGCATTTTTTCTTCTAAATTATGAAATTTTCTTTAATTTCTTCTATTTGATCTTCATCTAGACCAATATTTAATAAATATCCTTTACTACTTCCATATTGTTCTCTTAAATACGCTAAAAAACGCATCATCACACGAGGATCTGAACCTAAGAATTTTTCTTCTTCCTTTGGCAACATTTCTTCAAGTTGTTTCATCATTTTCATGTTATTTTCATAAGACTCTGAATAGTCTTTCACGATATCATATTCATGACATCCCGCAAGATCTAAAAGTAAACAAGCAAGAACTCCAGTACGATCTTTTCCTGCAGAACAATTAAAAAGTGTACAATCATAAGGATGATTTAAAAGGATTTCAAATACCTTTTTAAATTGTTTCTTATTAGCTTCAATCATAAAAATATAAAAACCACTTAAATCTTGATAATCTTTAATATCATCTGGTAAAACAGACATATTTTCATTTTGTAATAAATTGATATGATAATATTCCATATCTTTATAATCTTTTAAACTATGAGGTTGATGAACGAGTTCATAATCACTTCTTAAATCAATAACGGTACGAATACCATAGTCATAAAATTTTTCTTTTAAATCCTCACTAATTCCACTTGGACAAGTACTTCTTACAAATTTATGTGATTTTGTATAATATCCTTCTTGCGTTTCATATCCCCCTAGATCTCTAACATTTGTCATTTTTCCTATGTGAAGCATTCTCTCTTCACGTGATAATTGCATCATATGTTTAATTCCTTTCTAACTTTCAAAGGGTCTTACACGTAAAGTAACCCCAATTTTATCAGCGATTTCTTGACATTGTTCAATTTCTTCTGGCGGTATTGTCGTATCAACAACTGTTAAAACAACTTTAGAAACATAAGGTTTACATTTTTTCGCAAAATCTAAAAGCTCATCAAAAGAGTCAATTCCATATTGGCTACGTGTAAGTTTATAATATTCTTCTTTATTACTTGTATTTAAACTAATTGAAACCGTATCTAATAAACCTTTAAATTCAGGTGTAATATCTCTTTTATTATAAAGAGAAGAAAGCCCATTGGTATTAACACGTGTTGGTAAATCCAATCTTCTTTCCTTTAAGTATTTCGCTACTTGCATTAAATCATCATGGCGCATAAGCGGTTCACCAAATCCACAGAAAACGACTTCTTTAAAATCGTTTAAATCATACTTATCAAATTCCGCTTTAATTTCTTCAACAGTTGGTTCTTTTTTTAACCATAATGAATTATTTTCAATCATTTCTTTTGTTTGTCTTAAACAAAAAGTACACGAACACGTACAACGATTTGTAGAATTCACATAACATGTAATTCCTTTTGTTGATTCTAAATGTGCAATATCAATATAACTATTTTTATATAATGTGTATAAAATCATCTTAATCCCCCAATTCTTTTAATAATGGTTCAAAACATAATCCCATATGTGGATGTGCATCAATATCAACAGAATGTTGAATACATTTTGAAGCAAAGTCTGTTGATTTTCTAACTGCTTCTAAAAAGCTATCCCCTTTTAAATAACTTCCCGCAATGACTGCTGAAATGACATCTCCTGTACCACTACGATCTTCTCCTATACGTTTTACATAAAGCATTTCAATATGCCCATGATCATATATGAAATTTAAGATTTGATCGTCAACAGAAATTCCTGTCACGACAATATATTGTGGACCCATTTGACTCAATTTTTGACACATTCTTGAAAGTTCTTCCTTATACGTTGTTTCATGATATGTTTCATCAATCAAAGCACAAAGCTCTGTTAAATTAGGTGTGACAATTGTCGCATAAGGCATTAATTCTCGCATCTTTTCTTGCATCTCTTGCGTATAAGTTGGATAGAGTTTTCCATGGTCACCCATCACAGGATCAACTAAAATAAAATTTTTATCTGTTTTAAAATCTTTGAAAAATTCTTTAACAATTTCAATTTGTTTCGCAGATCCCAAAAAGCCGCTGCAAATACCATCAAAATCAATATTCATTTTTTTATATGTTTCAATGTAATCTTTCATCTTTGATGTATAATCATCAAAGAAAAAATCTTTATGATACGTGTTAATCGATAAGATTGCCGTTGGTACAAAAGCTGTTTCAATCCCCATAGAAGAAATGATTGGTAATTGACAAGCTACTGAACAACGTGACAAACCGGTAACATCATTCACTAATACAATTCTTTTTTCTCTCATTTTTCTACTTCCTCTTTCAAGTATTTTAACATATTGACCTTTACTTGAGTACCTTTTTTTCATAAAACATCTTTGTTATAATAGAGACGAGGTGAAATAAATGAAAAAATGGATGAAAGTCTTTTTTGTTTTATTAACTGTTGTTTCTCTTGTTGGATGTTCTTCAAGTAAAACAACAGAAAAAACAAAAAAAACAAAAACATTAAAAGGAAATTACCAAGTAGAAATTAAAATAAAAGATTATGGAACAATTTATGCTGAAATTGATGCAGATACCGCACCAATTACTGTTACAAACTTTGTAAATCTTTGTAAGAATCATTTCTACGATGGTTTAACTTTCCATCGAATCATTAAAGATTTTATGATTCAAGGTGGCGATCCTAACGGAGATGGTACAGGTGGAAGCGAGGAAACAATTAAAGGAGAATTCTCTGATAATGGTGTTGAAAATCCTTTAAAACATACACGTGGTGCCCTTTCTATGGCAAGAAGTCAAGATAATGATAGTGCTTCTTCTCAATTCTTCATTGTTCAAAAAACAGCTTCTCATTTAGATGGTCAATATGCTGTTTTTGGTTATGTTTATGAAGGTATGGATATTGTTGATAAAATTTGTGATGATGTTCAAGTTGAAGATAATAATGGAACTGTCGCAAAAGAAAATCAACCTGTCATCGAATCAATTCGTTGTCAAAAAATTAAATAAGATTTTTATATGAAAAAGCTGATGAGAGTGTAAAATAAACTGTGTAAGTCAGGGGCG
>UMDX01027646.1_pt1 | contig 18471 bp, 16 predicted proteins | sample 1964601 | NCBI WGS metagenome assembly UMDX01 (sample SAMEA4836005, study PRJEB28245) | human gut metagenome | biome: gut microbiome; material: fecal sample | place: Denmark | collected 2008 | reverse complement strand
TCTTTTCCTCCGGTTCCGGTTGTGGTTCGGGTTCCAGCTGTTGTTCCGTGGCATTTTCTATTTCATACGCTTTCATTCTCAATTCAAACGCTTGCAATTCTTTTCCCTGCAATTTTTCCGCCTCTGAATGTACGTCTATATCCGACCAACCCTGCATTTCTGAAAAACTTTGAAACACTCCGGTCACTTTAACAAACCCGTCAGAACATTTATAAATATTGGTTGCTATGCTGTACCATCCGTATTGGTCTAAATTAAAGCCATCGTCAACCAATTTTACGCCGTATGTGTTCCCAATATCTGTTGTTTGGAATAATGAATAATTGTCGTCGTCGTTGTTTATCAAATCAATAAACTTTTCGCAACTGATAACATTCTGTTCCGGCTGTGGTTCGGGTTCCGGGTCTTTCTTCAAATCCTCAACGGTAACGGCTTTTTCCGGTTCCGGCTTTTTCTTTTCCGCCGGGGCTTTGCTTTTAACAAGTTCCGCCAACGTCAGCGAAACAATATTGTTTGTCAAATCCGGTTCGTTATCCAATGATATTTCCCCGGAAACCGCCGTAAATGTATTATCCCGTTTTTCGTCCTCAATTGCTGCCAACTCCAAAAGATACGGGATTTTCTTTGCGTTCGGGCTGTCTGTTTGGTCTTTCAAATTGTACGTCGGTTTCTTTCGCCAATCTTTCGGGCTAAAATTGAAAACACGGTCAATCGGAATATCCGGGAAATTTTCGTTCCACATCATCGCATATAAATGCAACTGAATTTCCGCTTCTTCGTAAAATCCTTTGCGCCCGCTTTTGAAATCCACAATTGCGTTTATGTATTCTTTTGAACCGGGCTTTGATAACATCGTACACGGTAAATCAATCATTCCGGCGTAATTATGAACGGGGTGTACCAACGCAATTTCCACGGCTAACGGTTTAACGTCATAATCCAAAACAAATTGCGCAAATGCTAATATATCCTTTTTGAAATCATCAGCGTAATAAATGAAATCGGCGGGCAATTTGTTGTTATCAATATAATCTTTCAATTTGGCTTTCAATCCGTCCAAATCATAAACCCGGTTAATTATAAGTTCCTCGAATTGGGCGTGCATAAATGTACCATACGCCGCCCGTTCTGCTTTGTATCGTTCCGCCTCGTCAATACCTTTGTCGGCAATCCATTTAATCAGAAATTCCGATTTTGGCATTGTCTGCGATAATATGGTTGTAACTGACGGATAAAATTCCGGGGTTCCGTTGTCGTCAAACTTGTAATAATATCGGTGTCCTTTGCTGTTTAGCTGCCATACTTTATACGGCGGTTCGATTAATGCGCCATCAAAGAACATTGCCGTCATTTCCTCAACCGTCATGCCCGGCACAATTTCAAAAGCCCCGGCGGGCTGTTCTATTTCGACGGCATCCAATCCGGGGACAATCTGTTGTTCATCGTTTATTTCCGGGAATTTATCGGCGGGCAATTGTCCCATTGCTTCCGCCAACTTCTTAACCGCATTTACTGCGTTACCCATTGTGTTTGCAATACTTTTTTCCGGGTTTTCCGGCTGTTTCTTTTTCGCTCTCATGTTATTTGCTCTTTAATTCGTTAAACAATACATAAACCATTAATCCACACATTGCAGAAAACAAAAAATGGATATAATTCCAAAATCCGGCAATAAAACATATTACTCCGAAAATGCTAAATATCATTGCAAAAACCTTTGCTTGCCACGCATCGGAAAAGAAAACATCAACCATCTTTTCCATTTTTTCGATAAACTTCTTTTTCATGGTTTTAATCCTCCATTCCAAACAGATAATCGGCGGAACAACCGCACATTTCGCAAATTATTACTACCCATTCCGGAACAATCCTTTTGGTTGTCCCGTTGCAAAGATTTGTCATATTTACCTGCTGTGCGCTTTCGCTTGCGCCCTCAAATAAACGGGCTGCAATATCCTTTTTCAATACCTTTTTTCCGTTCGCCTCGGAACGGGCGATTGCTTCATTTACTCTTAATTTCATATTGTTTATTTTTATGGTTATTATTCTACGTGTCCGCAATGTTTGCAGGTTTTTTCCTCAAATATCGGTTCGTATTCATACGGGGTTAAATACCCATCGCCGCCGCAACATTTATAATCGGCGTCGGTAACTTCCATTTCTCCGCCACATACCGGGCAATCTCCTTTTCCGACCAAATCCAAATCCGGGATAATGGCGAAAACCTTTTTTACATACACGCCCAACGCCACAGATATGGACGTATAACATTGGGCGGTTTGTTCCTCGGTTATTTCCTCGCTGATTGCGTCGAAAACAGAACAACCCCAATTGTCGGGTATGTCCTCAATGATTTTGTTGTTGAGTAATTCCGAAACGATAATGTCGGATACCTGTTTGGCGGGTTTCCCGGAAAGGGTCGCCAACTCGTTTAATTCTTTGCTTTCTTTTACTCTCATATCTTTGCCGGGTATTCCCCCCGGTAGGTTTTATTTTTCTTCTTTATACAAAATTCCCTTATATGGTTTCCCGGTATCGACACTCTTTTTTATCAAATGTCTGTACATACCCCGCTTTTCCGCATCTATATAATTATCAAAACGAATACATTCTTTCCCGTCCGCTCCATATCCGACTATTTGGCAATTATATTTAATTTTATTTCGCCTTGCGGGTTTATAGTTCATATTTTCCTTTTGCGTACACCAACGTAAATTGTCTGCAAAATTATGATACTTAACCCCGTCGATATGGTCAACGTATGGTTTGTTTTCCGGGTTCGGGATGAAAGCCGCCGCAACTAATCGGCTAACTTGAAACTTCGTATTTACTCTGTTTTTTGATAAAGTAACACATAAACCGGACGTTGCGGGTTTACAAGGCGTCAAAATTATATTGCTATCTAATGACTTTATACGCCCGTAATTGCTTACTTCATATAACCCCTCATAGTCTTTTATTTCTTTCCAAATTTCCATACTACTAATTTTATTCTGCAAATATAGATATTATTTTTGGTTTTGCAAATGCAATAGTATTTCATTTATCTATTTTCCAAAAATATAATCTTTGTTTCGTGAAATTATTTTTGCCGGGTGCGTAGAATATCCGATTTTTAACCTACCTTTGCAATACCGCATCAACCAAATATCGCTCTCGGTTACTGCGTAAAATTCCCCCGGTGCATATTGATTTATGACGCCGGGGTCTTTTTATTTCTTACTCTGATAATACAACCATTTGTAAATTCCGCCGTAATATCCGGTTTCCAATACTGCTTTTCGTATGGTCTTTGCGTCGTACTCGCCAAATGTTACGTACTCATATATTGACAGGTTTTCATGCAACGCAAATTCAAATGTTATGTCAATATATGCGTCGCCGACCTTGTTAAACGCATGGTCAATCGGTATTGGGACGTTTGTTTTTCCCTCACAATAAAGAATCCGTTCCGGGAACGCCTCGCAAAGTAAATGGGAATTTCGATAACATTGTTTAGGCCGCGGCTTAATTACATGCTGTATATATTCCAATTCGTAATCCTCCAATACATCAGCCGCCGGAACAATTTTAACGGGCTTTGCAGCATTAAACAAGTCTACAAAATACGCTTTTTGTCTTTCGTGCATAGGTAATTCCAACATCATTTCAATTTCTTTTATTATTATGCTTTCCATCACGTCAATTTTATTTCCATGATTTATAATTTTGCCGGGGTTATTTCCCCGGCTGTCTTACATTACTAACTTTCCGATTTGCTTTGCTATTTCCAAAACTTCTTTCTTTGTCTTTACTTCATTTGGTATAACCGTACCATTTGCAGATTTTGAAAACGTTTCCCGTGATTGAACCCATACATAAACCGTACCGCCAATGGGATTTTTCTCGGTTGCCCATTTTATTTTACCATATCTTATTTGCCAATATGTACCGCCCCCGAATGGCATATAATGACCTTTGTCGTCATTCCATGATAAAACAACCCGCTTTGCTTTGAAATAACGTGTTCCGTCTGTATTAGTAAAACAAATGTCGTATGCGCTGTTTTGTTTCCATTTTGAACAAAGTTCTTTGCGCTGTTCCAACAATTCGTTTTTTATCTCGATGTCTAAATCATCTAATTCTGCAATGCCTGTTGCAATAGTTCTTTTCTTTTCCATATTCATTTGAATTTATTCCGGGAACCCGCCCGGTCGTTTTATTAACATGGCACAAAGATATGGCATTTTATTTTAACTACCAAAAGAATTTTCTTTTATTTTCGATTTGCGGACAAAAAACGGTTCTTTTGGCTCCCCGCAAAGTTATTTTTGGCGAATTTTCATTTTAAGCCACTTTATTTGCCGGGGTGGGTACTTTATCCATTCAAACAAAATAATCGAAATACGGGGCTAAAAACGGGCAAAAACAAAAACGGGGTTGCAACGCTTGGTTACAATCCCTTGTTACGCCTATTATATGTATTCCCAATTATAACCCTTATGTTTTTTCATACGCCCTTTACAACATCGGATTATTAGTGTATCGTTAAACCCGTCCTTTTTGGCTAAATGTATAGATTGGTATATTTTAAGACAAACCCCGTTTTTCATCATTCTAACAGGTTTTGAATTTGGATGCAATACGCCCTCTTTACCTTGCATATTTTTTGCGTTATTTTCGCTCAATCGCTTTTTCGTAATAGGATTATTATTGTTTTCCAAATATGTAACCCAACGCAAATTGTCCGCATGGTTATTGGCTCGGTCGCCGTCGATATGGTCGATACATGGTTTGTTGTCCGGGTTCGGAATGAAAGCCGCCGCAACTAATCTATGTACTCGAAACGTTTTGCGCATCCCATTACATAAAGCAACGGTTTTATATCTATTCCCGGAACCACATGTTTTCAAAACTAATTGTTTCTTAACGGATTTTATACGCCCATAATTACTCACTTTATACAACCCTATATATCCGGGTACATCTTTCCAAATTTCCATTATACAACCATTTAAGTAAGCAACCAAAAAAGGGAAACGGGGAAAAGTGGTTGCATCTTTTTTCATCCGGTAGCTACTCCGAACTATCCCCGTTTGCCGCAAATATAGTTATTTTTCGATTGTTATAACCTCAAATCCGGTAATTTTTGTATGTGGATTTTTTGAAACAATGTCAAATTCACGATTTTTTATCCGTTTTGTTTTCCATAAAAAACCTAACCAACGCTTATATTGCACAGTTTCCGTTATTAAAAGGCTATCCCGTGTTATAATTTTGCCCGAAAAAGTATTATTTATAATACATCCGTCAAAGTCAACCCATTTGTCGGAATACTCAATACAACGTACAACGGTCGTAACCGTATCGCCGGGCAAATATACAATGCTGTCCCGGACGGTTCCCCGCAATTTGGTTATTGTTTCCATTTGTGCCGTTGTAACGGCTTCCAACTCCCGGTTCTTTGTCTGCAACGTCTTTATCAACTCCGCATCGCTCGCCCGGTATTTTTCAAACTCTGACAATTTCAGTTCCAAAACTCCAACTTTGGCGGCGTTCAAACTATCCTTTGTTTTGTACGTTTCGACGTCCTGCAACAATGTTTCTGTATTCCCCCGGTATCTGTTCCGTTCGTCCGTCAATTTTTCAATTTTCGTTCGTTGCACCCATATTGTTGCAACGGCGGCAACTACCATCGCAATTGCCGCCCAAATCAAATACTTTTTCATACAATTTTCTTTATTGCTTCAAAATGTACCTTTGCAATCCTTTCTTTTCCGTCGTCGCTCATCATAAAACGGCAATCCTTTTCATTATCAAAAAAGAAATTTTCAGATAATACCGCCGGGCAAACAGTATGTTTCAGAATATAAAATTGGCTTTCTTTGTCCGGGTCGCCGTCCACATAATCAAAACGCATTTTCCAACCATCCGGGGCAAACTCTTTTTCCGCCTCCTTACAAAGAACGGTTGCGATTGCATCCGCTTTCGTTTGTCCTACGCTTGTATAACATTCCCACCCGGTGCCGCCTCCGGCGTTCCCGTGAACGCTAAACAAAACGGCGTTGTTGCCGCAATCTGCATGGATAACGTTTGCACGTCGGCAACGTTCCGGTAATGATACGTCGTTGTCCTCCGGTACCAAAATTTCAAACTTTATTCCCTCCGCTTTCAACATCGCCGCAATACGGCGTACAATATCACGGTTAAACTCCCATTCTAACAATTGGGAACCGTCGCCCCAAATGGGGGAACGTTTTCCGGGGGTCTGCGAACCATGCCCGTTTTCAAGAATTATTGTTTTTTGATTCATAGAATAAAATGTTTTTATATGGTTTGTTTTTATTTATATATTTTCTTATTGTAACCCTGCTTATACTTGTTTTTTCTTCTGCTATTCTCATGGAACCATATCTTTTTTTTTCATTTGTAATTGTATTATACGCAATTACTCCTATTGATTTATTATGTTTTTCCCCTCTCTTTCCTAACCATGCTTTAACCGGATTCCTTTTTAGAACTCTGAAAGAATGAAATTGGTTTTCGCTATGGGTTACATATTCCAAATTATTAATGTTGTTATTTTCTTTATTCCCGTCTTTATGATTTACTTCCAATTTAGAATTACCAACAAATGTTTTCATTACCAATCTATGCAGTAATATTTGTTCATTTTTCCCATTTTTAGATAATGTTACAAAGCAATATCCGTTATTATATTTGCTTATTTTTATAAATCTATCATTATGCAATAAACGTGTATTTCCTCTTACAACTATTTGTCTGCTCAATGATTTAACATGCCCATAATTACTAACTTGATAATACCCATCATATCCGGGAACATCTTTCCAAATCTCATTTTCCATAATTGCCAACTTTTAAGAACTGCCAACAAATAAGAAACGGGGACGGGCTGTTGGCTTGCCCTTTCGGCCGGTAGCTACTCCGACCTATCCCCGTTGCAAATATAATTATTTATTTACTCATTTTCGTTTTCTCCTTTCTTTTTATTGTTTTTGTCGGGGTCGTCCCCAAATTCTTTTTCCAATCTGTCAATTATCGGTTGCAAATGCGACGGCAACGCCCGTGTAAATTCCAACCGGATAACATGGTAAATAATACGTAATGCCAAATTCCGGGGGTACGCAATAATCAGATTGCGGAACGCATTTTGCAAATACACATACATAAACACGTATGTTAGTGATTTTACCACGATAACCGCCGCATTTTCATCGCCGCAATTTTTCATTATTACAAAAATCGCCTCCGCGATAAACAGATACAACAGAAATTCGCACAATGCGTTTTTGAACTTACGGAACGAAAAGTTTTTGCATCGCACAATCGCCACGCCGTCCGCCCTCATACCCGCCCAAATATTGAACGCAAACATTACTACTAACGCATAAACAAAACCCTTTGTCGGGGTTAAATAACCAAATAACGGGCTAACCGTTGAAACGGCTATAATACGCCATTGTTCCCAATTCATAATTCTTTCCATATTATCCTCGCAAATAGTTTATTAAATTATTTTTTGCTATCTTATAATACAAATAATGTCCAATTCTTCCGGGGTGTATCGGGTCTTTATATGTTAAATCTTTCATAGTTATATAATTGATTTTTGTTTCCTTATAAAAATCAATTAATCCAACCCCTAATGAATCAGAAAGCTCTCTTATAGCATTTAACAATTCTTTAAAATATAGATTTTTACCTGAATTATATTCCGGGAATCCCCATGTTGTATTACCCGGTTTAAATGGTGTGCAAAGAAATATTTTACTATTAGGATATAATGTTAGCAATTTATAAACAATATACTGATACGCTTGTTTGAATTGATATGTATCCAATTCATCCATTTGCTCAATTTTTTTTGAATAATCAAATTCTCCTAATGTAGTTCCAAACATATCGTTAACTCCTATTGGAACAAATATTATGTCCGGTTTATTTCCTTCCAAATCACCTAAATTTTCTATTCTTTCCGAATATCCAATCCATCTATATTTATATTCTTCTTGTGATACATTTGTGACCGTAGATTGAGATACAGATTGATTTTTTAATATTTTCATTCCGTCAGATATTAGTCTACCCCACCATGTTTGATAAAAGTTATTTATATCAAATTTTGGATAATATGGATTTGAATAGGAATATTCTTCTCCAAATGTACCTATACTATCAGAAAGAACTGAAAATGTTACATCACTAAATAAATCTTTATTTTCATCTTTAATAATATATCTATAACTCATTTCAACATTAATTGAAACATAACTCTCAGATGCAACGTCTTTAAATGTTAAGTCCTTTCTATACGTTACAAGTTTATACCTGTATTTATTAGGAGAGGCTGTCAATATATTACCTAAAAAACCTAATGTGCAATTTTTAGGTATAATCTTTCCAACTTCATATTTACCTATTCCTTTTTTACCGTCTATTGAGAAAAAAAGTTTTGCATTACTTCTATCTTTGTTTATTAGATAAATATCAATCAATCCATCTTCTTTTAAATTGAATGTAATATCTTCTATAAGAACATTTGCACGAAAATAGTTTTCATTTGCGTATATATCTCCTCCAACTCCGGAATCAATAGAAAAATCACCTCCCCAATAATATAAAAGTGTTTCTTCAAATTGTTTATCATTATATACATTTTCGTTTAATGTTCCGTAAAACCTCATTGTTATACCATCATACAAATAATTTATATATTCTTTATCTAATTCTATTATATAAAATTCATCATTATAAGAATTAGCAACAATATTATCAACATCATTGAATTTAGAAATATAAAATTCTTTTTTTAGTGTGTTATCACTCTTTAACAAGAAATTTATATCGTTTTTCGTGCCTAATATTACCTCTATATTATTAACGCTATTATCTGATACATACATTTTTTTAATTATGTTGTTTATAGCCTTATTTGAGGAAACCATACTATTTGTTTCTTCAAAAACAAACAATTCTCCATTATCTAAATTTGGTAAAACATTTCCTTCTTCTTCTATATTAACTTTACCTTGATTGTTTGATATTATATTATTAACAAAGTATTTATTTATAAATATCAAACTATTTAAACCTCCATTTATTGATACGGTAAAATGGTTCGGAATATTATCTTTATAATAAAAGCTTTTTGTACCATTTATTGTAAATAAAACATCATTTTGCGTTCCATAATTTACCTTTATTGTTGATATATCGCTTTGAATAATAGCTTTATTTATAGCCGCATTGACAAACCTACTATCTGTAAAAAATTTTTCGCTTCCCGATATATAGTTAACCATATTATTGGGTATTCCCAAACTTTTTTTTACCCATGAACCATTTTCATTTACAAATAAAGACGGTTCATTATATATTACCTGCGCATCAAAGTTTACATATTCTCCATTTTTAGTTGCAATCCAAAAAACATTTTGGTCGGGTGTCCCCGGGTTTGTATTCGGTGTTGCTATTCCTGCAAAGGTTGCATTATCTCCTATTGTTGAAATTATAGTCAATAATGCGTTTTGCATTATCTGTCCGGTAATTTCTTGGTTTCCATTCGTTTTTATAACGTTGGAAATCGCTTGTTTTAATTCTTCGTAATTTCCCATAATCTAATTAATTTAATTGTTGTTGAAATCATTATTGAAATCGTCGTTAAAATCTCCTTTATTGCTTATAATATAGCCACGTCCTATTTTCTTTACTACGGTATTTGTTTTAAACTCAATTTCCACGCTCGCCAAATCTCCCTGCGTTTGCCATTTTGGTGTAATTAGAAACGTGTCGCAATCGTATTCCCTGCCGTATTTATCCGTTATGTGAATATAATCAGCCATACGGATAAAACGCATAACGTCGCAAAGGAACTCCGGTGCCAATATCGTACATTTAAACGTTTTAACTGATATTTGTTTTTCCGGAAAAAAATACCCGTCCCGTTCTTCGCCGTCCTCTTCAAATTCATAATCCGGTTTTCCCAACTCTGTACAAAGGTACAACGTATTTTTGAAATCCGGGTTTTTATATACTATTTGCCCGGCGTCGAAAACTAAATTTTCCATGTCCCACCATTCAATTTTAAGGTACCCGGAAACATCTTGTACAACGGTAAACATTTCTGAATACCACGTTTGAACCCCGTCGGATAACCTCATATAATAAATTCCGTCTAACTGATTTAATTGAATTGGTAATATTGCAGGGTATATAATTACATCATATCCCAAAGATTGAAAACGGACAATCTGCAATCCGGTTTCTTTCATAGGTGTTGTAATGTTGGCAATTTGTTTTCCGTTTTTATCATATAACAAAACAGACGTAACGACGTTTGCACGTGTATTTCTGATAATTTGAAATGGTAATAATCTATTAGCCGGGGCAAACAACGGATATATTGCGCCGTATGCGTAACTTTTTCTGTGGTTCTGTTCATTTATTGACGTGTACCACGGCAAAACGCTTATATTGTTATTCTGTATCATATTTCAACGTTGCTTTAATGTTTCGACTACACAAATTTACTGAAAGTTTATCAACTTGGCCGTTACCGATATACGTTTTAACTAACAGCATCGGGTTTGGGTCTGTTGTTCCTGCCGGAAAATTCAAAGTTTGTTTTTTCTTTCGTTCTATACCTCCCATCGCATAACTTTGAGCATTATTTATTTTAAAGTTACGGGCGGGCATATCATAAACCCAATATGTCGGTTGTATATTGATAAACGCTAAATAACCATTTTGCAAAAAATATTCTACGCCATCAACGGTTTGTCTTGTAAACGGCAATTCCAATTGTCCACCTCCGGACGGCATAACCGCCGCAAACAATGCGAATCCATCCAAACTAATTGCACCGGGGTTTAACAACATCAAATCAATATCGGACGTAAAATTGGAAATATTTATTTCTTCTATCTTTCCGGCTGTTACATATTTGGACGTAATTTCTATTGGTAAACCCTCAAATGGTGTTGTTACATCATCCATCCACTCAAATTGATAACGTTCCGGCATTTCTACTTTGTCAAATGAATATTCAGACGTTGCAAAAGCTAATTTTTTGCCGTTCCTAACGTTTTCTAATTGTGTTAAATCATAATCAATAATCGGGTTATATCCATACGAACCGCCATTTCTAAACCAACTTACCTGTTCAATTTTAAATTTTCCGTCCTCAATATACCAATAACATTTGTAAATATCCCGTAACATCGTCATAATCTGTTGTAATGTAATCGGGGCTTTTTGCGCCGGGGTTTTATATTCGCCATTAATGATATTACTTTTCTGACTTATTAGCAACTTAAATGACTGCCCGGAAATAGGATTGTTTGTGTTATAAAGAAATTGGCTGTATTCCGGCGTCGCTTCATGCGTTATTCCGGGCGCAAATTCTTTTAATAGCACATTGATACATGACGACAATGTAAACGCATCACGCAAAGTATATGCTTTTCGGGCTTTTTCCTCTAATATCCAATCCATCAGATAAAACCCAAACCATAACGACGCATAACGCCACGTTGACCGGGCGATTGGATAAAACGTTTGTCCATATATGGAATAAGGCGGCGCAAAATACTTTCCACTGTTGGCTAATCCCCACTCGGTCGGCGTATCTGAAAAATTTTTAGATATAAATGCCACGTCGATTGCGTAACCAATTGCCCGGCGGTAATTTCTATTATTATCTACAATATCATCGGACGGCAACGGGTATGTATCTAAATCGTCTATTTTATCAACATCAACCAAATATCGGGCGTATATATTATAACTTTTCATATCGGCGTGCATCGTACCCGTTGCTCCGGAACCCTCAACGGCGGTTAAATCAAATTCCAACGTATCAAAAGGTTCTTGCGTTATCTTTGTAAACCGGAACATTGCCACATCATCAGAACGGCGGCGTATCTCAACACCTGCTAGCCCAATAGGTAGCCCACCCGCAACTAGTTTTTGTGCAATATGGATATAATAATTTACATTTAATTCCGGGTATAAATCTCCCATAAATTCATCAGGACTTACACCCGTCGACATCCGCCCAACATAAAGCCCGGATATTACCTCCGGGGAACCGTGCGACGTAATTTGTATTTCTTTCAAAATATTACATAGTGCAAAATGATAGGTTTGTATTAATGCGTTTTGGTCAGTCGTGGCGTTTGCGTCTTGTTCCCAATTCGTGCCGCCCAAAAAGCACGAAACAATACTATCTCCGGGAACGTATATTTGTATCAATGGGCGTTTTCTTATTGTAAGAAATTCGATTTGTGGGGCCAACTCAATTAAATTGTATTCCTTTTCCAATCCTGCCAAAACGTCGTTGTATTGGTCTATTGTTTCCGGCTGTACCGTAACCAATTTATCATCATCATTAAACGTACAATCCGTTTTCATAAACTTTGCTTTATAGTATTGATTGTATGTTTGTCCCCAATCATCGCTTTTTTCGATATATAGGAAAAATTCAGAATCAAACGGGGCGTTATTGATAATATCGTAATCAGCACGGACAAAGTTTATTTTACCGGACAATTTAGCCCGGTAAAACCTTTGATTTGTTTCCAACTCATAATCCAACGTTAAATCATCCTTATAATTGGGGCAGACGGTTTGTTTGGTTCCGTCCTCCCCTATCTGCAAAAAGAATCTATATTTTGGTGTCATAGTCTTTTTATTTTACGTTTCAAATTCTTGTAACTTTCAATCGTATTTCCGTCGCCATCCACGTAAACCCGTCGTCGGTTCTGTTCCTTAATTTCCCTTACATCATCCGACAAATTGCGTAAATCCGGGCTTTGTCCGGTAACGTTTAACGTCAAACCGTCGCCGTCTGAATAGGATTTTAAATACTTGTGTGCAAATGTACCATTGTTTAGCGAATTGATAACGTCCGGTATTATCTTTCTGAAACGGCGTGAACTTCGTTTATTTATCACGGCGAAAAATTCGCCTCCCTCGGCACGTCGGCGGGTTCCGTCCGGTTTCGTTCCTAAATCAATATCATTTCCGCTTTGGTGTGAACCGCCCTCCAAAAGTTCAACGGTACCGTCGCCGTATGTTTCCGTTCCTCCGGTTCCTCCGGTCTGTTTTGCCAATTGCGCCGCCTTGATTTTAGACGCTGCAAAACTCGCCCACATTACGGCAATTGCAGGTATTGCAAACGGGAAACCTAATTGCGACCATATCAACGCCGTTGCTGTTACCATGTTTCCGATTTGCTGCAATGTTTGTATTGCTGCCTGCTGTTTTTGCGCTTTCTGTTGTTCTTTCAACGCTTTTTCTTGGTTTTTCTTTGCCAAATCCAACTCCTTTTGCGCTTGTACAACATTATTGGCGTACCCGTTTGCCCTTGCTTCCAATTCTGCATCCAACGCCGATTGTGCGGCGGAAACCTCTTTATCCGCTTGCTCAACGGCTGCATCTGCTGCGGCAACACGTGCCGCCGTGAATGTATTTAACGCATCCAATGCGTATTGCATAGACGTATTAATTGCCTCTTTTTGGTCGTCGTCCAAATTAAGCCCAAACAAACCGTAAATGTCTGTTCCTCGTTCCTCCCCTTTGGATTGCTCAATTTCTTGGTCTATTTTTTTAATAGTGTTTTGAATTGTTTGTACCTCAACATCAGACAATTTATTGGCGGCTTGCTGATTTAATTCTAAAACCTTTTGCAAACGTTCCTTTTCTGCTTGCAAACGGAATTGAGTTTTCCGGGCTTCTGAATTTCTCAACAAATCAAACTCCGATTGTGCCAACGCTTGTTGTTGGTCGAATATCTGTAATTGCGCTTGCAAATATTCGTCCTCAATTCCGGCTCCCTTTGCGTCAAAACTTGCATTAATCGCCCCGGCGTCTTGCTGTTGCCCGGTCGGTTTCTGTTGGTTCTGTAATAATGCGGTTTGTCTTTCGTTTTCCAACAACTGCATCCGCAATTGTCTTTCCTGCTCGCTTCCCTTTTTGACTGCTTGCAAACGTAATTCAATGCTTTCTTTCTGCAACGCCAATTCCTGCAATTGTCGGTCTTGTTCGATTTTCAATAATGCCTCGGTTTGTTGCTGTTCCAACGCCGTAATTGTGGCGTTTATCGCTTGGCGTCCGGTTTCGTTCAAATCCTTTTCGGTCTGCAATTGGTGTTGTAAATCCTCAATTTGGCGGGAATACTGATATTGCGTTTGTTGGCGACGCTTTGCCCATTCGTCGGTTTCCAACTGCAATTGTGCATCCTGCAATTTTCGGGTTGCTTCCAAATTCTTTTTGTATGCCGCCTCAATTTGTTTTGCTTGCTGTTCTGCTGCCTTTTCCGCATCGCTTTTACCCCTTGGCGTTACGGTTGGGTTCTGTGTCGTTACGGGCTTATTTTCTGTTTGTGGCGTCGGGGTATCTCCAACAGAAACCGGGATTGTTAACGGTTTTATTTTCTTCTGCATACCCTCTAAACCCTCTTGGAAATTTTCTGTTATGTCTTTAACTTGGGCTTTAACTAAATTCCCGTACGCTGCTGCATAATCTGCCAATCCTTTTTTTACGTCGTCAAAATCCAACGTAAACGCTCCCTTTAATGCGGTTCCGGTTGCTTTGACTATATCAATAAAGAATCCAAACAAATTTCCCAACGTATCAAATGTTGTTTTGAATCCGGCAACAATCCCATTCCAAATTGCACGTATTAAAACACTTTCATTGTATAACTCAATCAAGTAATTGACAACATCAATAACCCCTTTTATTATCGCCGTCAATCCTTGGTTAACAAAAACTTTTGCCTGCGTTGTCAACGTTTCAAAATTCCCTCCGGTTGCGTCAAACAACCCGGATAATGCGTTTTGCAACTCAATTTGGCTTTGCAATTGTTCCTCCTGCAATTGCGCCAAAACTCCGGCTTTCCCTTTTACTTCATCCATGTTTGTTGAAATATCTTTCAACGTGCGCAAATACTGCAATCCGGCGTCCTCTCCGGGCCCCCCGAATATATCTGCAATTGCAGCCCCGACCGTTGCCGCATTATCCGGCAATTCTGCCAATTTTGCGGAAACGTCTTGTATAACATCGAACGTTGTTTTGGTTCCGGTCTGCAAATCTTTTTGAACTTGTTCCGACGAAATACCGATACCGTCCAAAGCCGCCGCCGTCGCCGTCGTCATTTCACGCAAACGCAAATTTGCCTCCTTAATTGCGTCAACGCCTTTGTCTGAAAAGATACCCATTTTGTTTGTTTGGGTAACAATTGCAACAAATTGGTCTGCTGATATTCCCGCCTCTTTGAAATATGCCGGGTATTCTTTCAACGTGTCTAAAAATTCCCCGTTCGCATCGCCTCCGGCTAAAAACCCATCCTTAACCAATTGCAATGCCTCATTTGCAGAAATACCAAATTGTTTTGATAATGCGTTTGTTGCAATCAATGTTTCCCGGAAATCTGCGTTGAATGAATCGGCGACGGCTTGCACCTCATTTCTAAACGCTTTCAAATCATCGCCACTTTTCCCGGTAAATTGTTGCGTCAATCTCGTTGCCTCAACTAACCCGGCGTTATAATCGTACCACCATTTGAACGCCGCACCCGCCGCCGCAATTCCGGCAATCGCCAAAAATACCGGGTTTGAAAGTAATCCCAACAAAGTTTTTCCCAATGCTTTTGCCCCGTCGCCAATAGCTGTAAAAACTGCTTTACTTTCAGCCCCGCCACGTCCTAACGCTAAAAGACTTTCGCCAAATGCGCTATTTAAACCTAACGTTTCTTTTAGTTTGTCGCCATACGCAATAATTGCGTCGGATGCCTCCGTATAATTTCCGACGTTCAATTGAAATTTCCCGGTTGCTTCCTGCAAACGTTTCATTTCTTCGTATATTTCTTTGGTCTGCGCAACCAATTTTCGCCCCTCCTCGGTGTTTTCCCGTTCGGCTTTAGTCATGTTGTTTAAATAAATCTTATTCAATGAATATTGCGCCGATAAACGGTTATAACTACCCTCGGCAGATTGATTTATTTTCACAATCAGTTTATTAATTTGGTTCGCTTCCTGCTGTGCCAATTTTAACTCGGCTAACTTTTTGGCGTTCTCGCTTTCTGCAAACGCCAAATCACGTTGCGCACGTGCCAAACGTTCCGCATCGTCTGCGGCTTTTTTGGTTGTCTTTCGCCCGTCCTCCGTTGCGCCGGAAACCTTTTTCAGAATCTCCGCCAATTGTATTGCCTCGGCTTTGATATTTTTCAGTGCATTTGTATAGGTGTCCGAAAGTTCATCCAATTGTTTTATCAAATCTGTAATCGAATTATCCGGGCTTATTAAATCCGAATATTTGATTGGGTTGTTATTATCTGCCATACGCCGATTGTTAAGTTATTTACGGGAAATTCCCCGTCTGTTGCATTTTCTTTTCTCAAACGTGAATTTATCGCCTAAAAATAAAAACGCCGGAAATCGCCTTATTTTGCCCTTTTTTGCTTGTTTGCTTTTTTGGCTTGTTCCTTGATATACTCAAATGCGTTGTAATATTCCAAAACGGTAAATTTCTTTGGGTCAACATGCAAATTTTGGGACAATATCAAACACATATTTTCAAATTGTCTGTCATGCCTAATTTCCACGCTTTCCGACCCGGTAAACGTCTGCGGGTTGAAATAGGTTATCAACTCCGCCGTAATGTCGTCAATCTCTTTTGCGTCCGCCTCGGTTGCCCGACCGTCTATTATTGTGCGTAATACAACAATCGTTCTTTGTTTCAATTTATCGTAATACTCTTTCAATGTCGCATCATCGAACAACCGGGGAAAATACAAACGCAATTCATCGTCTATTTTTTTTTTAACCGCTTCCAAATGGGCGGTTATCTCTGAATTTGCAACGTCTTTAAAAAGACTGATTGTTTGTTGCAATCCATCATCAGACAAATCGTTTCGGGGTTTACCATTTATTGATTTAACCAACACGGCAAAAGCCAAATGCCGGGGGGAAACCTCGGATTGAATGAAATATATGTTTTGGCGCATATTTTCCAACTCAACGGTTGCCATGTTTGGCGTTGGGCTGTTCAAATAACGTATTACCTTTTCAATATGTCGGTCAAAATCCGATAAATCAGAACCAACCCCGGCGTCAACCAAAAGCATTTTGTTATACTTGTGGAAACGCAACATCGGCAATTCGTCTATACTATCATACAATACAACATTATGTTTATTTATAATACATTCTTTCATATTATGCCCTCCTAAAACTATATCCTTTTGCGGTTTTCCTTTCCCCTTTTAAGCATTTACATATATTTTGGTGTGATATACCCAACTTCATACCAGCGATATTTATACTTTCAAATATTTGTATATTATCACCTTTTTTGCATATTATACGACAACTTCTCCCATGTCCTTTTCCACTTTCACAATATCTATAATCTCTTATTTTACAACGCCCTAAACTATCTGAATATTTAATATTTTCAGATTGCGTACACCATTCTAAATTATCAACGTTGTTATTAAGCGGGTTACAATCAATATGATTAACATTAGGCTTTAATTCAGAGTTAATAAGGAAATGCATTGCTACAAGTCTATGAATATAACACCACCGCTTACCATTAGCGTTGTATAATGCTACCGACAAATAACCCTTATTTGTTATTTTAGGTTTTAATATTCTACCTGTTTTATTTTTTACATTACCCATATTGCTAATATAATATGGGTAATCCTTAATTTTTACATATTCTTCATTCATAGCAAAACACGTGTTATCATTGTACTACAAAAGGGAACGCCCAAAAATACGGGGTTCCCGGTAAATATCAACGCAAAGAAACAAATCAAAACGCACGTCCACCACGACAAACAGAAATCGCAATTAAACATCTTTGAAAAGAAATCGTTCCCGTGGGTCTGTACCCATTCAATGACGCCCCATTTTCGTAATAACGTCAGCACAAAAGCCGCTATTAATGCGACAACAATAATGTTATAAATAAAATGTTCCATATACTACAATTTACATGTTTCTCCAATACTCAATTCGCCCTCAAACCGGAATCCGCCGAACGGGTGCATTAAAAATTGGTTTTCTATTTCATCCAACGAAAAGCCCCTGTAAATGTTTTCCGCCAATTCGTACACTTTGTTTATTCTGTAACTTCCATTTCGCACCAAAAAACCGCCGTTCAAAACGTCCAATATTTGCCGCTTCAAATCCTCTTTGTTGCGTGTGCTTGCATCGTTGTATATCTTTCTGTAATCAAACCAAAAGATAATCGAAAACGCCGTTTTTATGCCAATATCAACTCCGGGTTCCCAACTGATATTTTGCGGGTCGTCAACCCAAAAGAAACAGAAATTACCAATACCCGCATCGGGGCAAACTTCCATATATTCGTTTTTCCCGGAATACACGTTTGGCGTATAATAGCGTTTTTGGTTTGCGTTCATTTTAACAAGTCTTTCCGCCCTGCCAAACGCAT
>UMDX01028083.1_pt1 | contig 19150 bp, 19 predicted proteins | sample 1964601 | NCBI WGS metagenome assembly UMDX01 (sample SAMEA4836005, study PRJEB28245) | human gut metagenome | biome: gut microbiome; material: fecal sample | place: Denmark | collected 2008 | reverse complement strand
CGTTGAAGCGTCAGCTCCTTTCTAAATCAATAATCAAAATTATCAATATTGGATGTTACAAACAGGGAAAAATCTTCGTCCATATCTACTGTCAGAAGAGTGTCATTGTTTACGATTCCGCTGAATGTACCGCTGAATTCCTTTCCATTAAAGATCTCTCCAGAAATCTTTACTTCTGTGATTCGTCTGTCATCTGGAAGGATTTCTGCTGTCTCAGAGCTGCTCGTTCTGATGTTTCCAACCTCAAGTTCTTTATCTCCATTGTAGGTTACGTGTACATTTTCCAGGGTAAAAGCTGTACTGTTTTTGATCGTGATGTAAGACGCTTCTGTGCCAAATGCCTGAACGACCTTGGATTCCCTTGTACTTACTGTACAGAAAGCAATGAATGCAACTGCCAGAAGTAATGCTAAAATCTTTGAATTTTTCTTCATGAATACTCATCTTTCCTTCTATTATTTTAATTTTTTGTTTTATTGATACTTGTATTGAATCAAAAAATCATTATACATGCTACATGTACTATCATAACACTTCACAGGACATTTTCCTATTCACGAAATAGACAAAATCCCACACCAAATATCACAGAAAATCGTAAAACATGAAGTATTTTTAAGATTCTGTAAAATGTCCGTCAAACCTCAGTAAATGCTATTGTTTTCTGAAAATTGCGGTGTTATACTTCACAGCGTCAACTGTGAACGAACAATCAGGCCTGTGTATCTTTCCAGTTTCATTACATTTTTACTATATTTCCCTTATGCTAAAGGAGTTTAAATTATTATGAAAAGAAAATTGATCGTCGGCTTTTTAGCTCTCTGCTCTATCACAACTGTATGTCCTTCCGTTTACGCTTCCACTGAACATTACACAGACAGCAGCGTTACCGGTGCAGATTCCGGATGGTCTGACTGGGATGCAAACTGGGCAGATACAGCCGCTGATTTTACAAAAGTTTCCCTTACCCCTGGTGCTGATGATACACAGCTCAACTTCGCATGGTACAGCGAAAAAGGTGACAGCGATGCCACTCCTGTTGTACATTTTGGAACTGATAAAGATAACCTTGAAACATTTGAAGGTACTGCCGGTGATGTAGATCAGGATCTTACCGGTGACAAAGCCTATGAATATAACCACGTAACTGTAACTGGTCTTGAACCAGAAACAGCCTACTATTATACAGTAGAAAAAAATGGCCAGCAGACAGACGTATGCGAATATAAAACTCAGAAAACAGATACCGTAAAAATGCTCTATGTCGGTGATCCGCAGATCGGTGCTTCCAAAGGCCAGACTCAGAACGGCGCAGAACTGACAAACGAATCCGGTGCTGCCAACACTGCTGCTGAGAACGATGGTTTTTCCTGGAACCGTACACTCAATACTGCTCTTTCCGAGAATCCGCATGTGAACTTCGTTATCTCCGCAGGTGACCAGGTAAACAAAACAGGTGAGGCAAAAGAAGAAGAGTACGCTTCCTATCTGAGTGCAGATGCTCTGAAATCTCTTCCTGTAGCAACAACGATCGGTAACCACGATTCCCTGAATCCTGATTATTCCTATCATTTCAATAACCCGAATAATACCGAAAACGGCAAAACAGCAGCTGGCGGCGACTACTACTACAGCTATGGCAAAGGACTTTTCATCGTTCTGAACACCAATAACTACAATGTTGCAGAACATCAGAACACCATCGAAGAGGCAGTAAAAGCTTACCCGGATGCAAAATGGCGTATCGTAACCATCCATCAGGATATTTATGGTTCCGGACTTGACCATTCCGATACAGATGGTATGATCCTCCGTACCCAGCTTACTCCTGTATTCGATGCAAACGATATCGACGTTGTTCTTCAGGGACACGACCATACTTACAGCCGTTCCAAAATGCTCTACGGAGATGGTCAGACCCACGGAAAATATGAGTTTAGCCTGAACGCAGACGGTACGGACTATGACTGGGATCACGCTACAAATGTAGATACCGGTGACCAGATCGCACTTGCTCCGGAAGAAGGCGATACAGACGCACAGACCGCTCTGGATGCTTTCCATGAGGACAACAACTGCTATACCATCGAAGATGTAGAAGGAAATACTGTTACAGATCCACAGGGTATCCTCTATATGACAGCCAACTCCGCTTCTGGTTCCAAGTACTATGAGCTGCTTTCCACTCAGCAGGATTATGTCGCAGCCCGCAGCCAGAACTGGCTTCCAAGTTATTCCGTGATCACAATGACTGATGATTCCTTCTCCATTGATACCTACCAGATCACTGATGACGGTAAAGCAGAAGCTATTGATGATACCTTTACAATCCAGAAATCCGGTACAGATACATCTGCCGACACCACAGATGCTGCTGAAACGGAATCCGATGACTCAGCAAACTAAGGATTCCAAAATCCTATGACTCACACCAGCTTTACCGGACTACTTTCCAGAAAAAAAGTGGTCCGGTATCTTATTTATTTACTATTTGTCTGTGTGTTCGCTGTTTTTGTCTTCAAGCTTAATCAGGTTGAAAAAACAGAACTGGTCGTCCGGACAGGTCAGACATTTGAAAAAGCAGAAATTACAGAAATCCTTCAGGATAATCTTGATTCTAATGGAACTCGTGTCGGTGAGCAGAAAGTGCGTGTAAAAATGCTCACCGGCGCGCGAAAAGGAGAAGAACTTGACATCACCAGCAGCTCCGGTTATCTCTTCGGTGCCGCCTGCAAAGTCGGGATGAAAGTCATCGTCATGCAGAGTGTTGCCGGCGAGACCACGATCGCCAGCGTTTATTCTCAGGATCGAGAATGGGTCATTTATATTTTTGCCCTGCTCTATCTTCTCGCATTGTGCGTCATTGGCGGTAAGCAGGGAATCAAAGGATGCCTTGGACTGATCTTCACTTTTTTCTGCGTGATCTTTGTCTATCTTCCGCTTGTGTATCTGCGTTTTTCACCGTTCTGGGCCGCTGTTTTTATCTGTTTTCTCACCACACTGGTCACTATGTACCTCATCGGCGGTCCTACAAAAAAGACCTGCGCAGCGACACTTGGCACACTGGCAGGCGTTGTTCTGGCCGGTCTTTCCGCCTGGTGCTTCAGCAAAGCATCCGGGATTTCCGGTTACAATGTATCTGATATCGAGACACTTATGACTCTCTGGAATACCAACCGCATCCAGATAGGCGGACTTCTTTTCTCCGGGCTCCTGATCTCGTGTCTCGGAGCAGTTATGGATGTCGCCATGTCGATCAGCAGTGCCATTGATGAGATTTACAAGCAGAATACTTCCCTGACTCGAAAGGAATTGTTCAAAGCAGGCATGCGTGTCGGAAGGGACATGATGGGAACAGACAGCAACACCCTGATCCTCGCATTCGCCGGAAGCAGTGTCAGCACACTTCTTCTGGATTACGCCTATGACCTTCCCTATCAGCAGATCATCAATTCCAATAACATTGGTATCGCGATCATGCAGGGCCTTGCCGGAAGCTTCGGCATCGTGCTCTCCGTTCCGCTGACAGTTCTGATCTGTACGGTTCTGTTTCATAAAAATGAAGCGGTTTCGCAGGTATGATCATTTTTCCATATTTTATATAAAAAACTCTCTACTTCTACTATTTACATACATAAATATTGGCGTTAAAATAAAACCATTGGGTCAGAATCTGTCTGGCCCTTAATTAAACTTTATGTAGAGGGGAAAATCGAACATGAAAGAAAAAGGAAGTAGTTTTTCCGGATCGATCGGCTTCGTTCTGGCGGCTGCCGGAAGTGCCGTTGGTGTGGGAAACATCTGGAGATTTCCATATCTCTGTGCCAAGGACGGCGGCGGATTATTTCTGCTGGTCTACCTTGTTCTGGTACTGACCTTCGGGTTCGTACTGCTGACAACAGATGTGGCAATCGGACGAAAAACAAAGAAAAATGCACTCAGAGCCTTCGAAGCTCTCAATCCGAAATGGAAATTTCTTGGTAAGCTGACATTTCTTGTGCCGACACTGATCATGACTTATTACTCTGTCATCGGCGGATGGATCACAAAATATTTTGTTACCTATATTATCTCTGACGGAACGGATGCCGCTGCAGATGGATATTTTACATCATTTATCACATCTGACATTGCACCGATCGTATTTATGCTGGTCTTTCTCGCACTGACTGCATGGATTGTTTTCCGAGGTGTAGAAAAAGGAATTGAACAATTTTCCAAGATCATCATGCCTGGGCTGATCCTTTTGATCCTGATCATTGCAATCTTTTCACTGACACTGACACATACCGATGCAGATGGAACTGTCCGCACGGGACTGCAGGGACTTGCTTTTTATGTAAAACCTGATTTCAGTGGACTGACTGTAAAACGTTTCCTGGAAATCCTTCTGGATGCGATGAGCCAGCTTTTCTTTTCCTTAAGTGTTTCCATGGGGATCATGATCACTTACGGATCTTATGTCAAAAATGAAGTCAATCTGAACAAGGCAACAAACCAGATTGAGATTTTTGACACTGGTGTTGCTTTTCTTGCAGGAATGATGATCATCCCGGCTGTATTTGTATTTCTTGGCACAGACGGTATGGCTTCCGGACCAAGCCTTATCTTTATCTCACTGCCAAAAGTATTCGACGCCATGGGCATCTTTAGCCGTCCGGTAGCAATTGCATTTTTCCTGATGATGGGTTTTGCTGCGCTGACTTCCTGCGTTTCTGTCATGGAAACTCTGGTCGCAAACTGCATGGAACTTTACCACAAACCGCGCAAAAAAATGTGCGGTGCTGTCGGTATTTACTCCCTGATCACGGCTGTTCTGATCTGTCTTGGATACAACAAACTGTACTTCGAACTGAAACTTCCAAACGGTTCTGTCGGACAGCTTCTTGATGTTATGGACTACATCAGCAACAGTTTCCTGATGCCTTTTATCTCACTTCTGACCAGTATTCTGATCGGATGGGTGATCGGTCCGGACTGGATCGTAGGAGAGGTGGAACGAAACGGAGAACACTTCAAACGTGCCGGTCTTTATCGCTTTATGATCCGTTATGTTGTGCCGGTTGTTATGCTGGTTCTGTTCCTGGTATCTACCGGATTTGCTGATCTCATCTTCTAATTTATTGCTATATTTTCACGAAAAAAGCTCCCCCGGGCTGGTTACCTTTTTTTAGAAAAAGTACCTGCCTGGAGGAGTTTTTTGTATGTATGTTTGTGTTTATACAGTAATCTTGAACCAGTCTTTTTCTTCGAAATCAACGACGGTACAATCGTTTGCATAGGTGCATTCCGGAAGAATGATCATTGCATGAAGTTCATCATTATTCAACGGAAGCGGACAGAGGTGCCAGATCGCTGCGTTGATCTTGACCATGCATCCCTTTGGTACGATGAATGCCTTGGCAAGTTCCGGGACTGGTGTACCGCCAGATGCCGGTGCTACATGAATGATCATGTCATCATCCAATGCTACGATTCCTTCCCACGTGGTTGTGTGATATTCTGCCATTTTGATAATCCTGTCATCCTTACGGACTGCGATCGGAGAAAACGCGATACTGCCTACACAGGTTCCGGAAATACGGTCCGGATAAAACTTATGGATCTCGCCTGCCAGTGGATATCCCTCCGGTTCTGTCATATTGCAGAATGTTCCGTACGGGGCAAAATCTGCCGCATTGATCTTAACTGCTTTTACTTCTCTCATTAAAAGAACCTCCTCTTTTTGATAAAACCCCATTGATAATTTTAATAAACTCAGTATAGCATAGCACTGTCATGTCCTCAAGGTTAAGGAAATACTGAGTTGCGGCATTCTTTTACGGTTGGTATAATCTATAATAAATATTATTCATAAATCACTCATACAAAGGAGTTTTTAGATGATCCTGGAAGTTTGTGTTGACTCTGTGGAATCCGCTGTAAATGCAGAACTTGGCGGTGCTGACCGCATTGAATTATGCGGTGACCTGATCGTGGGCGGGACCACGCCCTCGCTTGCTTTATACGAAAAAATACGCGAAAAGATCAATATCCCTATCCATGTGCTTCTACGTCCTCGATTCGGAGATTTTCTGTACAGTGAAGAGGAAATTGAGATTCTGGTCCGACAGGCAGCGACCTTTTCCGCAGCCAGTGCTGATGCTCTGGTGATCGGATGCCTGACCGCAGATGGACAACTTGATACAGAGGTATTAAATCGAATTATGGATGCAGGAAAAAGTACTCCATATAATCTACATCGTGCTTTTGATATGTGTCGTGATCTGGATGAAGCACTGGAAACTGCCCGAAAACTTGGCATTGTTTCTATTCTTACTTCCGGCGGAGTCGCCTCTGCTCCTGATGGTATTCAGACTCTGAATCGTCTGAAACAAAATGCCAGAAATGTTGATATCATGGCAGGTGCAGGAATAAATTCTCAGAATCTTTCTTACATGCTGGAACACTCCTGTCTGACTGCGTTTCATATGTCCGGAAAGAAAGTTCTGCCAAGTCAGATGAAGTACCGTAATCCACATGTAAATATGGGAATGCCCGGATTTTCCGAGTATGAAATCCTTCGCACAGACACAAAAGAAATCCAGAAAGCGAGGGCTGTTCTGGATTCTTGGAAGTAGATGATTACGATGTTTTACCAGAATCTGTCAGATTCCAAAATACTCATTTTTCTGCCAGTGCATGCTCGTAAATCTCACGGTCAGGGTCTTTGAAGACATTGAAGATTACTTTCTTTACGCTGGTTTCCTGCTGCAAAAACTCACGCACCGTATGGACTGCGATCTGTGCTGCACGTTCTTTCGGAAATTCAAGTTTGATTATAGTTTACAACCTGAAGTTGACTTTAGGTCAAGAGGAAATTTTGTTTTGTTGTTTGTTTTGTTTTTATTTCACATAACATAAATGCTACAAATAACTTTTTCACTTTCATAGTCCATTTCATGTAGCAGCTTTGCTTTTCGTAGAGACAGCCCATCCAGCCTGCACTCTTTGTATCACACTGCCATCGCGTGCATCAATCGTAAGAAGTGGAACGCCAGCGTCATCCATAATCACGTTTCCTATAACAGGCCCATCCCCTGCTCCATTTCCATACTCATACTCCGGTTCTTCGGATGTCCATGTTCCATAGAAATCCCACACCGGGATCAGGATTGCTTCTGTGTCATTGTCTCCGCTCTGCATACGCATATAGCCCAGCTGAACCTTAGTTATGGTCATCTCCGCACTCTGTGCATCGATGGATGGATAACGATAGTCACTTCCTCCATCGACAGAAATCAGTCTGTTCTTGTCTTCTGTCATGATCTGCAATGTGATCGTTTTTTCAAAAATGTCTTTAATCTCATCAAAAGGAAGTAAAAACAGCCCTTCATCTGAAATATTCGATGTTTCAATAGGATTTCTGTGTAAAAAGCTCTGAATTGTCCCACTGCAAAAATCCATCGTCAGTACTTCACTCTCCCATCCTTCGGACTGTCCTTCATGAAGTGTTCCATCTTCGTTTTCCCATTCGAGAGCCTGCTCATTAACAGGCAAAGATGTCTCTCTCACATAATTAACCGGGATCCCGTCTATCATCCGTTCAAAAATAAAATCATCTTTTTCCAAAGTAGTACTTCCTTCGGTAAGTTTTTTTGAGAAGCTTTCAAATATCTCCCAGTCCCCGGAAACAAGACTTGGTACCTTATCTTTTGCTTCTTTTTCAGACACTTTGCCGCTTCCTGCTTTTATATAATTTTGAAAACGTTCTTCCCTTTCTTTTTTCTCACTCGGTGCCAGGGTCATATCTCCACAATCGTCAAAGATAAACTTTGCGATCCGGGATCCAAGTTCCTCCACATCAGATTCCTGTTCACTCTTTGTATAAGAGTACCGATAGGTCAGTCCATCTACTGTATACGTCCCTGCCTGTTCATTCTCATTGTTCTCTTCCTGCACGGCTGTCCTTTGCCGAATGTGTCTTTTATCTTATTCTGTTCCTCTTCAGAAATCAGCACTCTCTTTACTTTTTTTAAACAGATTGCATCTACATCTGACACTTTTACCGGTGCATCCGCTGTCAAAGTAAACTTCATCGGATTTTCTTTATCCTCCCGCTCCGCTGATCTTAAGTCTGCCTGAATCGTTGCCTGATAAGTTTCCGGTGCCCCTACCTGTTCTGCAACTGTTTTCTGAACTGTTTCCTTGTTTTCTTCTTTTTTCTGGTCTGTTTTATCCTTTTCTTCCACAACAGCAGACTGGACAACACTGTCACATCCTGATACCACTAAAAGATTCATACACAGAACGGCTCCCTTGAACATTTTTATTTTTTTCATCACTTCCCCATCCTTTCTTATCCATATTAAAAAGGTACCCTCTTCTTGTAAGAAAAGAGTACCATATTGCCTTTCCAATGTATTCATCAAAATGTAAACAACTTGTAGATCAGAAGACAACCCTTACCGTTGTCCCCTCTCCTGGCTGGCTTTCAATCTTCAGCTTTCCACCATGGATCTCTGCCACCTTCACACAAAGTGCCAGTCCAAGCCCGGAGCCGCCTTCTTTACGGCTTCGTGATTTGTCCACCATATAAAAGGCATCTGTGATCTTTCCCAGTTCTTCCTCCGGAATTCCTATTCCTGTATCAGACACCTCAAATATCTTTTTTCCAGATGTTTCATATGCCTTTACCAGAATACTTCCGCCGGCATCCGTGGCCTTTAGGGCATTATCGATCAGGTTTACCAGAAGGCTTTCCATCAAGGCAGGATCCATCTTCATGGAAAATGCTTCATATTCCATTTTTAGCTGCACCTTTTTCTTCTCTGCCTGTTCCTTTTCCATATCAATGACATGATTTAAAAGGTCCCCTGCCGGAGTCATTTCCATCTGTATGGTGTGGTTCTGATAAAGTCCCAGCAACTGTAGCATTTTCCCCGAAAGAGCCTCCAGACGTTTCCCCTCACGGTTAATGTGTTCCAGTGCCCGATCTTTCTGTTCGTCTTTTAGCTTTACATGACGCAGGGTATCTGAATAACCAATAATGGATGTTAACGGTGTTCTCATTTCATGGGAAAGTGCTCCCATAAGCAGTTCCTGTTTCTCTGCCACCTCCTGCAGTTTCTCCATCCGTTCCACAGTCCTTTTCATCATCATGTAAATAAAAAGACCGGCAATCAGAAACACTGCCATATAGATACCCGCAAACCAGACCGCTGTCTGCCTCAACTCTGTAAAGAGTTCCGTGACTTCCCGGACAGAGAGGACATCATATCCTTCTGGTTTAGATAAAGCCACTTTTTGAAGAAGAAGGTATTTCTTCCCCAATTTCTGTATCTTGTAAGCATATGGATCATTTTCATTCTTCAAGCCCAGATTTTCAATTCCTACAACTTCATAATCTGTCAGATTTTCAATAGCAGCATTGCTTTTCTTATCGATCAACGCCATGCCAGCTCCACAGCATCGTTGAAACTGAAATCCCATATAGGCTTTCTTTCCGGTCTCTGACATCTGTTCATATTTGCTGTTATCCCAAAATTGTTCCAGTAGCGCCTTCCCATTTTCCAATTGTCTCCCGTATGTCTCAGCGGCATTATTTAAACTTCGTTTTCCTGTGACAAAAACGCTTAGTGCGCCCACCGGGATCAGCGCGCACAATAAAGTTACCAGCATAAGAAGTACTGTCCGTTTCCACAGCTTCATACCTATTCCTCCAGACGATATCCAAGCTTCGGGATTGTCTTGATCTCGTCATAAAGTTCCAGTTTTTTTCTAAGCTGTCCGATATGAACATCTACTGTTCTACTTTCTCCCAGATAGTCTTCTCCCCAGACCCGTTTCAACAGTTCTTCCCTTCCAAGCGCAATGTTTTTATTTTGGAGTAGCAGCACAAAGAGGTCGTATTCCATTGGTTTCAAACCTACCGGAATTCCATCCTTTAAAACCTGGTGACTTTGCACATCCACCATAATATTTCGGATCGTCAATATTTTTCTGGCTCTTCCGGTCCTCTCCAACACTTTCTCCATGCGTACCAGAAGTTCCAGCATCTCAAATGGCTTTATCATATAATCTTCTGCACCCAGCCTTAATCCCTTTACCTTGGACGCAACATCATCCTTTGCGGTCAGGTAGATTACCGGAAGATTCCTCCTTTTAAAATCCTCCATCAGTGCAAACCCGTCTTTCCCCGGCAGCATGATATCCACCACTGCCAGATCTGCATCCTCATGCCATAAGAGCAGCCGCTGAGCTTCTTCCCCATCATAAGCTGCCACAGTCTCATACCCTGCCGCTTCCAGATTCATACACAACAATTCTGAAATTGCACGGTCATCCTCAATCACCAAAATTTTATTTTTCATTCCCGCAGCCACCTCTGGTACTTTTTCTACAGTATAGCTTTTTTTGCATCCTACGTCTACATGGCATTCTATCCTATATCCGTTTTCTCAGAGATCAGTGCTTTCATTTCTTCGTACTGTCGTTTTTCCACCAGGATTTTGTTTCCCTGTTTCCGGATCAGGCCTTGTTCTGAAAGTGTTTTGACTGCGCGGTTTATGCTTTTCAGACACATTCCGGTTTTATCTGCCAGGCTCTTCTGGCCTTCTTTTACACAAAGAATTCCATCTTTCTGATATTGCTCATAATGGTAAACAAGCAGCAGACATAAACGATCCGTCCCTTTCATCAGGAGAACGATGCGCTCATTTCTTGCCTGTTCCAGCAGATATTCGCCTATCAACTTGCTTTCGTATTTCAAAGCCTTTATATCTGAATACATCCACTTCTCAAACATTGCTCTTGAAATCTTCACCGCAATACTGTCGGTCACAGTTCGAAGTGAAGTTTTGTACACATCCAGATCCATGATAAATTCCATTCCACCAAATGCATACATTTTTTGGAACTGCATAAAATCGTAGCTGACTCCAAGCACGCGGTAATCTGTGGCTACGATCAGTCCCTCTACGATAAAATAAATCGTATCTGCCGGATTGTTTTCTCTGATAAATGTTGTCCCTTTTTTTATTTTCTCTACAACCAATGAATCAATAAGCCAGTCAGGAGCAGTTCGAAAATATATTTCAAACTGCTCCCTCTTTTCCTGGCTTAAGGCTTTCAAAAAAGGACACTTTTGATATAAATACCGTTCTCCCATGTTCTTTTCTCCAATCAGAGCCACAGGGACGGTGTTTGTGCCACAAAACACCGTCCCCAATGGTTCACGCCAAGTCTTTCAAAATTGATTTTCCAATTGTGCCCTCTGGCATCTCCACGCCGAAGTTCTCTGCAATAGTCGCGCCGATCACACCAAAAGTATCCTGGTTCTCGATTGCACCTGTTTCCTTCATCTTCTTTGAATATGCAACAAACGGCACATATTCTCTGGTATGATCAGTTCCGGTATAAGTCGGATCATTTCCATGGTCTGCTGTCAGGATGAGAAGATCATCTTCTCTCAGTTCATCCATGAGAGCTCCCAGGCCTTTGTCAAATTTCTCGATCTCATGGCCATATCCTTCCGGATTTCTTCTGTGTCCCCACAGGGCGTCAAAATCTACCAGATTGACAAAACAGAGTCCGTGGAAATCTTCTTTACAGATTTCAAGCGTCTGCTGCATACCATGAACAGAACTGTCGGAATGGTGCGTCTCTGTGATTCCTTCGCCACAGAAAATATCATTGATCTTGCCGACACCGATCACATCAAGTCCTGCATCTTTTAATGCATTCAGCGCTGTTCTGCCAGTCGGTTTGAGTGCATAATCATGACGGTTACTGGTTCTCTTGAACTCGCCTTTTTTCTTTCCGACATAAGGTCTGGCAATAACTCTGCCGACTCTCCACTCATCTTTCATGGTCAGTTCTCTGGCGATCTCACAGCAGCGATACAGATTTGCAAGATCAAAAGTCTCCTCATTTCCACAGATCTGCAGTACAGAGTCAGCAGAAGTATAGACGATCATCGCTCCTGTATTGATTTCTTCCTCACCAAGTTCCTCGATGATCTCTGTACCGCTGGCACTCTTATTTCCAATGACACGCTTGCCACATCTCTTCTCCAGCTCATCGATCAGTTCTTTTGGAAATCCTGTTTCTGTAAAAGTGATAAATGGTTTCTCTGTGTAAATTCCCATCATCTCCCAATGTCCAGTCATGGTATCCTTGCCATTGCTGGTCTCGCCGATTCGCATATAGCGGCCCAGTGGCTTCTCTACACCTTCCATATTTCCACCTTTATGCAGATTCAGCATTCCAAGTTTCTGAAGATTTGGAATATCCAGTTTTCCCATCTTATCCAGGATATGTCCAAAAGTATCCACACCTTTGTCACCAAATTTTTCAGAATCCGGCATTGCGCCGATTCCAAGTGAATCCAGAACGATCACAAATACTCTCTTATAAGTTTCCATAAATATTCCTTTCTGCCTGTCCGGCTTATGCCTCCCCCAGATTCGCTGGTCCGAATCCAAGCGGAAGATTTTCAATGTTGCATCCGGTATAATACTTACCATTCTTTGCCAGAAGTGCCGCGCCTACATGAAAGTGTGAATATGGTACATAGGAATAATCAAGCTGTCTGATCGCCAGGTCTATCATTTCTTCAATCTGTTTCTTTTCCATTATTTTCCCTCGCCTTGTCTGCACGGATCAGTTCACGGATCGCCTGTACTGCAACCTGGATTGCCTTCTCTGTGTCATGTACTACCGGGTTTTCCAGTCCTAATTTTTCTCTTTCCTGATTTGCAAGTACCAGGAAACAGGAGCCTGCACGTACTCTTAAATGGCTTGCCACTACGAAGAGGGCAGCGGATTCCATCTCAGAAGCAAGGCAGCCGAGGCGTTTCCATGCTTCCCATTTGTTCATCAGTTCATAGCTGACCGGTTTTGTTTCCGGCTCATGCTGTCCATAAAATGCATCTTTACACTGAACTACACCTGTATGGAATTCGCAGCCCTCTTTCTTAGCTCCTTCCACAAGGGCATTAGTCACTTCCAGGTCTGCTACCGCCGGAAATTCGATCGGTGCATACTCTTTGCTGGTTCCCTCCATACGAATAGCACCTGTTGCAATGATAACATCTCCGCTCTTTACTTCTGGCTGCATTCCACCACAGGTTCCGATACGTACAAAAGTATCTGCACCGCAGCGATAAAGTTCTTCCATTGCAATAGAAGCTGACGGTCCGCCGATTCCGGTGGAAGTCACGCTTACCTTTACTCCGTCCAGAGTTCCGGTATAAGTCACATATTCACGATTGTCTGCCACAAAAACCGGATCATCAAAATATTTTGCGATTTTTTCGCAGCGTTTCGGATCTCCCGGTAAAATAACGTAACGTCCGACTTCTCCCTTACCTACCTGGATATGATACTGTTTGCTTGCGTCTTCTGAATAATTTTTCATGTTTTTTTCCTCTCTTTCCGGTAACTATATATCCTGTTTTCATTTCTTTTTGTTTTATCTCTGTCCCTTGTCGTATGGGATTCCTTCTGCCTTTGGTGCCCTTGATTTCTGTGAAATAAAAGCAAGCACGATAAGAGAAATAATGTATGGCAGCATATTATATAAGCTGCTTGGAAGTTTTAATGCTACAAGTGGTGCAAATCCGGTGTACACATTTGACAGTGCGCGGAAAAATCCAAATAACAGTGCTGCCAGTCCAATGTTGACCGGTCTCCACTGACCAAAGATCATAACTGCCAGTGCCAGGAAACCGAATCCTGCTACACCATTTTCAAATTTCCATTCACTTACACCTGCAGTGATGTAGACCAGACCGCCAAGACCGCCAAGTGCACCTGAGATCAGTACACCTGCATAACGCATCTTATAAACAGAGATACCTACGGAATCTGCTGCCTGCGGATGCTCTCCACATGCACATAAACGAAGACCAAACTTTGTCTTATATAATACTACATGTGAGGCAATGATTGCCAGTACAACAAGCAGCATAAACCAATTAAATTCAAAATCTCCGATCTTTACCAGAAATACCTGTTTCGCCTGACGATATACTACGGTAGAAGATACGTTATCTGGATTTTCTGCCACATTGATTGCTCTTACGATAACAACTGCCGCTGCTGTTCCCATTAAGTTCAATGCTGTTCCAACCAGTGTCTGATCTGCATTGAAGTGGATCGCCGCAACTCCAAGGAACAGTGAAAACACCATTCCGACCAGAACACTTGTCAGCACGATCAGGATGAATAAAACGATTCCTGGTGTTGATGCCGGAATAAATTTCATTGCCAGAGCACCACCGAGTGCTCCCATTACCATAATACCTTCCAGACCGATATTAATTACACCGCTGTGCTCAGAAAAACAGCCTCCAAGGGCAACCAGAGCCAGAACGGATGCAAAGATCAATGTGTACTGAACTAATAATGTCATATTATTTCCGGCCTCCTTCCTCTACTTTTGCATTTCTTTCTTCTTTTTTGTCCAGGTAACGGTTAAACCAGATCTTGAAGAAGAATACAAACGCACACAGATAAATAATAAACGCTGAGATCAGATCAGAAATCTGTGTACAGTATGTTGTTGTATCTACATAAGTACCACCGCTGGTAATATGCTGGATAAAATAAGATGCAAAAATTGTTCCGATCGGGTTCAGGCCTCCAAGAAATGCCGCTGCGATCCCATTGAATCCCATCCCCGGCACACTCGTCTGCTGCACCATCCACTGTTCAATTCCGCTTAAGTAGAAGATTCCTGCACCAAAGCCTGCAAGACCTCCGGAGATCATCATAGTAACGATGATATTTCTTTTTTCACGCATACCGCAGTATTTTGCAGCCAGTTTATTGATTCCTGTTGCCTTTAATTCAAAACCGAATTTTGTTTTCTGCAGCACGACCCATACAATGATCGCTACGATAACTGACATCGGTACACCGATCGTCATATATTTATTGTGAAACAGTTCATTTAATCCGGCTGTCGGAAGCATTGCGCTCTTGTTGTAGCTGAATAATAATTTTGTATATGGTGTAGAACCATCCTTTACCTGTGATAATAACATATTAATGCTGTAAAGAGAAATCCAGTTTAGCATAATACAGGAAATTACTTCATTTACATTCAGATATGCCTTTAATGCGCCTGAAATCCCGCCTATAAGAGCAGCCATAACTACTGCTGTTATCAGGCATACATACCACGGCATGTTAAACTTTAATGCCATATACAGGCATCCGCCTGCACCGATCACATACTGGCCTGCAGCACCGATATTGAACAGGCCTACTTTGTAGGCAAATATAACAGATAATGCACACATCAAAAGTGCAGACGCTTTTATCAACGTCGTTCCAAAATATTTCGTCGCCGCTGCGGCATTCGGATAATAGAAAAAGTTTTTCAAGATCGCAGTGATCGCTTTTCCTGCTCCGGCAGGTGAAATGATCAGCAGTACGACAAATCCAATGATAAGACCTATGATAATACAGATCAGAGATGCCAGTACCGTCTGAAATCCATTATTTCTCAGAAGTTTCTGTTTTTTATCCATTTTCTTTTGTCCCCTTTCTCTTCGAACCTGCCATGTATAATCCAAGCTCTTCCACGGATACTTTTTTCGGGTCAAATTCTCCGACGATCTCGCCCTCATACATGACCAGAATGCGGTCTGAGACATTCATGACCTCATCCAGTTCAAGACTTACCAATAATACACCTTTTCCTGCATCACGCTCAGCCACAAGCTGTTTGTGAATGTATTCGATCGCACCGACATCCAATCCTCTGGTCGGCTGTACTGCGATCAGGAATTTCGGATCTTTGTCGATTTCTCTCGCGATGATCGCTTTCTGCTGATTTCCTCCGGACATGGAACGTACTGTTGTGATCGGTCCCTGACCGGAACGGATATCGTACTGTTTGATCAGACGATCCGCATACTTTCTGATTTCTTTTCTCTTCAGGAAACCGAAGCGGTCTGTAAACTGTGGTTCGAAATAACGTTCCAGAACAATGTTGTCTTCCAGTGAATAATCAAGTACCAGGCCATGTTTATGCCTGTCTTCCGGAATATGGCTCATGCCGGAAGTGATACGTTTGCGGATCGGCATATTGGTAATATCCTGACCATTCATTGTGATCGTTCCTTCTTTTAACGGTTCCAGTCCGGACAGACCGTATACCAGTTCTGACTGGCCATTTCCGTCAATTCCTGCTATGCATACGATCTCTCCTCTTCTGACATCAAAAGATACATTATTTACAGCATTATTCTTATGCTGTTTTGATGCAACCGTCATATTTTTTACGCTTAATACAACATCTCCTGTTTTGGCCGGCTTTTTGTCGACAATAAAGTTTACATCTCTTCCAACCATCATTGCGGAAAGTTTTTCCGGAGTAGTATCTTTGATATCTACGGTTCCGATGTATTTTCCTTTTCGAAGAACGCTGCAGCGGTCTGCTACTGCCATGATCTCAGCCAGTTTATGAGTGATAAACAAAATGCTCTTTCCCTCTGCCGCCAGATTTTTCATGATCACCATGAGCTCCTGGATTTCCTGCGGAGTAAGTACTGCTGTCGGCTCATCAAAGATCAGGACTTCATTATCACGATACAGCATTTTCAGGATTTCCGTTCTCTGCTGCATACCCACGGTGATATTTTCGATCTTTGCATCCGGGTCAACGGCAAGTCCGTACTTCTCAGACAGCTCTACTACTTTTTTTCTTGCTTCGTCTTTCTTAAGGAAGCCACCTTTTGTCGTAGTTTCTACTCCAAGCATAATGTTATCCAGTACAGAAAAGCATTCTACTAATTTAAAATGCTGATGGACCATACCAATTCCAAGTTCATTGGCATCATTCGGGTCCTGGATCTCAACTTTTTTACCGTCTTTGTGGATCTCTCCTTCTTCCGGCTGATACAATCCAAACAAAACACTCATCAGCGTTGATTTTCCGGCACCATTTTCTCCAAGCAGTGCATGGATCTCACCTCTTTTTAGCTGAAGTGTAATATTGTCATTCGCTACAATACCCGGAAAGCGTTTTGTTATATTTAACATCTCAATAACATACTCGCTCATTATCTTCCTCCTTTATTTCATCGCTTATTATTCCTGTTATTTAATGCTGCCGTAATCGGTCGCTGTGATCTCTGTTTCCGGAAATGTTGTGCTGTCACTTGAGACTTCATATTCTCCGTTGTACATTCTCTCTACCAGTTTCTGATAATCTTCTTTTGTAAAAGTATCATCCCACTGTGTCGTCTCTTCCGGAAGCTGTACATAGTTTTCAGCCGGGTCCGGTGATTCCATTCCAAGGTTTTCGATCTTTCCTACGTACTCATCCCATTCGTCATTCAGGATCGCATCAAGTACATTGTCAATGGTGACCTGCAGGCCTTTCATCGCAGATGTCACGGTCAGTCCGTCTTTGTACTCATTGATCGTTACTGACTGATCCAGGTCAACACCGATTACTTTTCCACCGGTCTTGACTGCCGCCTCTGCCGCTGAAGTATAGATACCTCCACCACAGGCAAATACAACTTCTACACCTTTTGATCCATACCAGGTATCCATGTAAGCTGTGATATCTGCATCTCCATAGAACTGTCCGCCGCATACATATTCGACCTGCACTTCATCGGTAATTCCAAGTTCTTTTGCCGCTGCGTCCGCGCCCTGTACGTATCCGTATCCATAACGGTTAACCGCCGGAACAGACATTCCTCCGAGGAATCCCAGATGACGGTAGCCAAGCATTACTGCCGCATAACCTGCCATAAATCCAGAAAGCTCTTCCTGATAAGTACAGCAGTATACGTTATCTTCGTTGTAGTAATCGGTCACATTGTAGTGATCCGGATTATAGTCATATCCTTCTCCGATACCTTTTTCGCAGATATCACCGGCACTTACGTCCAGTGCCAGAAATTTAACTTCCGGATAAAGATCCGATTCATCGATCACAGTCGGGGCAAATACGTAGCCGGATAATACGATCACATTCGCGCCATCCGCTACTGCCTGATCCACACTTGCTGTTCTTGCTTCATCGGAGTCACTCTGTGGTTTGTAATAGTTGAATTCAATATCGTTTTCTTTTCCCCATGCCTTACATGCCTCGTAAGTCATCTGATTGAAGCTCTGGTCGGTGATATCACCAGAGTCTGTTACCATTGCTACTTTCATTTTTTGTTCAGAAGCATCAGCCGCATTTTTGTCCTGTGTACTTCCGCATCCTGCCAGCGATCCAGTCATCGCTGCTGCTAATAATATTGCCATTATTTTCCGTTTCATTATGGCGTCTCCCTTCATGTTTTTTTGATTTTGTCATCCGCATTTGTTAGTTCAAAGTATAAGCGGCGTTGGTCCTTTTTTCATAGGACACATGTCTTTTTTTAGAAGTGCTTTCGATATTTCGTTGCTTTTTGATAATTTGCTGCGTTGGTTTTTAGTTATTTTATACAATTGAGGATGCCTGATTTCCACAAAAAAAATCCTTCTGATATAAAATCAAAAGGATTTTTTTAATAAACATTTTCTCAATGTGTCAGGTCCTTCACCCACTTATACTTCCGGAAATGGTGAAGCACCCAGGGCAGTTTGCCGACTTCATCGATGCAGGTACAGGCATAAACGACCACAACCGGCCAGTGGAAGTAATATGTTCCTGCAGCTGCCAGTGGGATTGCGAGGCACCACATACAGACGGCAAGGCTGTACATATCAAATAAGGTATCACCGCCTGCACCAAAGATTCCGTTGATCGTCACGTCATTGACCGCACGCCCGATCATATAAACTGGATCTGCGTCGCCAGCGACACCGCTGACATATAGTTCTGATCCATTCCGCCAAGCATAAATGCATCTGCAACAGCAACCAGTGCCAGCATCAGATTCTGCAGCACGATCGGCAGCATCAGCCCCCATAATTTGCTATAGAATATTTTCTTCATACGCAATCCTTTTATCTTTTACTTCTTCAATGATATCATCCAAAAGTACAGGCTTCATTTCATGTGCGTCTAAACACACACAATACATATAAGGGTGTTCTTTATAAAAGTGTTCTTTCTGGTGAGTATGACCATATAAATTAATAAGAGCGGTTCTTACAGGTTTGAGCCTCTCATGGGCAAGTGAACTACTCGGCAACAAGTTACCAGAGCATC
>UMDX01008120.1_pt1 | contig 22207 bp, 34 predicted proteins | sample 1964601 | NCBI WGS metagenome assembly UMDX01 (sample SAMEA4836005, study PRJEB28245) | human gut metagenome | biome: gut microbiome; material: fecal sample | place: Denmark | collected 2008 | reverse complement strand
GATGCACCGTAGTTACCTGTGGCAGATGATGCACCTTTGTCTTCATCACTTTTTGCTTCTTTTTTAACTCTACTCATAGTAAAATCAATGGCTGCTTTTACCAGCCCGGAAATATCCAATCTCGCACCAATCTTTATTTTTGTAGATGCAACCTTGGAATCATCTTCACCTCTGTCAAATTCACCGTTCTGCTCCACTTCATGGTAAACAGATTCGTTCGGAGAATAATAACCAAGGCAATCCAGAGGATATTCACAAGCATGGAATCCACTATGACAGGCATATGCTGCCTCCTCTTTGTACTCTTTACCTTCTTCGTACTGGAATCCACGGCAAGTCATGTCTTTGTTGAATCCTTTGTAACCCTTAATTACTTTTTCCATCCGTCATTTCCTCCACTTTCAAGCTCGCATCATCACTTCTGCGGAACATAATCAACTGACTGTCAACATCAGGAATCTTCCAAGGATCAAGGCTCTCGGTATCGTCAACCATGATAGGCAATTCCACACCGCACCGCTTCTGAAACGCATTGCAAATGTCAATCTCCGTCAGAATCCTTGCTCCGTGGTTCATGTTCCGGCTGTAAGGCTCTCCACGGTATGTAAAGTCACAACATTCCTCCGTGTCACCATTCACAAGAGGTCTAAACATCCGCACAGTACAGAAAGAAAGATACTTGTTCACATCAGCTTCCAACAGCTCGTTCTTCTTCCGGCTAAATTTCTTTAACAGGTCAAGCTGTGCCTGCACATCCGTAATCTTCTGTGCAATGTTCTTGCGCTCCTGTCCCAGTTCTGCGATACGCTTATCCACACTCTCGTTAATGCTTACACTCGCCAAAGACTTATCAACCACAGAAATATCATTGCGGATCTGCTCTTCATCACCTTTTAACTGGATTCTGAGAAGATTCATGTCAGTGAATTTGTTCATGGAAGCTTCTTTCTCAGCAATCTGTGACTGGACAGCTTTGTATTCTTCTGTGTTGGAAATATCCACGCTTGCCGGAATAGAATTTAAGGCATTATCAGCAATGGCAATCTCTTTTTCCAACCGCTCCACTTCATCCTCGGTCTTTTTCAGTTCCTCACGCTTATTCTCCAGTTCTGCCTGATCTGCTTTGATATGTTCAGCACAGGAAGAACCCTCTTTGGTAATCAATTCCAGTTCATGTGCCTTATGCGTATCAAACTCCGTTCTTAGCTGCTCTTTCTTTTCTTCCGGATATTCCTGTCCACAATAGGAGCAAATCAGAGAGTTTTCATCAAATTTAAGGCTTTTATTCAAATCCCAACTCTTCTTCAATTCCTGTCTCTTCTGTTCAAACTGTGCGATGCGCTTTTCCAGTTCCGTGATCTCTTCGCGAATGGTATCTGCCTTAAGCAACTCTTTCTGATGCTCATTCTGAATCTGATTCAGTGTTGTGCGCTTCTCTCTTCTGTCAGCATCCAGTTTTTCATTTGCTTTCTGCTGTAATGCGCTCAACTGACCTTTCAACTCAATGATTCCATCAGACAGCTTATCGTAGGAAATCATGCTGTTCTGCGTATCTGTCTGCTGCTTAATGTTCTCTGACAGCTTATCCAGTAAAGCTTTCTTTTTCAGTTCCAGATCCGCAAGGTCAATATCCACTCTCTGACGGCTCACCTCGTCAATACGGCTAGGAATTTCATCTAACAGATCCTGCAATCCCTTGGTTCCATTTCTTCCCCTTGTGCCGTACAACTGCGTATTGCAACGCTTTTTCAGTTCATCAACCGTGCCGTCCTGCAGAACAGCCCTTAATGCTTCAAACTCCGGAAACTGATTGCAAATGTCATCATTACTGTGCTGACCAAACATATCAGCAAGAATTGCTCTCTGATCCGTTCCACCTTTCAGCAGAAGTGTCATGGCATTGATGCAAAGCGAAAACTTATCTTTTCCGCATACACTCTCTTCCAAAAATGCTTCAAAATCTGCTGCCTTTTTTGGAATATCATTCACATAGTAATCCGTGACATTTCCGGTAAACTCGCCTTTCTTATTGAAGTTCTGACGGCATACTTTTTTCAGAACCTTGTCTGTACCGTCAATCTCCACTGTAACTTCTGCGGTAATATCTCCGTCAATGTCATTGCCGTCCTTATCGTGCGGTCTGATTCCGGTGATCTCTCTGCCGTTCTCGTCACGGCATCCAAAAATATACTGAATTGCTCTTTTGATTGTGGACTTACCGGTTTCATTCACCCCGGAAACCTCTGTCCGGTCGTATAAATCAGTGTCCACTACGTTAGAACCATAGAACTTGCAGAAATTCTGCAAAAAGATGTGCTTAATCCTCATTTTTCCTATCCTCCCAAAGATATAAATACAGTGAATTAACAAACATATAGATTGAGACCGGCTTGTCTGTCTCATTGATCTCCTTGTATAGTTCTGTGTTTGGGTTCATCTTATCTACAACCCACTTGATCGCCTGATACACGCTTTTTTCATTTGTGCTGTGTTTCTCTCCGATAATCCGGTAGATTTCAGAAAGTCTTCTGTTCCGGTTCTCAAACATCAGCGTTTCAACCTCGATGATGTACTGGAATCCCGGCAAGTACTGTTTCAGCCCCAGTTCTACCAAGATTTTTCTTATCTTCCTTTCCATTTCCTCACTCCTCCGGCTTTCAGTATTCTGTTACGTGAATTATATTATCTTCACCGATATACAAGATTCCTGCGTCTAACAATCCTGCAATCAGAATCTCATTCGCACGGACGATGGGGATAATCTGTCGTTTCTGCATAAAAATACTCCTTTCCTAACCATTTTTTCTTTCCGGTATTGCGGTTTACAATTCTGTAATAGAATGCTGTTTCACGGTCAACTTCCCATTCTTTCGGACTGTAAAATATCTTTCCGATGCACCCTTTGACGGTAAACCGCTTTTTGGCACTCATACAATGTCCTCCGCAAGTTTTCCTTGATTCCACCATGATGTAGCCCCAGGTTTAAGTGCAGTAAAAGAGCTTCTTCCATCGCTCCACGTATATATTCTCCCATTTTCAAATTTTGCAAAATATCTAGGCCTCCAAGGTTGACTGTCGTAATCTCTTATGAATACCTTTGTATCCACAGGAACTTTGCGCCAGTCAACAGGCGGTTCAACATATTCCTGCTCTGACCATTCTTTAATTCTCTTTTTGCAAGAACGATTATCATCAGTTTTAGTTTTCGCAAATATGCAGTTATTGCATCCAATATCAGTGCATCTACATATGTTTCCTTTTTTGTCTACTGCAACCGAACCGCCGGCCAGTGCAATATCAAGAATCTGTTCCGCATACTTCTCTCTGTTCGTCATTTTCCATTCATCCTTTCCAGTTCTGCGCTCCTGGTTAATATCCAGTCTGCGTAATCACTTAATTCTGTCTTTGTAGCTGCGTTCTTCTCTCCGTGGTAAACCATGAGTACAATTCCTACATCACAGTACTTTTCAAACAATTCCGACAAGTAGTCAGCTCCCACATGGATATTGCCGTCTACGGAGTAAATGTCCGTCACTTCCAAACGCTCCATGCGGTCTTTATGCCATCTGTCAGAAATCTGCATCAGACCTTTGCAACCGCCACTTTCCACATCCGATCTTCCGGAAGATTCTTTCTCGATCATTGCCATGAGCATTTCCGGGCAGATGCCGTATTCCTCACCGTACTTTACACACGATTCCTGCGCTTCCTCGGAGATAAAACTGCCGGATGGCTGTGCCGTGGATGTAAATGTGATGGAGAGTGCTATTATAATAGGAAGAAACAGCTTTATTGTTGTTCTCATGCGCTTTCCTCCTCGATAGGTTCAATGCCAATCTCTTTCAGCTTGTTATACAAGAACATTCTGCCTTTCTGTGTCCATACGGTAAGTGGCTTTGTACCGGTACTTCCGTCATGCTTAACATAATCATTTGTCTTTGTTCTCACATAACCCTTGCCCTGGAAGTCTGCATACAATATCCACTGGTCACCTACTTTTCTCTGAATGCCGGCTGTTCTTAAAACTGAATTGAACCTCACCGCACTCATTCCGTAGTCCTGCGCAATCTGTGTAACCGTCATACAATCATTGGAAGAAAGAATCTTGTCCACATAGTCAACTTTTGGTGTCATATCGGTAATCACGGCATCCATCTGCTGCACTGTGGTCTGCAACTGCTTAACCTCTTCCTCTTTCTGCGCAAGCATCCTCTGTGCTTCGACAACCGCCAGTGCAATCAATTCCTGTCCAGTAGGGATATGTGCCTTAATGGAATCTTCCATTTCGTGGAAACGGTCAATGTACTTTGCCGTAAATTCTGTTCCCCTAACTCCGGTCATCTTATGTGCTATGAACTCGCAGCCTTTCTTCGTTACCATGTAGCAAGGCTGTGTCTTGTTTTGGCTGTTTTGATAGGTACTTTCTGTAAAGAAATCGGACTGGGAAATATTCCCCTGTCCTAATTGCTCATAATATCTTCTGATATCCTTAAGCAAATCGTTATGCTGTTTCCCTACCATTTCCGCTACTTCCACGGAAGATATTGTTTTCTGCTCTAATTCGTTCATTGTTCTCCTTTCTGTGGTATAATGTTCTAAAAAACTGGAGGTTTCATATGCTTCTCAAAATCGAAAGAAAAGTACTTAGGAAAACTGTAAAATCTTCTGAATGTTCCATTTCATTGTCTGAAATAGGGAATTACAATGGTGAAGATGTTTACCAAGCATTTTTGTCCTTAAAGGAAAAGGGATATTTCACCATAGTTAGTTCATCCATAAATCGTGAAATGTTCACATTCGCTTTGTCTTCAAAAGGAAGATTCTACAAAGAACATTTATTTCTCTCATTTTTGAGAAATATACTCATACCGTTTGTTGTAGCTTTAATAACTGCAACTGCCACATACCACTTAGAAAAAGTAGCAGATAGCTATTCCGACAGCCGCCCCAGCCAATGCACTTATGAGTTGAACCAATGCAGTGATCCAAGGTTCTAATTTGTCAAGAAGATCTCTCTTCTGGCGGTAAGTCCATTTTTTCATTCATGTTCTCCTTTCATTGCATGAGAAACTGCATTACAAATTGTCATATGCTGTTTCTCTTCATCATTCATGGACTTCTCAATTCTTTTCAGAGTACCGTCAATGCTCTTTAATGTTTTTAGAAGTTCTTTCTCAAACTGGCTTTGCATTTTCTTCCTCCTGTTTCTTAACAGATTCCTCTGCCATCTTCTCTGTCTTTCCGAGAATATATCCCTTGTCAAAATCGGACATATTCGGAATGGCTCTCTTTAACTTCTCAACGATTTTTTTCTCTTTTTCACTCATTCAATTAACTCCCTATTTGTGGTATACTCTCCTTATTCTGATATAAGGAGGTGAATTACATTGGATTCCAAAGAATACGCATCCGCTTACGCCATTGCTAAAATTTGTGGATATACCGGAAGTTTTGATGATTTTAAGAACCTGTACGACCAATACTATTCCGAAATCATCAATTCTTTACCGGAAGAAAAACCACAATTAGCAAAAGCCGAAGCAATTAGCAATCCTTTCCAAATCCAGAGCCGTTCCTAAAAGGCGAAATGGCGGTAAGTACTTTGATAGACAAATCAATATTTGTTTCTTCGATTTTCTTATCGCCATCTATAATGCTTTTGTAATCTTCGATAATGTCAAACGCAATGTGCTGTGCCATCTCGTCAATTCCAACAAAACGTGAATCAGCTTTCTGAACTATATTTGCTTTACCGTTTTTGTCTAAAACCACATATCTCTGTTTTTCCATATTCTCACCTCTTTTCTGTTGACCTTGTAAACATATTATAGTCCCTTAGAAACTTTATGTCAACACATTTTTGTTGACTTGGGGACTTTTTGGGTGTATATTATTAGTGAAAGGAGGGATGTAAATGAATGAGAGAATCAAATCTTTGCGAAAGTATTTGAATATGACACAAGATGATTTTTCAAAGCAAATCGGCTTGTCAAGAAACTATATTGCGCAAGTTGAGATAGGCACGAAGACACCATCTGAAAGAACCATATCTGATATTTGCAGAGAGTTTGATGTAAACGAAGAATGGCTCCGAAATGGAACTGGTGAAATGCTTGTTCAGAAATCAAAAGACGAACAAATCTCTGAAATGCTCGGAGAAATTCAAAAGTCCGGTGAAGATACATTTAAGCACCGTCTTGTATCCGCACTGGCCAACTTGGACGAAGATGGATGGAACTCTTTGGAAAAGTTGATTGATTCAATCGCAAAAAAGAACGAATAAGAAAAAGCCAAGGGCAATGCGCAAGTCCTTGGCTCTTTTCCTTTATCTAAGTAATTTTTTAACATAGGCATAAATGCACTCTAACCAATGTAAATTATCGCAAGCATTGATTAGCTTTGTGATTTCCTCTTTGTAATCTTCTTTCCCCATAGTACACCCCCTAATCTTTCCGCACTTGGTAGCGATACCTAAATTATAGAACATATGTTCTTAACAATCAATATATTTGACTCACGTTTTTTATTGTTGTAAAATATCAACAAAAGAGGACGGTGAAAACGCCAATAAACACCGCCCTCGCCAGAACTTGAAGTCCCTTGAAACAAGGGATGTTACAAGTGTATCATGTGAAAGGGGGACAATAAACATGATGAAAAAAGACCGAATCAAAGAAATATCGACACATCTATCAGTCAACCGTACTAATTATATGTTAAGTTTTCGTGGAAATCTCCATGAATTTCTCAATGAACCGGACATGACGGTTTACAAGCTTGCTGATGAAGCTAATTTGCCTTATTCTACGCTTAATTCACTACTATACGGTAATTCTAACGACACAAAGCTATCGACCGCTGTTGCGCTTGCCAGAGCCTTTGGAATCAGTGTAGACGAGTTGGTAGGTTGTGGCACTATGGAAGATAAGATGTTGGAATCTGTCAAGATATGCCGCAGTCTGCCGGAACACTCTCTGTACATTATCCGTTACTTCATACGTCACCAAGCTAAAATCTATTCCAGTCTTGAAAAATCGCACAAGTATATTTCTGTCTTTAATCCACAACTTATGAATGGAATTATCGCAACCACAAATGCTGTGGAACCCATGTGCATAGAAAATTTGCCGGAAGACATAAAATCCAAAGCTTATATCGGTGTGAAAATTCCGTGTGACTACTATATGCCGTTTTATCTGCCGGGGGAAATTATTCTCCTTGCAGCGGATCGTGAGCCGCAAGACGGTGAACGATGTATTGTGACCAGTAATGGTGGGATTTATATTGTCGTGAAAACACATATAATTGAAGATGGTGTAAGAAAATGGAGATATGTTCCGCTTATGTCTCCGAACAGCATACTCCCGGAAAATCTTATTGATGACATGATAGGATATGTGGTTGGTTTCGTTAACAATGACGGTGACTGGGGAATCAGATAAAGAGATTAAGAGCATGGCTTTTACACCATGCTCTTTTTTGTTGTTATTTCGCAAATATTTTTTTATGACTACTTCTGTAAATGGCAAGTTAACATCGCTTAAAATAGAAGCTTGTAGTCTAGGAACAGATACATCGTTACCTCTAGGAAGGTTTTTATTTTCTATAAATATCGCACGTGATGGATATATTCCCCTTGCTATAGCCGGTTGGAATTTAGGGCAACGTGCTATTGGTGATAGGATTCATTTTACAGGAATAGAACTTTCCACATTAAATAATACTGTATCCTTTTATGGTACTGTTACTGAATCAATAACTATAAGCAAGAATGTCAGTGTAGAAATTTTATATATTAAAAAGTCATAATTTTATTGCAATACCTCTCGCAATAAAATAATTTATTCCTGCTGTATTTGCAGAAGCATATAGTTCTACCGATTCTCCGGTTTCTAAGTGACAACACAATGTTGCCGTTGTTAATCCAACGTTACGTATATATGAACTATGATTTGAATGATATATAATTGTTTCTTTTGGTGAAACGTTTTCTATCTGTTGTACAGCAGATATTATAACAATACATCTTTGAGTAGCAGTATACATAGTTGCAATTTTAGAATTCTGAGTAGTTACTGATGCATTTTTAGTGAAAGATATTTTTTCTATTTGTATTAACTTGCCATTTACATCACTTAATCCCCCAGTGATAGTACCGTCACCAATATCCGAAATATCGGTATTTCCAATAAGGCCTATAAGTGATTTAAGGTTTTTTACAGCCAGTTTAAGTTTTCCAAAAATAGATGATAACTTTTCTCCTGTCGTTAATTCCTCTAAATTTGTTGCTTCTTCAAACGCCGCAGTCAAATTACTACCATCACCAGTTTTGGTCAAATAGTTTGTCAAATCTGTTTTGGGAATTGCATCTATTTTTTCATCAACAGTGTTTTTGTCATAATAATTTGTCAAATCAGAAACTTTTTTTGTAATGTATCCAACATCATTTTCTAATTCGCTGACTTTTGTAGGTATACCTCCTGTTTGCTGTTTTGCCTGCTCCATATAATACTTTGCGTTATCGGTATCTTCTCCTTCTCTTGTTCCGGTTCCACCTATTGCATAAGATTCAGACAATACAGATTTTGCATTTGCGGATTGCGCATAAGCAGATGCATTTGCGGATTCTACTCTAATATCTGCTAAATAATTAGGCTGTAGCATAGCATCTGTTACTGATCCTGTTTTGATTGAAAAAGAATAAGTCTTATTCTTTCCAGTACCAGTCACGGATACAGCTATGGTTGCAGAATCTTCAAATGTCAACACCGGAAGCATAGAACCAATATCAGCTGTAAACTGTGTTCCATCTTCTGTAGTCATGGTAATGATTCCGTCATCAGACATGGAAAAGCCAACAGGTATTTTTTCAATGTTAAGGTCAAAAATAATTTTTTCACCGTTGTATTTTGTAATAGTAATAACACCGGTTGTTTCATCCATAGTCCAATCAGCAATATTTCCGTTTATTGCAGACTTGTCTACTTTTAAGGCATCCTGTGATATGATACGGTTGTCCAACGCATCAATAGCAGAATCCATCTGATTAAGATTGTATGCATCTAAATCCGTGTTTTCACTTGGATAATCTTCCCAGTTAATTCTGGTATAAACCTTATTCAGCGCCATCTGCGGTTACCTCGCTTTCCTCTTTCATAATCTGCATATCTGCTAACTGCTTAGTCTCCGAATACACTTCATACAGTACAAGCCTTTTCACCTCGATAGGCAACGGGGTTTGATTTAATACTGTCGCAAGGTTGCTTTTCAATTTCTTAATCTCAAAATTTGCAGCCATATCAATTCTCCTTTACATAGATTTCTTTTCCCTGCGCTTCGGCATAGGCATACAGTTTTTTACACAGTTCAGATACCTCATATCCGCTCTGCACGACAACCGTATCCGACATATCAATAAGTTGCTTCATAAACTCTTCAAATCCATCGCCATCTTCTGTGTTAAAAAGTGTGGCATTGATTTCTGTAAATGTAGTAAAGCCAAGGGTAAAAGCAATGTACTGCTGAATTTCTGATCTTTCAATTTCAACTTCTTCCATTGTTTTTCCTAAAATTGTTTGCAGTATAAAAAATTTTTTAATCATAATGCCTCCTACGAAAAACTTGTTACTATTCCAGCGGATACCGATAAAAAACCACCTGTCGGTGTTATTGTTTTTACAAACGTGGTTCCATATCCTGGATAATCTGCTACCAACGCTGTTTGATTGTTTATTTTCACATCTGTTACATTTCCTGTGGTAAAATTTCTAGTCACAGTTAATGTCGAATTTGTTATTACATTTTTACTTAAAAACGATCCTGTAGTTGTGGCTATACTCTTAACATATGATTGAGATAAATGGGTAGCACCATTTCCAACAATAAGCATTCCTGTTACGCTTACCGAGGCGCCATCTATAACAAGAGATTCGCCCAATCCTCTTATAGACCCTGTGCTTTGCACTTGTTCGTTGTAAAACTTAATTTCACCAGACGATACTTCTGTGTAATTTCCGTCTTCACCTACCGATTTTATACTACCGTTAAGTACTGCATTGCTTGCTGTTATTGTTCCGTCTGCTGATATACTACAATTATCTGACTCCAAAACGAACCGATTACCGGAAATTTTTACCTGTCCATTTTCAATGCTCAACTGCGAACTGACATCACCTTTTGAAACTTTCAACTTGATTTGGTCTGCTTGCAAAGATATTGCCGCTGCCAATTCTACTTCTGTATCTGTTGCCCTTTTTGCTTCAAGTTCAATCTTCCCGGCATTTTGTGTAATCTTCGTATCCAGTCCGCTTTCAACATCCTTTATTTCGGACCGGGTCTCTTCTACATTACGCTCCAACTCATTAGTCTTGCCGCGGAGTTGAATTATACTTTTGTTAATTCCATTTACTTGTTCACTGTATTTTGGTGCTTTTCCGGTGGCAGATATGGTGTCTATCGGTTGTTGGATTCCTTTGTATGTTCTGCTCAACACATAGCTTTCTATGATTTCTTTAGCCGTATATACATTGACTGCTTCTCCAAGGCTCAAACAAGGATTTCCTATTTTTTCACAGTTATAAGGTCTATATTTTACAACTTTAATAACCTCATACAGATTTCTTGCAACCGTTTCTAGGGCATCTGCACCCATTCCATAAACAAGGAAATTATCTTGCAAAATATAACTGTTGTCGTTCTCGGTAATCTCTGTATCCGGGTAAACTGCACCAATATCATTTTCTGATTGTCTTATCTGCACTTTTGTAACTTTTTGGCAGACAAAATCTTCATATTTAACTGATTTGTATTTTCCACCAGTAACCTTTTCTTTTTCAGAACCTTTTCTAGGGTATAATCCTTTCTGTGGATATAATCCTTTTTGTGGATATAATCCGGATATTATTGCTTTAAGGAAAACATATTCAAATTTTCCATCATGGTTAATGTGACCAAAGCATCCATTTATTGAGCAGATTGCTTCCATGACCGTCTGGCCAGAAAGTTCACTTGGCTTTATGGTTTCTGCAACTTCCATGCTGTCATTAGGTAATGTGGCTGCTACTTGCTCAACACCAAAATATGAAAAAAAACTGTCTCTGAACTGCTTTAAAGTCAGAGGAAACTTCAATCCGTTATACCAGGAAGATACTTCTGATTCTCCAATATCGTATATAACGTCATATGCCGTCACATTCCTGTAACGCTTATCATCTGTTGGTTTATCGGAAATGACACGGTATTTGCCGAAAATAAACGGTGCGTCAACATGTCCATTAATCACAGCAGAAACATTTATCTGTTTCCCAATCATGCTTGTGAACACGTTGGAAATTTTGAATTTTAACTGTGATGCATTGCACTGTCCAAATGTAAGGTAATCATCATCACATAGTATTTCTTTTAATTCAAACTGTTCAAAATGGATTTCGCTGTTGGTGATTTTTACAGACTTGTCCTCTGTTTCAATCGTGATTTCCTTTTTGGATGCGCTTTTATCAAACAAATCCGCATAGGTATAGTTACTCATTCGCTACACCTCCGACAAATGAAAATTCTATCTGATTGTATTTAATCTCTCCGTCATAAGTTCCATAGATTGTAGGCTTTATATCAGCCATATATCCATATTGTGTGACATATTGACCTAAAAATGGAATGTATGCCGTGATATTACATCCCTGTTCCGTTGCATCAATAAAGTTGCTTCGTATCCCGGACAGTAACTCTTGCAAATCGTCATCCGTCAGCATCGCAGGTGTGGAAAAATCAACACTTAATGCTTTTAGCTCCACAGCATTTCTATGTACGTATCCATTTGCATCAGTCCACGGGTCTACATCCTGCATATTTACAGCTGGCTGATAACTTTCAGCGGCTATAAATCTTGACTGGTCAATAACGTAATCTCCAATTTTTAAAAGCCATCCTTGATATGCTGACATACGCTCACCGCCTTATTGCATAAAAATAGACAGCACCCATTCAGAGTGCTGTCTGTGTTAAAATACATATACATTCTTGTGTTTTTGGTTAAATTGCTCTTGACCGTATTGTCTTGCTGCAATTCCAATTTGATCGGTTGTTATTCCAAACTCTTTTTCAAGGATTCCTTGCAGTAGCTGATTATTCTGTTTCAGAAGTGCAATTTCCTGTTGTGCCGTGGAATTGATGGCATCTTTGATTCCAGTGATTTCAACTCCACCGGCAACCGCTGTCTTGCCGCCTACTGTCCCGGCAATCTCCGGTACACCATTCTCTCCTGCCATGATCATCGTGTATCGGCTCGGAACGTAACCACCGGTATCAAATCGAGGAATACTTATTTTAGGTATTTGCACTGGCTTGAAACTTATTCCTATAGCTTCAGATATGCCACTAATCAGACCAAAACCATCAATAAAAGCGTTTATTCCATCAATAATCAGATTTACGCATCCCTCTGCTATGGATACAAGGTTGTTAAATGTTCCTTTGAAAATGTCTTTTATTCCGTCCCATGCTTTTCTCCAGTTTCCAGTAAATACACCGGAAACAAAATTAATTAGTCCTTTTAATTTTGTTCCAAGGTTTTTGATAATATTACCTATTGCGTTAAAAACAGTTTCAAAAGCAGGTTTTAAATCTTCCCACAAATGAGTGACTATGGGAGATAAAACATTGTCCCATAAGAAGTTGAATACTTCTATTACTGGTTTTACTTGTTCTACCAGAAAATTCATGGTATCGACTATCGCATCAAATGCAGCTCCTAAAACACTTCCTAATGCTTGTGCCAAAGGAACTACTACATTTTTCCAAAGTACCGTAAGTATATCAGTAACAATTTGAATTGCAGGCTTTAAGATATTTCCAAGGAATGTTCCAAACGGAACAAGCACTCCATTCCAAAGATTTTCAAAAGCACTTTGCAATTTCGGAAGCACTTCTTCACCAACATATTTTAATGCGGGATTTAGCATATCCTGCCATATGCTTGTGAATGCAGTCTTCAAAAATTCTCCTATCGGAGTAAGCACATCTACAAGCCCTGTCCATGCATTCTGTAAATCTGGTATAACCGTTGTTGTCAAAAACTCCATTGCAGGAGTTAGGTTATCCGCAATGGCTGAAATTGATTCCTTGAAACTATTTCTAACATCCTCGTTTGTCGCATATACAAGCGCAAGTCCTGCTACAACCGCTGTGATAGCCGCTGTTGCCGCTACTGCTCCTGCACTAATACCACCAAACAATCCGGTTGCTCCTGCTGCTGCCGCTCCCCCTGCTCCTGTTGCCGCTCCAGTTCCTAATAGACTTCCGAGAATTGTTTCTCCGATTCCTGCTCCTGCCTTACCGCCCATTGACAAGACAATAGAATCTTTTATTGCTTTCCACAGAATATCTCCCAAGCCAGTGAATTTCAAAAGTCCTATTGCTGTCAGAATCGTGGTTTCGATTGGTGCAGCATCGAAACTTCCTTTCCACAGTTCGATTGCCGCTGTAATTGCTTGTCCTATAAAGTTTCCGGCAGATGTAAATACAGCAGTCCAGTCAATACCAGCAAGAAACTGTCCTATGTTTTGACCAATCTGATACCAATCTACAGATGCAATAGCATCGGACATCCAGTTAAATATTCCTGTGACAATACCGGATAAATCTTGTCCTGCTTCGAAGAAATCACCATTGAATAAATCTTTGAACAACTTTTTCACAGGTTCAAGAAGTTTTTCTATCTTATCCGCCCAGCCTAGAGCTGTATTCTGCATCTTGTCGAATGCTTCCTGCCATACTTTTTCGTACTCCGCAGTAGCATCCATGATTTCTTTGGTAAGGTCAATTCCTGCTCCACCAGCACCACTTCCGGAACCACTGGATTTTGGAGTTGAAATAACTTTCAATTTATCAAATGCTCTGATTCCGCTTTGAGCATTTTTTGCACTTGTACCAACTTTATCAAGTGCATCTGCAGTGCCTTCCAACTCTTCATTGTACCCGGATACACCTTGACCGAATGACGAAAAGTCAATCTTGATTCCCAGTAAATTTGCAACACTGACAAGCAGTCTCTTAATCGCAATTACCACACCGTTAATAACAGGAAGTACTTTCTGCAATACCGGAATAAACAACTGTCCCAGTACCATACCGGCTTCTTTTACGTTGTTGGTAAACTGACGGATCATATTACTTGGAGAATTAATTGTATTCGCCAAGTCTCCCCATGATACTTTGGACTGGTCTAAGATTGCCAGTAGACGCAACTGCTGTTTTTCTGCCTGTGACATTTCAGATACAGCCTTTTCAATGCCGTATTTGTAAGCATAGGTCTGTAAGGTGGCATTCGTTATATCAATACCATACTTATACAGTGCTCTTGACTGACCAATCAAACCGGACTGTAAGTTTGTTGCAACTGTACTGTAATCCACGTTAAACAGAGAGGAAATATCCCCGGCAAGCATTGTCATGGACTTTGAAATTGCTGTGGTGACTTCTCCGGTCTGCCCTAAAGAGTTGGTGATAGATGCAAGTTGTGAAGCGTACTGCGTAATCTCCTGTAAATTCAGTCCCAGGTTCTTCATTCCGCTTTCAGAAATCAATCCACCGTCTACATCTACTTTCAGACCGGACATTTTACCAAGCAGTTCATTTACACGGTTTCCAAAACTCTGCGCATAATCCTCTGCGTTGTCGTAACCGAATTTTTCAAAATCCTTGCCCCATTCCTTGCCGACTTTATTGAATGCTACCGTGTAGTAGTTAAATGCTTCGATATAGTCCGTAGTTCCCTCTATGGACTTCCACAGGCTTTTAATTCCACGGATCACAAGGAAATATGTTGCGTAGAATTTGCCGAAAGCCGCAGCAAGGCTGAATGTGCTCTTCGTGGCTCTTTTTGCGCTTGCCGTATAGGTGTTCAGATTACGTCCTAAAGAGTTTGCTGCTCTCCCGGATGCCGCACCAGTAGATGCCAGTCCTGCCAGTGCATTCGTCATGCGGATAATGTTCTCACTGACATTCGGAGCGGTTGAAAGAGTTGTAAATAACTGCTTCAAATTCTTTGCAAGTAAAGGAATGTTTGTGATTGCTCTGCCGGATGCCACACCACCAAGTCTTGAAATCGAAGATGCTATGCTCGCAATATCCCCTACTCCATCTACTTTAGTTCCTGCCATGTCAGCAGAAAAAGTCTTCAGTGCAGATGAAATTCTGCTTAATCCGCTTGTATCTATTTTCCCCATTCTGTTAATGGAATTTGTCAATGTGGAGATATTCTTAATACCGCTCGTATTCATGGAACTGGCGGCATTTGCGATACTCTGTATGCTATTAGAAATGCTTGTCAGTTTGGATGTATCAATAGACAAGCTTCTCTGAAAATTCGTAAGACTTGATGCAAGTTTATTCAGCGCATTAGTTGCTTTGTTCGCATCCGCACTGATTTTTATTTGAAGATTATCAATATCTGCCATACTGCACCGCCTTTACCGAAATAAAAAAGGAAGTGTCTGCCACTTCCAAGAAAAAGAGCGGTAAGCTGTGACACCTACCGCTCCTAAAATTACTTTTTGAGATATGCCCTTGTAACCGCACCGACTTTTCCATCTACAGTGATTCCAACACTCTTTTGGAATGCTTTTACTGCATCAGAAGTGGTTTTTCCAAAATATCCGTCAATGTTCGTCTTACCTTTCGCATTTACAGACGGCATAAAGCCTTTCCTTACAAGTTCGTACTGCACCCACTTGACATCATTTCCCTTCATCATTGCCAGACGCTTGTAATAAAGAAGTCTTTCCGGCTCTGTATAAGGGTTTCTATAGCTTGTAGAATCCTCATATACGGCATCTAATTCCTTGTACCATACATTCATGTCTACATTGCCTACAATACCGCCTACACGCCCTTTAGAAGTATACTGCCATCCTACCATGTTCGGTACTTGCGGTTGATACTTCACATTACACTTGCCGTTATTCTTGCCGTACCGTGCAATCCACATGGGATAACTCACACCGCCATAAGGCTTAATGTATGTCTTGTAAAAACTTTCCCCAGTGTACACACCGAACTGCAATCCTGCATCAGTAATAACCTTGCCGTAAGCATTGATAATGGAAATAATATTTTTGCCAAGACCTTTCATAACGGCATCTTCAACATCAAGATATACTGTCACTTTTCTGCCATTAAGAATAGTAAGCACTCTTCTTGCATCAGATCGTGATTTTGCAACCGTTGTAATATATCCGTATTCATATACTCCGTGCACATGGACATTGTGCTCTTTACAACCTTTCCAGTTCTCCTCGAACTTCTTGTCCGGGTTCAAATCCTTACGGATAACTTTCAGAATAGCAAAATCAATACCGTTCTGTTTTACCGCCCACCAGTTAATCGTCCCCTGGTATGAGGACACATCAATTCCTGTTAAACTCATGTTTGTTTCTCCTTTTTTGGATGTGATAATTCAAAACTAGCCTGCATTGCCATAAGTCCTGCGAGGAACGCTTTCCTTTGCTTCTGAATTTCTTTTTCATTATTAGCAATGTCCGCACGTTCTATAATAGGCTTGTCAATATACTTCGATTGTGCTTTTCTACCGTTTAGGCAATGGTCTATTGCAAAGATTAATGCAGATATTCCATAATCTCCCCACCGTTGCCATGAGTTCCTATCTTCTTCCTCTTTTTTGAGTTTATATCCTTTGTAACACCACTCTAATTTTTTAGGATTCAGATGTTTGAACTCTTCTATCGAAATTCCCATGGAAAAAGCAAATGGAAAATATTCTTCCCATATTATTTTGTGCCAGTCGATTTCTTCTTGTGATCCTGTGGCATCTTCGTTACCTTGCTGTCCTCTTTCTCCATCTCTTCCTTGGTCTGCGTCATCATTTCCGTCAGACCCGACAGTTCGAAAAAACCGTCTTCTTTCATACAGTCTGTCAGTTCTCCATACAGTTTCACAAAAGACAGACCATTTGCTTTCATGTATTCTTTCATTAAAGCATTGGATTCATCCGGTGTAATACCTTCATGGTTTTCGATAAGACCAGCATAAAAAGCCGTTTTGCATACATGAGGAAATTCTGCAAGCATATATCCGCTACCATCTACAATTTCTTCTGGTGTGGGATTCTGTACATTTTTTGCTTTTTTAGCTACATAGCCACCGGAAAGCATAAGAAACATCTTTTGAATCAAATCCTTGCACTCCACAGCACCGAATCCAAACTCTAAAGTATATTCAACATCATTAACTAAAATCTTCTTCATAAAAACATATCCTTTCCCCAACATTTTGTTGGAAAGGAGCCGCCCGAAGACGGCTCTCTTTTTGCTAAATCAATGTTTCGTCTACCGCTTCATCAAAGTCAGCCACGGCAGTGTTATTTGTTTCTGACTGACTTTCTATTCCCCCCGTTGTAAGTGCAACAGTAGAATCCAAACCTTTGTATTCCTCAATGGTAAGGTTCATTTCAATTGTCAGAAGTTCATTCTGTCCGATCTCTGGCTGTGGAATCTGCTCAGGTGGCTGTGCCACAACAAAGAAAGATTTCTCTTCTCCGGGAATAACGGTTTCAAACCACATTCTATTTCCACCAGTAAGAGCCTTGTAGGCTGTGATAAGTGCAGTCCATTCAGCCACGGTCTCTGATGTGAAGTTAACTGTGACTGCAAAAGATCCACCAGTATCTGCACGACCTTTTACATATCTGGTGATTGCATCTTCTAACGCAGAAGCATCAATCTGCTCCGGCTCAATGTTGATGCCGCCAATGGCATTGATTCTTGTAAGTTGCTTAAAACTTGTAGGTTTTGTTCCGGCGGTTGTCTCTGTACCATATCCGAAAGTAATACCTAAAGTAGAAATTCCGGCTGCTGCCATAATTTATACCTCCTTAAATTTGCATAAAAAAATAGAGCCATCTGGCTCTAATAGTTACAATGTATCATCAGCACCTACTGTTCTTCTGAACCGTGCAGTGCTTCTGTATGTGCCCTGCGAAGTATTATTGAACTCAGGCATGGAAGTTATTTGAAATCGCAGACGTTTGAAAAGTCCAGCAACCGTAGCCATGATAGCTTCGGCTTCTTCTTGACTTTTGTTGGTTATCACATCGACCTGGTATGATGCTGTGATTCCATTAACAGAACGTGCTTCAAGGTCTTGTCCTGTCTCTGCGAACGGCATAGCATGAAAGTACACCGTAGGGAATGTAGGGTCTGACAAATCCTTGCTTTTGTCCGTCACATAAGCTTTAGGATGGCTCTGCGGTATCTTCATTTTTAAGTACGATGCAATCTTGACTTTGAAATCTGATACCCACTGATATTCATTATTTTCCATTTGATGACCTCCTTAATTCTCGAAGATCTCCTTGAAACAGAATCACATTAGGATCATTATACCCTCTGTAAATTCTAGCCATAATGGATTTTGGGTTTATCCCTAGCAGTTCTCCCCACTCTGTTGCGCATCTTGTTTCTCCATTTTTTGTAATCAAAACATTACTTGTCTTGTTTCTTGCTTGTTCTTTCATGGTTATAAAGGTACAGTTTTCAGGGCAATAATTTTTATGGACATCTATTCTTTCAATAGATAGTTTTGGATTCCATCCATTTTCCAAACACCAGTCAGCAAAAGAATGAAAATCATTCTTCCATTTTTCGCATATGCAAATACCTTTTTCTCCGTATGAATAATATCTTTCAGATTTGGGGTCATAGCATCTTTTTCGCATATTGCTCCAAACTCCGTATAGCTTTTCATAATCTTTTGAAGGCATTCCATATGAATTTTTATTTAAGCATCCGCAGGATTTTGCTTTTTTAAGTTGATCGGTTCTTACATATTTTGTTTTCCCACAATCGCACTTTACTTTTACATATTTCCTGTTTTTTTCGTATTTTTCTTCTCCAATGATTACTACTTTTCCAAAACGCTGACCGATATAATAGTTCATAAATCTCTCCTTTTTTCTATAAAAAGAAAAAAGCAGGACTTATTGCTGTCTCACGACATGAGCCTACTTCTCATTAAAAATCTTTTCTGCTTCTGTTTTTACAACACTTAACAATTCCATAGATGTGTTATACATAAATGGTCTGCTGTCCATACCTTCGCACCAATAAACTTTCCCGTCTTTGCCTTTGTAAAACCATCCGTATTGACCGGATTTTAATTGCATGATGTGTGAACCACTGCCGTAATTCCATTGAACACCTTCCGGCAAAGGATATGGATATTCTTTCTTTCCACCCATGCTACCAAGAGTACCAAACTCAACGAAAAGCGCATGGTCTGTACCTGCAACCACCGCCCAAACACCGCCACCCTTTACGGAGCCAACATATTCCGAATGGATGCTTTGCAAAAGTTCCGATGTAAATATAGCATCAAGGTCAGCAATCTGCACTCTAGCAATCTCTGCGCCCTTTTCTGCCAGTGTTTCAGCCAGTATCCTACATTTATACTCTAAACTATTTTCATAGTCTCTAAGAGCCTTTACAGCTGCTTGTATGGACTTTTGGTCAAACAGATTGATATTGATAGGTTTAGCCATACTACTTCACCTTCTTCTGCAACAAGAACAAATCTGCTGTCAGTCCCTCGTCTGCAACGCCTTTGACAACATAGTCCGCAGTCTTGCTGTCAACAAGTCCGTCATCGTCACGACCTACTTCAGATTTCTTCCATATAACATCCCCTGCCTTAATCGGCAAATAGCCCTTGTCGGTCACAATCTGACAATACGAACTGGAATCATCAATACCAAATTCCTTTACCAGTACTTCCGACAGCTTATTGCTGATGTTGGCAGAAAAAAGGACGGGTTCTAAAAATTCCGTAATCGTTCCTTTGATTGACGGAATTTTTTCACCTGCCACTTCATCGTAAATAATGTTACCGTTTTCGTCCCGGTCATAAATCGTGACTTTTTCTCCCTGCCGTGAGTACTTCATTTCCTGCTTGTTAATGTCAAGCATCTTTCTTCACCTGCTTGTAAATCTGATTTACACCAGTGCTTGCCAAACCGGAAACAATTCCGACTGCAATTGCATTCAGCACATCATTTGCCGGGAAATCCGGAATAACATACATTCCTACTACTCCGAGAATGCCACCGACAATGCCGACAACAACCGGGATGTAGTTATCCTTAATAACCGGAATCAGCTTCGCTCCAATACCGGCAAGATAGCAGATAACCACAATTGCAACACAAGTTCCTACCTGTGAAAAATCCATCATTCCTTACCTCCGTTCTCTTTAATGTTAAGTCTTTCCTCAATTCCATCAAGTCTATGATGCGCAGATGCCGTACTGGCTTCAACCTTTGCCAGCTTCTGTTCATGCACTGCAAGCTCTTTCTTCATCTCTGAACGCTCGCTTTTCATTTCATTGATAGTATCAAGGATGGTATCCAGTTTCATGTTGATGCGTGTGTTTTCTTTCACACGTTCCTCAATATCCTTTGTGTCTGTTCTTTTGCTGTTTTTCAGACCAATGTAGACGGAAAAACCGAGTGATAACACGCTTATAATGATTGCTGTAGATAACTCTATAGTCACATCATATACCGCCTTCCTTGTTTGTTGGCACACCGCCCACCACCCTTAAAGTGTGCCGCCTGCAACCTTATTACTGGAATCAGTAACATGGTCACGCACAATCTTCTAAACCCCTCGATTTCGATGGGGTTATAAAACTTTTGCAAATGGAAATACACCCACAAACAGTTCTTCCCGTTCTCTCCATGTTCTCGACACTCCATTCTCTGAATAGCTTGCCATGAAGTTTTCACCGGCTTGCGATCTGTCATACACAACAAGATTAACCACAACGGACTGAAATTTTTTCATATCCGCAGCAATCTTCTCTTCCGTGTAGCTTTCCGGGTACATTCTTTTTGCTCTGATGTCTGCTTCTGCTTGACTGATAAGTTGTTCCAAAAGAGGATTTTCTTCCAAATGGTCAAACACGACCTCGGAGCTTTCAGAATCAATATGAAATTGTTTCAGACGGATTTTTACTTGCTCCAAAGTCGTATATTCTGCCATGTGTTACCTCTTAAAGTTCAAACTTTTCAATCAGAATCTTTTTCAGCTCACCGCCAGTAGTTTCATCCGCATCAACAATCCCATGCTCTTTCGCAAGAGATTGTAGTTCTGCGGTACTCATGCGGTTAATCTCGCTTTTGGTATATTGTTTAAAATCAGAAGATCCCGAAGTTTTTCTCTCCGGGATCTCTTCTCCTGCCTTATACCATTTGCCGTTGAATTTAACTGTGTACTGTGCCTTCATAAGCACACCTCCTACGCTACCTTCATAACAACAACGCTGTCCATACCCTCAAAGGTAGGAAGTCCGATCATGGACACTACGCAGTGAGTATTGATAGGATGGTTGGTAGCATAAGTATAAACGGAAATACCAGTTTCTACGATGGACAAATTGCCATCGGTGATGCTTCCGCTTCTTTCCTCGGGGGTTTTCCCAAATACATAATCACCAAGGTATACGCCAGCGCATTGAGCGGATACAACACCAGTAGGTACGAAGTACTTGGTCTGACCGTCTGCAGGATCAATGTACAACTTGTCATAAACCTCGATCTCAATTCCGTATCCACGCAGATATTCAGTAACCTGAGACTGCTGTAAACGGATTCCACCATTGTAAGCAGTGATTCCGAGAACCTGTTTCTTGGTGTCCTCTGCTTTCAGAACCATTTCCCACGTCTCGGTGTTCATGGTAAATCTTGTCAGGGAATAACCAGTCTTCTTTGCGAAGTTTCTTCTGGTTTCAATCAGATCATCCAGCGGTGTTGCGGTTGCCGGAACGTTCCACTTATCACTCTCTCCGGAAATTTCTACGAAATGGTCTTTCTTATGCTCAACTCCTGCATCGGAAGTGTAATCAACATAAAAGCTCTTACCACCGATAGTGACTTGTACACGGGGAATGCCGTCTGCCGGTGCAAGCAACTGCCAGATTTGTCTCTCCGGAACAACTCTTGCTCCTTCAATTAGCATCATGGGCTTTTTACTGATTTCACGAAGAACATCATTTGCAAGGGAAGCGTTCTCTGCATTCTGGTAATTTGCGTATTCCTGCTCTTCTTTTTCAGTTACCATGTAGGATTCACGGTAAAAAGGCATTTCGTTTTGAATGTCGGAGAATCCTCCAACATCTCTTAACTCTGCCTGTGCATCAA